>Ga0302271_10001691_pt1 | contig 20910 bp, 7 predicted proteins | sample III_Bog_N1_1_FD_198767 | JGI IMG/M metagenome (GOLD analysis project Ga0302271, IMG submission 198767) | Peat permafrost microbial communities from Stordalen Mire near Abisko, Sweden - III_Bog_N1_1 | ecosystem: Environmental > Terrestrial > Soil > Wetlands > Peat | place: Sweden: Abisko... | reverse complement strand
ACGTGTGCTCTTCCGCTCCCCCAACCCCAACCCCAACCCCAACCCCAACCCCAACCCCAACCCCAACCCCAACCCCAACCCCAACCCCAACCCCCTTGTTTTGAGTTGAATCTATTATTTTAATTTAAATAATTTTTGCATTAAATTATTTGGCGTGAAGCAGTTAGTTCTGTTTAATTTAGATAAATTGTTGTGTATTTTTAGTAAAAAAATAATTAATAAAAAGTATTTTGATTGGATATTATTGGATATAAAAGAATTAATAGAGAAACAAACGAATAATGGCAACTTCAGGCACTTTAAGGAAGAAAGAAGGGTTCAATATTGTATTTTTAGGAAGCGCAGGGATCGGAAAATCTAGCCTCATTGACTAAATCCGCAACCAAGGCGAACTCCGCATATAATAACCAACAGTAGGTAAAATGAAACTAACTACTCATACTATTTTAAAGTAGAATAGCGCAATCATCAATAAATATGAAATATTTGCTTTCTCTCATAGGAATCGTGAACTACAAGCATAAAGTAACCTTCAAAGGAAAAGAAGTAACACTGATTCTTTACGACACAGCTGGACAAGAACAGTATCGTGCGATTTCAAAGCAATTCTATAAAGATTGCTATGCTGCTGTGTTTGTATTCGCAGGGAATGAGCCATCAAGTCTCAATGCTGTAGAGCATTATGCGCGATAATTTTAAGTTCACTATCAGAATTAAAATGCTGGAGATAACTTCATCCCGATATGCATCTTGGTGAGGAATAAAATAGATCTCCCAAGTGTAATTCAATCATCGGATGTGTCCAGATAACTTGATTCCATTAAAGATTCGTTCTCTGAATTCCCTGGATTTTAATAATTTAGAATTGTCGAAACTAGTGCAAAAACAGGTGAAAATGTCTAAGCGCTAGTTACGGTTATTTTAGAAGAACTAGAGAAATAATAAGTATTCAGTAGAATTCCTGCTTTAAAAGAGAGCGTCCGTCTCAGCTCAGCAGTGGAATAGCCATCAACAAAATAAGCTTCATCAAATTGTAGCTGTTGATGAAGGAAGGAGTGTCTAGATTGAATTCAACAAATCTAAAAATTGAGTTAATTGTAAAAAATGTAATAAAAATACTTGTTTTTTAGAGGGATATTACTTCATGTAGAAATTGTGAGAGTTTTAAGAAAAAACTACATTTTTCATGAGATGTTTAACTCTGAAATTGCAAAATAGATTCAATTCAAAACTATTTTAACTAAATTCATTATGTTTCAAGATATAAATTACAATCATTTTATGTTTTGATCTCGCTTTAAACTAATTTCCATCAATTCTCTGAAAAATTAATAGAGATCGCATTAATTAATTTCTTGAATTCATTTGGAGCAATTTTTACACTTTCAATTTGTGCTCTAAATACTCAATGCATTTCAAACATAGTTAAGATTCCCTCTAATAATTATTTTCTAGTAGTTTAAATTGAATTCTTATTCTGATCTTTGAAACGCTCGAGGATTATTATCTTTTACTAGAAATAATTTATTAAAATAATTTTTTTTATTGCAAAAATATCATCAAATAATCACTAATATCATTGTGTGATTTTTTGAGCTTGAAATTCAATTTCATTCAACTCATAGAATATGTAGAATTCTATCCCAGCTTGGCTTAAAGGTATCCATGGTTAAAACTACTCTGATCTCATAAACTGCCGTGATAATCCGAGTATCCGTGAGAATCGTATTGCCATCAAACTCTTCGATGAAATCCTACCTTCTTCTGATTTTAGTGATTTTCGATTTATCGTCATGAACGAATGGAGAGTCGATCCAAGTCGACCTTCTCTAGGCAAAGGTGATCTTGTTTTGACAAACGGTAAGAATCTCTTAGTTATTGAGATCAAATCAATTTGCAGTAGAGAACCTAAGATTAGGCTTAAAGGACTTCTTAAAGTTATCAGATAAGCTCGATATTATGCCTTAGTTGTCAAAAGATACCGAGATTTTTGTCTGTTTAAAGATTATCGGATGAATATATTCTTTCGGTAGGCAAAAGTGCATAGTGCTTTCTTCACTAATTTAGATTCAGATATTGTCTTGCTGAATAGAGTGTGTGAGAAGAATCTCTTCATAAAAGATAAAGATCTTCATATGAAAGGCATCACTGTTGAAGAGATTTATAGGAATAATATATTAGATAGGCAGAGTATAATTGATGAAGAAAATAACGAAATAGAAGGGAAGGAAGCAACAGAGAAGGAAGGATTTATTGAAAATGAAGAAGAAAATGAATCGAAGAAAAATGCCAGAATGAAGGAAGGATTAGAGAGTTTATTCGAGATAGTTATTTCATCTGATGAAGAAGACATTAATAATGAAGAAAATGATGAGGATATTGTGTTTTACAATGAAGTTGCTGTTCACAAACCAAGTCTTATTTTAATGGAAAAGCCGCATGAAAGAGAATAGTCTTAATAGCCTTAGAAGCGATTAAGTTCAGAAAACTAATTTAACACAGCAGTAAAAGCAAATATACAAGTAAATAGATTACCTGATTATCCTGGATTTAACTTAGAGGTACCTTAAAAGTTGATACAAGATAAGATCAATAAAGTTAAGGAAAATAAATCTCATATGAGTTAACTTCTAAGACCCTTAGATTAAGATGAAACATGGAATACGCTTGATAGAGATAATAAGACGAACAATGATAATCTTTCATAAAAAGAAAATTAAAATGGAGCTTACATGAATGAATAGCACTAAAAAGATCTTAAATAGTAAAATACTGAATTTCCCTCGAAAATAACAGATTTACTTCTTAAATAAAAAAACAAAGTTAGCAATTAAGTTGATAATTCAGGGAAGAAACAGCAAATGTCTCAAGATAATTTGAGAAATCTACAACTTTTATTATAGAAAATTGAACCCTAACATAATTTAACTTCTAGTTCAAATCATAACAAGAAATATCCTGATATTATTGAGATTCCAGAAAAGAATTAATAACTCAACAGAAATAGAAATAGTATTTCTGAGTTTTAAGCTAAACTTCAGCATCTTGTGGAGGTTCGAATTGCTAATAAATAGCTGCAAGATAGGAAAAAAGAATAAAAAATGAATTGCGGTGAATAGAATGTTTCAAATAAACAAAATACTGTGATTTAAATTCAAGATGATGATGAAGAAGAAGAAGAATGCAAGTCTCTGAGTAATGATGAAACTGAGGATGAGTTGAAGAAGTTCATAGAATCAAGGCTTGCTTTAAAATAATCTGATGATATTAATACAGATAAACTCAAAATGTCAGCAAATCAAAAAAAGATTCAGTTTGAGAAAATGAGATTGTTACATAGGAAAATGAAATTAAGAAATGGAAATACCTTAACTTAAATCAAAGCATGTAACTCATCTAACTTTATCAATCTAGAAAACGACGACGAAGAAGAAGAAGAAAAAAAAGAAGAAGAAGAAGAAGAAGAAGAAACAAAAAAATCTGGTCACCTGTAGGGTGTTAAGAAGGTGGCATTTTCACTTGAGGAATCGATTGGGGTAAAGTCAAAAGGCCGAAAGCAATTGATGAAATCATGGAAGAAGAATACTACTACTAAAATACTAAAAAAGAAGAAAAATAAAAATAGAAATAATAAAAGAGAATCTAAAAAATAGAAAGATTTTCAAGAGAAATAAAGAAAAAAGAAGTTTGCTGTGTAAAGTTCTACTGAAAGTTCTTTGGATAAGGATACAGAAGAAGAAGAATTTGAGTTTATCTCAAGAAAAATAAACCGAGAGTGCGTTAATAAAACTGTAAAGAAAAAAGAGAAAAACACAAATTACAAGAAAAATAATAAAAAGAATAGTTAAAGTTCTAAAGTTATTAAGGTAATAAAACTAAAAATCCTTAACCCAAAAGAGAATGCAGGGACGGAAAGATAAGAATAGAAAGAACACCAAGCTATATCTTAAAAAACTATTAAACTTACGATTCAGAAGAATAAAGAAGATCATTCGTTTTAGAATAAAGAAGCCTCTTAAAATAATTTGCTGAAGTAGTTATTGCCTGCTACGAAATTAAAAGATAACAAATAGTTGAAAATAATTAAAATTTAAAAAAAGAGAGCTGAAGAAACGAATGAAATCAGAGAACAAGAGTTTATTCCTCTTCCTGTAAAGAAAATTAAAATCGCCATCAAATGTGCTAAAACAGAAACATGAAAGTTAAATGAAAGAAAATCTTTTCTCTTTCTTTAAAAGAAACATGTTTTTATGTTAAATTAAAGGAGTTTATGTTAAATTTGTAATTAATTCTGATGAAAAAACACCGTAATTTTATGTAATAATTCTAAAAATCATTTTTCAAAAATCTTTCATCTACAAATAATCTTCATACAAATCAAACATGTAAGCGCTGGGATTAATAGGAAGAAAAGGGAAGATCATCATTGAATTTGCAATGAATTTAAGGATATCTAAGAATAGTTTGTTATGTAAATCAACTTGTAATTAAGGAATGATCTTGAAAATTGTCGGATTTGCGAAATAAGTCTTTTGGAGAAATATCCTGGTAAGCTCATATTTTGTCATAGACGAGGCATCCAAGATAAATTTCATCTTAGATTTTTACAATAATTCTGAATCTAAAATGAATGTAATAATATCCACAGCCTTTTCTAGATCAAAAGGATCAGTAAAATTAAATTCCACACAATTTTGACGGATATTAAACTCTTCAATATATCTCCTGCTAACATTACAATTCCTAAGATGACCTCTGCGATTTGCGATAGTTTTAATGATTTCGAAATCAAATAGAAGAATCTGTTTTTTACTGAAGATTTGTTCATCAAAGTCGCCAATATAGATACTCAAGTAGTTAATTAAAATTTTATTCTCAGTAACCTTAAGTATTTTTTACTAATCCATTAGTAGATTACTTATCTATTATTCTGGATTTATCCCATGCTATTTTAGGTTAAATACCTATGAAAATGGTCCAAACAGAATGTACTTGATTAAATAATAGATTGAAGAGAAGCCTTATGGAATTAGAATTGCAAATGCTGCATAGAGTAGGATATCATATGTCCGCAATTCTGGGTGGATTGATGTCCTAAGAATAAATAATAATCCAAGAAATACTGTCTAAAAGGCATTCGTAATTAGGTGGAATTCAGCATACTTATGCTTATTGCTGACAGATTCATAGCCTGAAATGAGTTAAATTTAGAAAAATGTAAAAAAAAAATAGCAACTTTTTTATTTGAAGACTCTAATCAGTATCTCGAAAGAAACTAATAAAACCATAAGCCATAAATACCATAAACTCACAGATAGCAGTTCCCCAGCACATGCACAAAAGCATCCAAATCGACATATTCCTTCTATAAATCGCCAAATGTTGTATAATTAGTTGATTTTGCATATTCCTTTTTCAAGAATAATTATGAGTTCTGAAGCAGAAACATGAACTAATCCATAGATGATTAAGATCCAATATACTGGATGAGAGAAAGATGATATTTCTTGTCTAATATCAGAGACTTAAAAGCAAATGATAATTGGAACTAAGTTAACGTAGTGGACTGTGTAATTGATTTATCTTGAAAATTAATTATGAAAGAAATACAAATCATCGTCGTCTAAATCGTAGCCTAAAGATAAATCAAGACATAATATTGTCATGAGAATGCTAAGAGGAATAGCGCAATATTATATACCAAAGACTAAAACGAATATTGACTTTAATAGTATAAGAATGCGCTCTATTGAAAGTATCACTAAAAGAAAAATGAATAATCCTAAGTGATCTTCTTCTTTTAACCTAATAATTAGCCAACATACTAAGCCGTAATTGACTGAAACAAAGAGCAATTAGATTTATCTGAAAATTTGGCTCACAGCCATCTTTTACTACAATAGGTGTTGTTGGTTGTTTAGAAGATATTTTTGGAGGATTCGAAGAGAAGAGTCTATCTCTTTTTTCTTTATTAATCAATAAAGTTTATAAATTAACTTTCTTGAAGTTATTATCAGGAAATGGGATGCTTCTCTCAGATTTAATAATATTCAAGAAGAATTATTTGATTACTCACACGATTTCTAAACTTAAAACATATCTGGAGTTATAGAACATTTTTCTTTCAAAACAAAGACCAGATAAAAAGAAGAATAAAGGGATACAAACATTAAAATTGGAAACCATCTAATTTTTCATCAATGAAAGGAAATCAAACTTCAGAAAGTAACTAAATGCATTTAAAAAGAAAGACTGTTTGTAACAATTTCTAATCCTTAATTAAAAAATATTCTTAAATAAATTGAACTCAGCTAGACGTGAATCGTGTTTCAACAGGGTAGTTTGGAGAAAATGAATGGTTTGCCACTTACCCTCTTTTTCTGTTCTTTTTTTACTTATTTAGACTCATATCTTTCTTAAAAATAATTAAAAATATGGCCTAAGAATGAGAAAACTATCAAGATATAAAACAAGAAAAGCAAATGATCAAGAATTTATTCTGTTAGTTAAAGGCCGCTGGGAAAGAAGTTAATTATTATTTGTAAGGGGATTAGAGGTTGCAGTTGATCCACCTTATTGTTAGAATTATTAATATTATTATTTGTGTTGTTGTTGATATTATTGTTGTTGCTATTGATTTTAAACTTATTTTTATTATGGCTGATTTTGATTTTAGGTATCAGCTAAAGGATTGTTAATATTAGTATTGATCATTTCACTGAGAATATTTTTCGTGAATTTTAATCTCTTGGACATCTCAACATCGTTCTTAGTGTTGAGATTCTAGTTTAGAGGGTAATTTGAACGCACACCTAATTTATTCCTGTAAGTAACCATTTTTGTATGACTGTTTAAGATAATTTCAGTAGTGTCTGAGAAATCAACTTGCACGATTTTATTGGAAAGACGGAATAAAATGGCTTGTTTTCTTTTCTGCCATTTCTTCACGTAAAATAAAGTTTTGTTTCCAGTGCCAGCATCAATGTTCCAAATCGGGGATTACTGATTAGCCTGTAGTTTTTTGCTGCGAGCTGTGTTTTGGGAATTTTAAGTTTAAGCATCTTAATCAAGATATGCTCTAAAGTGCTGCAATAAATTGATTTTTCCTTTCAGCTCGGAAGGGTAATTATCAGCAGGGAAAGATGAAAATTTATCTAATTTTTAGTCAGGCACTGATTCGTAGTATTCAATGATTGTTCCAGCTGGATCGATGATCATTTTACTGAGATCGTTAAAGAAAATACCAATTGTTCCATTGTTTAGAGCATATCCCATCCCATGCTTATTTGAATAATCTACCCATTGTCTAACCCATACTTCAGAAGCAGCTATGAGAACTGTGCCTGGTAGGTTATTTTCATTTTCACCATGCTTGAAATTCTCTGCCGACTGCAATTTAAGCATACCTTTGTCTGTCAGATCACTGGGCAGAAGTTTATTTGAATTTCCTCTAGCAGTTCCAGTTTCATCTTTAGTATTATTCAACTAACTGGAAGTAAGAGTGCTAGAGTTGATTCTCTGATTAAGCGGGTCAACAGTAGTACTAGAGAGCTTATTGTTTTCCTTGACTTTTTTGGACTTATGATACGGTACAACAAGAGTTGAAATAGGGAGATTTTCAGGATTCTATGCCATTCCTACCAAGAAAGGATGCTGTAGTAATTCACTTAATGTTGGACGTTAAGCAGGATTCAAATTAAAAATGGATGTAATTAATGATTTGGCATTGTCAGAAATCTAAATTGAATCAGGGAAGGAATAGCAATTACTTTTAATTCGCCTGTAAGTTGCTCTCACGTCCTTTGCCTCAAAGGGTGGCTAATAAAACAATAAAGGAAAAGAAAATTAATTAAAAAATCTAAATTAGAAGAAACAAACTAATTAAATATTGTTAAATTATCTCACTAAAAGTCTTAATATTTTGATTAAATTTCAACAACAAAATAATTGACTTGCTGATAAATTCAATCTTCACATAAACGTATCAAAAAAATAACTTGAAAAACTTCTTGAGAAGAAAAAAATTCTCATTTTTCTTTGCCATCTCCATAACAATTCCTTCCCTAAAAATATTATTTACCTAAAACAATTTGAGATCTCTTTTTAATTATTTATTCTTTTTTAAGATTCAAAATTACCTTGCCTATGAGAAGTGTGTAGATAATAACACCCAGTGACCACATGTCAACTTCATAAGAATGTCCATCTTGGCTTTCTAAAATCTCAGGCGCGATGTAATTCGGTGTTCCACAAATTGTTTTTTTCTTTTCTCCATCGAAATCTAGTTTCGTCGCCAAACCGAAGTCTCCAATCTTTAGGGTCATGTTATCTCCAAGAAATACATTCCCAAGTTTGAGGTCTCTGTGAATGATTTTGTTTGCCTGCAGATACTTTAGTGCATTCACAATCTACATGATATAAACTTACGCTTCGTATTCTGTGATTCTCTTCCTACGTTTTATGAGTTCATTTAGAGTCTGATATGGACATAATTCCAACAAGATATACACGTTTTCATGGTCTTCAAACACATGCTCAAACTACACAATATTCTTGTGATGCAAGCTTTTATGGATCTTAATCTCCGATATTAACTTTACTCGTTGGCTACTTTTCTTGAGAGTTTTCTTAGGAATTATCTTTCCAGCGAGGACTGTCTTGGTTTCTTAGCAGATTAACTCATAGCAACGGGCAAAACCTCCTGTTCCTAGGAGCTTTCCCATGGAATATTTTTTCACAGTCACTTCACCGGTGACTTTGTTGACAATCTTTTCTTCGATTATTTTCATCTCAGTCTAGTAATTAGCTGCTTGCTGTGAATTGCCATCTCCGTCTTGTTTGACATCACCATTTTATTAGTCCTAATTGTTGTTGTTATTGTTATTTTGCATCTTTCGTGTTGAGCTATCTTTCTTCTAACAACACGCCTGATTCTTTAAATCTTGATTCTTCTTTTCGATTTTATTAATTATTCCGTAATCTAAACCCTCTTCTTCCCCATAGAAAACTGTTAAATTTACTAAATTATCTCATGCAATCTCTCCTCAATTCCCATTAACCACTAATCTTCTCCAACACCTCTTAATAATTCACAATTATTGATGAAAAAGGATCATGATTTCAAATTGTTTGTATCGTTGAAATTTTATTTGCAACCAACTATTTATGTTGTCTCTCTTATTTTATTATTTTATTTGGTATCTGGAAGTTGGTTTTGTTTTTCATTGGAAGAAGAAGAAAGAGTGTTATTCTTTGAAATTAGTTCCCTTTCATTCTACTCCATTTCACTAGAATTGCTTTAAAACAATCTATTCTATCAGCTTAAAGAGTCCTAAAAAGGAGATTATTCAAATCTACTTTTATTATTTTAATTGATTTCATGCTCTTGGTGGATAATCTTTTCTTCAAAAACTAACATATCCTTTTTATTCTATTTTTCTGTTAGTTTTGATACTTTCCGTCAAATGCATTTTGTCGTTACGCTGATAATACAAGTAAACTCTCAGCTCTCTCATATATTTGATTCTTTTTCTTTATTACGTACTTAATTTGTTTGAATACTCATGATGATTTTTTATTAACGCGGGAGAGATCAAAAAATCTTCCGCCTTAAAAATTCAGATGTCTCACAAAATCGAAGATAAGATCCCTGAATTTCAGTCTTCCTTTGTTTAAAGCTTTCTCAAAGCAAAACTAGGTAAAGATGCTCTAATTTCAACGAATTATAGAAAGGAGTACTCCAAATGTCTTTCGTTATTCCTCTATTACTTAGCTACCATGTAAGTTATTTTCAATAATTTCCTGGCAATTGTTTGAATAACAATAAATTTTAACACAAAATTTCAGTGCAAGACACAGCTAGGGTGATTCAAAAAAGAAGATAACCAAATTGCATCTTGAGAAGGCATTGGCAGATATCGGATTTGAGGATTTCGCTGAATAATTGCATGGTTGGAAAAAATATAACTTGTGTAGTTTATTGAATAATAAGTTTCTTTGTGGTTTTGTTTTAGACATGTAAATCGATTTCAAGCCTGCACATTAGATTTAATCGTAAAGAAGAAATGTTCCAGAAAAATTAGATGAGGGCAGTGCTAAAGATAACTAAATTTAAGCTGAAAACGTAGAGGAATTAGAAGAAAATATGCATAACTTAGAAGGAATTGCTGGTGAAGACATAAAAGAACATCTATAAAACATTAATTTGAATAATCAAGAAGATGATCAAGATGATGTTGAAGAGAATATTGATAGTGATGATGAAGAAATCAAAAAATAATAGCATAATGATGTTGAATAACAACAACCAAATTTAGATGCTCTTAAAGAAAGCATCAATAATCAATAATAGCAGTAAAAACCCGCATACCAAGAACTTTTTTGAATTTAAGCAAGTCCTTTTATTCTTTTATTCTTTTATCTTTTAGAGAAATTTATGTGTACAGTTATTAAGATGTTTTGCTATTTTGATTCAGTCAATAATCTTCTTTTCCAAGTTCTACACAAATTGTACATCTAAAAAACATAAAGAATTCTAAGAAATTAAAAGTCATCATTGAAAATATACCTTGAGAGATTTTAAGATAAGATAAATTTCCAACCAATTGGTAATCTCCTCCAAAATCAAATAATTAATCTATTCATACTCTCACTTTGAACAATTTCTAACTCTTAAATTTTCTTCAATCATTTTGAGTTGAAATACCTTTTTTTGATATGTTTATCTCCCCTCATCTAAAAATATTATCAAGTTCAATATGATTTAGTCTATTAGACACTAGCCTTAATTAATCTCGCAGATAAAAGCGTCATTTTAATACTAAAAAAGGAGGAAAAATCCCTTAAATCTAAAATTACTGAACAAGAAATGAAGCACAGCTTATTTTACTGAAGAGTTCTTCAACTTCGAATTACAATTAAAAGTTTGCTATTTTATTACAATTATTAGCTAGAACTTTGTCTATGAAAATGAAAACAGTAAAAGAAAAAAGCACAGCCATATAATGATTTTGCTTCCTTGAAATTAAGGATTTGCCTTCGATTGTCTTTTAAATATTTTTTACCTTACACAAAACAAGGGTGCTTGAATAGTTTTTGATTAATTTTTGTTAAAAGCCAGATTCTTTTATAGAACAGATAGGATTATAGTTTACATTAACAACTAAGGAGAATTTACAAAACACCAAAATAGAAAGTATGTCAAACAGTAGGGAAATAAATAGGAGAAGATGTGGAGCAAGAAGTTGCTTTACTGCAAGGCTGCACAACTGTAGAAGTCAGAGATTTATCAAAGTACATGTCGAAAGCGAAGAAATATTGATTTCCATCAATTTTTTTGCACTAAAGGACAACTTTAGCACCGAATCCTGAGTCGAGAGCTGATTGAACGTCAGCAACGGAATAGGTTCTTGAGTTAGAAGGGACGATATTCTTAGCTGCTAGGGCAGTGATAGGGTTGTATTTCTTGTGGAGATCGACTGCCTTGGTGAAGTAATCATTTTGGCTGTCAGAATAGCAAGTACCGTGTTTAGTCCATTCGTGGTTCAAGAATGTCTATTGACTAGAGTAAAGTCCTACCCAATAAGCTTTCATGTAAGTAGCTGTGTTGGAATTGACATTAGAGAAAGAGAAAGTTGAAGTTCCACAGTCTTGAGGGTAGCTGCAAACATTGGAAGCAAGACCAGATGGCCACAGACCATGAAGATTGAAATTTTTGGAGTCAAAGTTTCCCATGTAATCAGAAGTACAAGTATTTGTCTTGCAGACAGTGCCAGGCCATTCTCTCTCGAAAGCGAAATAAGTATAGCTGCCTTGTGCATCACCGAAGACTTCATCGATAACTTAATCAGCAAAGAATTTGCCTGAGGAAGAGGAAGTCAAAGTGATGACTACTCCAGAAACAAAGAGAGCAGCGAGGAGGGCAATTACAAGTGATTGTCTCATTACTGGGAGATAAGAGAATGATGATTAGAAATTATTATTATTGTTTCCTTGAGATAATTGTTTATGATCTAATCTAATTATTTCTCAGTGCATTTAAACCATTTCAGCCCCCACCATTCTCAGACTTTTGCTATTTCAAGCATGCTACTTTATCAAAAAGGGTGGGGGGTTGACTATAGCCAAGTGAAGTCAGCTTAAAACTCAAGCCAACCCCCCACCTTATTTCCTTCATTCAAATTGCAATTTTTTAGTTTAAACCAACCACATTTTAAGTCTATTGGTTTAAACTACACTTTTACACGTAGAAAGCTCTCAAAATGTTGATTTTTGATAGAAAAACAGCTACACGATCCTTAAACAACTTGAGATAAAAAAATGAATAGTATATTAATCAAGCTAGAAAAATAAAACCAACTCATTTTAGTTCATTGACTCTCTCTATTCTTGCACAAATATAGCTTACAGCTTTATTACCTTATGAAATGACAACAAAAACCATTTGAAACAATGAAAATAAAAGAAATAAATTTATAAAAATGATAGACAGTCAAAATAAAAATAACATTTTCAAGACATTTTTAGTCTAAAATAAAGTTGCTCGAGGCTGGGTTATAAAATCTTAATCTCAATCGCTAAATGACGAAATTGAAGTAAAAAAGGGAGGTATCTGCTCTAAATAAAAGATATTCCTTAAATCCCAATCAACCAAAAGGCACTTTTATTTATGCCAAATAGTTTAATGTAAGTTATAAATTGCGTATTTTTCCAAGGAGAAGGTTCGATTTATAATTCACACTTTTTGATTGAGATTTAGAAACAAGTTGATTTTTTTCTTTTTTTCATCCCACTTTGAATATCAGCTTTAAAACACTCCCTCTCTCTGTCTTATTTTTGATAAAGTTGTTAGTTTGATTAGACATGCGCTTGATGGGTTGATAATAATAATTGAATCTTTCAACTTTAGCTCTTTTGCATGAATCTCATTTTCATATTAAATCACTTATTATTTTTAAGTAATTAGATTTTTTTCTCTTAAACTTTTAACTTAGCATACATAAATTTTGCATTGTATCTAAATTAAAAAAACGGCTCAATTTGAAAATTCTGATACACTAGATTTAGAGAAGGAAGTTGATATTTATCTTGAAACAACATCAAACTTTGATAAGAACCGTGGGTTTTTTATTTACAAATTGATTCGTTTTTTAAAAGAGAAAATTCAAAGAATTGTTTCTTTAGACGAACAACAATACTAACAATCCTGATATGCTTCGAAATGCTAAATTCAAAGAAATAATTAAAGAAACTTCAAATTGACAAAGATAATCGTAAGAATAATTAAGACAATACCTTTTATGTATGATAGGAAAGCCCAGACAATTCCTGCTAATCTTCGTGACAATCAATTATGCGCTGCTGATATGGCTGATTATAAGTTTGAAAGAAGATGGATTTTTCGATCTATTTATCTTCTTAGTTGTGGTTTTTTCTGTGGAACGAATTCTGAATATACTTAAATCATTTTTTATCCTGTCTATTGAAATAGGCAATTATTCTTTTCTAATTGCTCCTCTCATACACATATTCTTCTGTGATATAACCTTAGGCTACGATCTAGATGATTACTTCTTATCCTTCTTTAAACACTATTTTTATAGATAAGTTAGTTATCTTGTCCACTATTTAAACTTAGTTCCTCTCGTAATATGCTTTGCAGTCTTTAACTCACGAAATCAACAAGATTTCCCTCAAATTGTCTATGTGATTATAATAATCTATGGGCTAATTCACGTCGCGCTAGTTGAACTTCAGATTCTTCTTAAAAAATCAAAACAAATTAAAAATAGTATTCCAAGAGCTATTTGGCGATTCATTGAAGGAATTTGCCGTTTTGGATACTTCTGTGCTTGCTTCGGAGAACTACTGTCTGTAAGCCTTTGGTATTTATGGTTACTTGTACTGTTTATCCCTTTAGAGATATATGAATGGTACTACATCGAACCTAGTAGTTATTTATTGTTTTCATCATTCTAGAATCAACTATTTTCGAGTGCAGAATGTCTTGGAAAAAATAATAAATATGCTGAATTTCATCTGTTTAACAATACATACTAGTCAGTTTTAATAATAATATTATTCACGGTACGCACACTTATTCATCCGTACTTCAATACCTATGATATTATTCTCTACATTGCGTTTGGTGTTTATTTTCCAGAAGCTGTGTCTTCGATTATCTGTGCAGCGAAATACATGAAATATGGTCCTTTTGAAAAAACTTTCAATTAATAATAAAATGGTTAAAACACTGAGAAAATACTCAAGAATCTCGATGTAGATTTGAACAAAATCATTAAGGCTTCAGAAACTAATTACTTAACTGAAACAATAAAAATAATTAACCATTAATACCCTGAAAATATCTTCAGCACAGAGAAATACTATTCATTTATTTTTAATGTAATAAGTGCATTATCAAAACGTCGAAAACCTACAATAGAGGTTATCTTTGAGACAGTCAATTCAAGCCGTTGGGTGAAAAAGATGGAAATTTATCAAAAGGAAGTAACATTCTTATTCTCTTAAGATAATTAACTTGAAAATGCAGAGACAATCATATTAAAGATCTAGGATTTTCTATTAAATTCTTCTTCATCATCGCCATCATATTTTAAGTTTATTTTAAGTGATAACTTTGCAGACATAAATATTTCATATTCTCTGAGTAGGATATTGATCAACTAGATTAAGTTTATTAAACCAGATTATATTACAATCCTTCCGAAACTACCAATAGACTATTAAAAGCAGCTTTTTCATGAAATTCTTCATTTCATTTCAAATAAAAAGCTCCTTTTTGATCTCCTGCCTTCTTATATTAATCTTTCAGCTGTACTGTATGACTTATATGAAGATAGCTAATAATGAAATCTAAAAAATAAAACTTTTCAATTATTCATATGTTAATCAAAAATATCATTCATTATATTATCTTGTGAGTTTTTGAGAGCTATTTACTTTCGAATCTTATATTTGGCTTCCAGACTTCCTAAAAATGATAAAAAATCTCCCAAGAACGAAATTTTACCATAAAAAATGGAGAAAACCTCAAAAAGTACATACATTCCAAGACTGTGATTAATCTTACTGATTTGTTTTGAGAAAAAATGATTAAAAAGTGATTATTATCAAATAAAATATTGCTAATATTATTATTATCCCTGATGAGGAGATGAGAAAGGTTGCATGCCTTTAAAATTCAAATCTAAATATTCATTTAGAAATTAAGAAAACAAGAAAAGGAAGCACAGTTTTGTATTTCACAGACTTCAATAGTTTTTAATGGATAAACAAAGCAGCTTAATCCTTACGAAAATCACTTCTGCATTCAACGTTGATCATATCTTAGGACCATAAAGCTACTTACAAGAAAATGGCTATAAAGTTGAAAGGTTACTTGGATGGGGAACATTTGGACCTGTGATGCTCGCTCGCAAGATCTCCTCATAGGTTCAAGTAGCCATAAAACGATTCTATGTGGAAAGTGAAACAGGTTTTGAAAAATACAACGAACAATTTTCTAGAATGAGTTTGCTTAAGTCTTCCAATACTATTAGAATATTCGGGCTATTGTTCGATATGGAGAATAACTGGCTTTATTTGGTTATGGAATACTTACCAAATGGAAGCTTGGAAGATTATTTTAAAAAGAATAAACCTCTCAGTTAATCTGAGATAACTGATATTTTTGTTCAGATTATTAAAGGACTACTGTTTTTATAAGAAAATAGCCTCTCTCATGGAGACCTCAAGCTTTCGAATATTCTCCTTGCTTCCAATGGCTCTCTGATTCTTACTGACTTTGGATTAGGCTCCTTAATCTCAGTAAGTCGGATTAATAACGAGAAGCAAAAAAAGGGGTCTCTTTTTTAATTTACAACTGAGTTAGTTAACGAAATATTATGTAGCTTTGAGTTCGATTTCGAAGCAGCAGCTATGATCCTTTATATCTTATGTGGTAATGACGACATTTCTGAGATGCACTAAATCTAAATAGGTAAATACCCAGATATCTCCTAAAGAAATCATCAGGGTATTCTCAAGCTTGTTTTCAAGATAATGGGGAACATTTAGAAAGATCATACTTTTTCTGCTGAGAATATCATCAGTGAATTACAAAAGCTACTAAAAACTGATCAAAATACTGCTACCCTCAATGAACATCAGAAGTCTTCAGACATTTTCTAAATGTAAAATATCCATAACATCTATGATTTCTAAAATATTAATAAGTAAATTTTATAATTTTGTAGTACACAAATGGTTTTTGATTTTCTTACATACATCTTCTCAATTAATGTTTTATTAGGTCTTTGAAAATGAATCAAACCCAATCTTTGAAATTTTTAAGATAGACTCTCTTTTCTCCACTCACCAATCTTGTTAACTTATAAACCATATCCCTCAACCTTGATTGTAATTCAATTGAAGATACTAGAGCATAATCTTTGTTATCTCCTCTTAAGGATCTAGTAAATTTATCAAGAATATCGCTTGAGTTAAAATACAACTCAATTAAAGCTATTGGAAAATAGTTACTTTTACTCCCACTCGCAAATCTAGTCAATCTGTCAAATATTTCACTCAATCTTTTTAGCAACTCAATTGCAGAGATAGGAGCATAATCTTTGCTAACTCCTCTCGCTAATCTCCTTAATTTGTCAAGCTTAACATTAAACCTAAGTAAAAACTCAATTGGAGATGTGGGAGCATAATTTATCTTAACTCCCCTAGCCAGCCTCATCAATATTTCAAGCTTAACATTAGACCTAAGCAGTAACTCAATTAGAGATGTGGGTGCATCATTGCTTTTATCTCCTCTCTCAAATCTCATCAACTTATCAAGCTTCAGACTCAGTCTTAATAATAACTCAATTGAAGCTGTTGGAGCATAAAAACTTTTGCTTCCCCTAAAAGATCTACTCAATTTATCATGCATTTCAATTGAAATTGCAAGCAACTCGATAGGAGATACAGGAGCTTCAACTTTTTTAATTCCCCTCATCAATCTCTAGAACCTATCGAACATTTCTTTGAACTTGCGCAGCTGCTCTATAGAAGCTAGCGGATCATAGTCTCTATTATCTCCACTCACCAATCTTATAAATCTCTAGAGCTTTTCACTTAACATTTAAAGCAACTTCATTGGAGAAACTGGAGCATAATCCCTTTTATCTCCACTCTCGACTCTCCTCATGATAAACAATTTTTCTATCAAGCTTTTAAGTAACTCATTAGGAGATGTTGGAGCACAGCATCTTCTACTTCCACTTAAAAACCTTGTGAATATCTAAATCTTATCACTCAATATTCATGGCAATTCCATTGGTGATATTGGAGCATAATCTCTATTAGCTCCACTTTCCAATCTTACCAGCCTATCAAACTTGATAGTTCACTTAAATCAGAACAAAATTGGAAGCATAGGAGCATAACATCTTTTAATCCCCCTCACAAATCTTAGTCATCTCTAAAGTCTTTCACTTAGTCTTTCAGACAACAAAATAGAAATAATTGGAGCATAATCGTTGCTATCTCCCCTAGCTAGTCTCAATAATCTCACCAGCCTTTCACTCAACCTTCGTAACAACTAAATTAGACCAATTTAAGAATTTTCTCTTTTATCTCCACTAGCTGATCTCACCAATTTATCAAAAATATCACTTAATCTTATATTCAACTAAATTGGAGACATCGGAGCAATATCGTTGTTATCTCCTCTTACCAAAATGATCAATTTATCTATCATCGAACTTAATCTAAGTAGTACTTCGATAGGAGACATTGGAGCAAAATATGTTTTACATCCCCTCGCCAATCTTACAAATCTTCAAAGCATATCACTAGAGCTGAATTGCACTTCTATTGGAGATATTGGAGCAGCATCTCTTTTGCTGCCACTCACCAATCTCACAAATTTATTAAGCTTATCACTAGACATTTATTTTAACCAAATCAATGATGTTGGAGTATAATCCCTGTTATTGCCACTCTCCAATAGCAACAATCTTTAAAAAATATAACTGAGCATATCAATCAAAGACGATGGAGCCAAATTTCTTCTACGTCCCCTTACAAACCTTCAAAATCTATCAAGTTTATAACTCTACCTCGTTGGCAACTAACTAGGTGATATTGGATTATATTCTCTTCTAACTATCCTCACTAATTTCATCAATCTATCAAGTATATCAATTAAAGTGCAAAGCAACGCAATAAATAAAAGAACAAAACATCTTAATGATGCTCTATTTAAAAATATGTCAGCTTCAGTTATGATTACTCTTCCATACGATTGAAAATACCGAATTTAAGAATGTACAGAGAAAAAATATTTCCCTTAAGTTTCATACAATTTTATTAATATCAGCTTTCAAACACTCTTCCTGTCTGATTTTTGATAAAGTTGCTAGTTTGATTGGACATGCGCTTGATTGCTTGATAATAATAATTTAATATTTTGACTTTAGCTCTTTCGTATGAGTATCTCATTTTCACAGAAAATTACTTGTTATTTTTGGTTGATTTTTTAATAATTAGATACCTCTTAAAACTTTAGCATAGCATATATTTTGACATTAAATTCATATTAAAAAATGATGGCTTAATTAAATAAAAAAATATGCTTGATTGTTATAAGGAGGCTTGTATTTTTCTTGAAACAACATAAAACTTTCATAAGAACCATGGGCTTCTTTGATTTAAAAATTGATTCGTTTTTAAAATAGAAAATAAAAAGAATTGTTTCTCTTAGACAAGCAACAGTACTAACAATTCTGATATGCTAAATCAAAGAAATAATTAAAAAACATCCAAATTATCAAAGATACTCATAAAAATAATAAAGAAAACACCTTTAGTTTATGATAGGAAAACTAAGACAATTTCAGCTAATCTTTGTGACAATCAATTATGCGCTGCTGATATGGCTAATTATAAGTTTGAAAGAAGATGGATATTTCGATTTATTTATCTTCTTAGTTGTGGCTCTTTCTGTGGAACGAATTCTGAATATATTAAAATCAATTTATGTCCTGTTGTTTGAAATAGGCTATTATTCTTTTCTAATTGCTCCTCTCATACACATATTCTGCTGTGATATAACCTTAGGCTAAGATCTAGATGACGACGATTTATGCTTCTTTAAAAACTAATTCAAAAGGTAAGTTAGTTATATTGTCCACTACTTAAACCTAGTTCCTCTAGTAATTTGTTTTGCTGTCTTTAATTCACGAAATCAACAAGATTTCCCTCAAATTGTCTATGTGATTTTAATAATCTATGGGCTAATTCACGTCGCGCTAGTTGAACTTCAGATTCTTCTTAAAAAATCAGAACAAATCAAAAATAGTATTCCAAGAGCTATTTGGCGATTCATTGAAGGGATTTGCCGTTTTGGATGCTTCTGCGCTTGCTTCGGAGAACTACTGTCTGTAAGCCTTTGGTATTTATGGCTACTTGTTCTGTTTATCCCTTTAGAGATATATGAATGGTTTTACATCAAACCTAGTAGTTATTTATTGTTTTCATCGTTCTAGAATCAACTATTTTCGAGTGCAGAGTGTCTTGGAAAAAATAATAAATATGCTGAATTCCATCTGTTTAACAATACATACTAGTCAGTTTTAATAATAATAATATTTACGATACGCACCCTTATTCATCCTTACTCGAAGACCTATGATATTATTCTCTACATTGCGTTTGGTGTTTATTTTCTAGAAGCTGTGTCTTCGATTATCTGTGCAGCCAAATATATGAAATATGGTCCTTTTGAAAAAACTTTCATATAATAATAACATGGTTAAAATACTGAGGAAATACTCAAGAATCTCGAAGTAGATTTGAACAAAATCATTAAGGCTTCTGAAACTAATTACATAACTGAAAGGATAAATATAATTAACCATTAATACCCTGAAGATATCTTCAGCACAGAGTAATACTATTCATTTATTTTTAATGTAATGAGTGCATTATTAAAGCGTCGAAAACCTGCAAAACTTGTTGTCTTTTAGACAGTAAATTCTAACCGTTGGGCTGTAAAGCTTAATATTTATAATAAGGAACATTCTTTTTCTCTAAAGATAATTAAATTGAAAACGCAGAGATAATCATCTCAAAGATCTAGGATTTTCTGTTAAATTCCCCTTCATCATCGCCATCGTATTTTAAGTTTATTTTAAGTGATAACTTGGCAGATGTCAATATTTCATATTCTCTGAATAGGATATTGATCAATTAGATTAAATTTATTTAACCAGATTATATAACAATCGCACCGAAACTACCAATGGACTATTAAAATCAGCTTTTTCATGAAATCCTACATTTCATTTCAAATAAAAAGCTCCTTTATGATCTCCTACCTCCTAGTATTAATCCTTCAGCTTATATGTATGACTTATATGAAGATAGGTTAAGATGAAATCTAAATGATAAGAAAATACAATTTTTTAAATGTTTGTTATGAATATCATTTATTTTATTATCTTGTGATTTTTTCTAGAGTGATTTACTTTCGCATCTAAGATTTGGCTTCCATTTTGATTAAAATTCTATGCCCACTGATAATAATTTTGTTTTTGAGAATAGTTTATCAATTCTTTTTGATATCGATAAAAAAACCTTCAAAGAATATTATCCTAAAGAAATCCTTCTTTAAATACTTTAAATTAAGCACCAATATTATTTGTGGCTTCATATTGTGAAGAATTAATTACTTCATTCCTTTAACCAACTTTTTTAAAGACCAACCTCTCCCAGTTCTCCTTATTTCTTCATGCTTTGCATGAACTAAGACTGTATTTCTTCATTTATCAATTCACTAATAATACCTCTCAACTCCCACTAAACATATTTATCTTCAAAAACTAAAAATAATAATTCATTCTCGATCTTAAATTT
>Ga0302271_10001690_pt1 | contig 20912 bp, 7 predicted proteins | sample III_Bog_N1_1_FD_198767 | JGI IMG/M metagenome (GOLD analysis project Ga0302271, IMG submission 198767) | Peat permafrost microbial communities from Stordalen Mire near Abisko, Sweden - III_Bog_N1_1 | ecosystem: Environmental > Terrestrial > Soil > Wetlands > Peat | place: Sweden: Abisko... | reverse complement strand
TTAAAATAAAAATTTAACACATTTTTTTACTTTTTTTCGTTCATCTCCCCCCCCCCCCCCCCCACCCCCCAAGCAGCTTTTCTAAGCTTCTCCCACTCTTCTTCTGAAATAGTTTTGTCAAAAATAATTACTACTTGAGCGACTTAGAAAGCAAGTCGCAGAAAGGTCGAGGCACTTCCCCTGCCCAGCAGTCACAAACAGTTTTTATCTCTTATTTCTGCACACTTCCTTCAACTTCAGAGCGTAAGAGCCTCCAGTCACGCAAAGTAACCAGCGAACTAGTTCACAAATAACTACAATTTACACAACAAAATGAATGAGAATTGATTGAACTTATTCCTTCATATCCTAATACTTTTTTGACATAGTTTAGATCAAGTGAAGAGCTCCAAAAAATACTCGTGAAAAAATGGATGACACTAAAAAGGAAAGTTAATCTAAAGAGTAAATTGATACTCTGCAGAAATAGCGCGATGAAATAGATAGGAAAGAATAAGCGACTTTTAGCGCATAGTCAAATCCAATGAGAATCGATCAATAAGTAGAAGGTGAAGATACTAATATCCTCCCTCCAGTCGTGCTCTATAAAAAGCCTAGCAACATGCAATCTACTCCATCGAATTAAAGGTAATCAAGAGGGAAAAAGAAGCTCCAGTGGAAGGAGGAAGTTGACATCGTCATCGTCGAGAATTACAAGGAATACAATTTAGTAACGGACTCCGACAAGACTTCATGTCACTGTCTAATATTTTAATTGCCTCAAGTTCTCCATTATTCTCTTGTAGTTGCTGCTGCATGAGACACTCCTTAATATTCATCTATTCCTGCGCAGTCTTTTCTAGCAAGCCAAGCATTCCGTTTTGTTCTCACATTTCTTGAAGCTCTTCGTGATCCTCTTCTTCTTCTTTACAATTCACCTAGCACGTTAAAGTACCATCGAGAAAGAGAGAAAAGTCATGCTTGTTCTTTTTTTCTAAATAGTTCCAAGCATTCTCTGATTCTGATTCTGTTTCTCTTTCTTTGAAATAAAATATTTTTGTTTCTGTTGTTTCTGCATATTTGGTTCGCGAAGAAGCAGAGGGAGGTGTATTAATAACACTGTTTCCTTCCCTTGCTAGAAATACTGTGTTTGAATGGTTTTACAAAAAATAAAATAATTAATTTTTCTTTTATTTCAGTTTTATTCTATTTATTAATTCATCAATTTCACTGCAAAAGATGGTAGATGTTAATAAATATAAAATCAAACTATCATATTATTATTAGCTCATTTGATTTTTTTCATTCTGAAAAGAGTTAATATGATATATTTCAACATCTAGTTTTCCCTTTTTGAGCATGAGACAATTCAAAATAACTTGTAAATTTATCTAAAAAGTTGCAATAAGACCGTTTTAGAATCATTAAATCACACATAAAGAAGGTTAATTAACTTGAAGCAGACAGACATAGAGAGATAAAATGAGCAAACCAAAACCAAGAGGTAAGCATTCTAAACTTTTAAAAATCAATTATCAAGACCATTAATTCGTCGAACAACTCATTTTATTTCTAAACACAGTCCCATTTTCTACTGACTACGATGACAAACTCTGGTGGGAATACAAAGACTATTCGGAAGCTTAAGTTTCCGCATTCGAGGATTATCTCAAGAAGAACGCAAAAGAAATTCAAACTTTAATAACTCCTGATTTCTTTCAGACGCTGTCTACTTTGTACAAGTATTTAGGGCTGAAACCGCATCCAATAATGGCAGAGGAGCCATCTTATCTTTCTGAAAATGCACTCAAACCGCCTAGTGGGATTCAAGCTGAAGAAAATGATAAATAACCATAATAGCCATAATAATTATAATAACAGCACTAAGAAGGTGTTGAGTAAAAGTCTATTTTCTTGTTATTTTAGAATGTCAAAGTCGACCTCTACTCTCTTCGAATCCTGCAACTTCTCCTTCCTTCATATCCCAATTTTGTTTCTCTAAAATTCACTAACAATAGTTTCACTCCATAGTAAGTAGGTTTACTTCATTCTATTCTAGCAGCACCAAATTGCCCTGTTTCTAAGCTATTTTTCGAATGGAATCCCCTCAAGCAATCAACCTTTTTTTAGACATTGTAATCATCCACAAATTGAATATTTTCATAATATAAATGTTCTTAATTATTTAATTATTTTGACATTAATCTCTTTGATTTCATTCTCTATCTCAAAGAGGTTCATCGGCATTAGAGTTTGTGATATTGAGATCTTGTGAAATCGACGATTAATGTATTGAAGCATTGATCAAAAACTTCCAAGATAATCCATAAACTAGAGTCAAATATCTTGAGCTTTACAATAATCAAATTAACAAGGCTTCGAGTCTAAAAGCAATAGGAGATTTCATTGAAACTTATTAAAAACTAGAATATCTTGGACTAGCAAAGAATGGAATCTCAAGTTTAGAGCCAGCAAAAGATCTTCTGTCGAGAATTGGAAGAAAACATCTTTCCGCAGAAGAGCTTGCTGCATATAGAGAAAAAGAAAAAGAAAAGGAGACAATCATAGCAAAAGCAATTAAAAACAAACGAAAAGTCACTGATGATATGCTGCCAGCGTTAGACCCTTTGATTTCCCTACCAGACGGAAGTAATCTCAATATGAGAATTTAAAACAAAAAACAAAATTCAAGGGATAAATCAAAACCAAAACAAAATAAATTATTTTTCCCTCTTATTTTTCCTTTTCAATTCCTTTAATGCCATTTGGCTTACTTTGGAGAGTGTAAATTAAACGATTTTGCAAAATTATCTTTTTTTCTTTTTCCTTTCTAACTTTTTCTTTCTACTTTTCACAGCTTTTGCTGTTCTCAAGAATGCCCAATTAAAGATGCTCAATCTTAGCATGAACGCTATCACAGAGCAGGATGCAGAACTTCTTGAAAAGTTCATTACTCAATCACCAGATGATCTGTAAATTGTCTTGAACCATAATAGTTTTGATCCGAAATACAAGGATAAACTGAAGAAAAAATATAAAAAGAATGTACAAATCTGATGAGATTCATGTTTTATTAGAAATGCTAGTTAATCTAATATACTGCTCTATGGCTGAATTTCCAATGGGAATTTAATATTAAAATTTTAAATAAAATGCTGTTTGCTTTTTATGTGGATCAAAAGAACGATTTTTCATTTTGTTGTAGAACTGGAATGTGCATTTCCCACAGGATCAAAATGAATTTATATTCTTAGAATAATCAGCACACTTATCTTTATCTTTTTGATAATAATTTGTTCTCCACCCCCTTCCCTTTCAAGAAAAGAATCAAAAACTTAATTAAAAAACACTTGGAAACAATCCTTATTTAAAAAGGTAATAATTATTAAGAAAGAAAATAATTAATCTTTCAGTTCACCGCAGTTTCCCCAATAATGAACAACAACAACTTCTCTAATACATTCCCTAATGGAGTGCAAGGATACTGTGATTCTTGCATTATCGCGCTCTACTAACGTTCGTAATCTTTCATGGCTAGTCCCGTGCCTTAGCAGCCAATCAACAATTTAGTCTTTTAATTCAATAACTCCCTGCAGAATCTCAGTAACTTCCCACCATGTCGTTATAATTGCCTCAATAGGAACGCCATTCCCTTATCTGTTCTTAATTTCTTTCGTCTACAACAGTTAGAAAGATAATAATAATAATATTAACTGTCATAATAGCAATAAGGACAATAGTAAATTGCCTTCGGATACAATCCAAATATTAATAATTCCGATCTGCAAATGTTAAATTATCCCTTGCAGCCTCAGGAAACTTAGCATTAGCTGCAATAATATCAGTTTACGTCGATAAATAACTTTCCGTAAGTCCCTGCGTAAATCAATTGCAATAACTTGCAACCTTTTTCAATGAGTTTTCTTCCTTAAAATGCAGTTTAACCAATATAAACTCCAACTTAGGCTGTTTTTCAAACTACGATAAAGGAAAAAGTTGATTTGGAGAATAAAATCCTGCCTTAATAGAACGTGATTAAGCTTGAAAGCGCTGCAGAAATACTGCCGCAATCTAATAGTCTTCAGCGATTTTGTGTTAAAAATCTACTACCTGTTCTTAAAATAGAAGAAGCCTAATCTAGAATTCAACTAAACCCCAACACCTAAGATTAAACTTAGGCAAAAGCTGACCAGCAATCAGCATCTTATCTAAACAAAGAAGCAGTACAATCACAAAAGGTTCCACTTGTTTTTTCTACAACTTCCTCCGTTTCTGTTACCCATAAAATAAAACGAAAGAGAGACAGTGTAGATGCATACTCTACAAAGGATATCCAACGCAAAAAGAGACACGATGAGAGAGATTAAACTCCCCTGAAAACTGAAGAAGATCAGTCTAAAAATGATAAGAAAAACTAAAAAAAACGCGGCACAGAAGAGAGGTAAAATAATTCTAATTCTTAGCTTGTCTGCGCGCAGCAGAGGAAGAAGAGTGTTGGATGGTGTATGCAGTCTGAGTAGCTGCTCTTCGAGTGGAATAACATAGTCCTGAAATAGGTTTCAGTAAGAAGTGATAAAATCGTGAATGAATCCGTGAATGTCGCTTCATATGTAAATATCTTAAGTAAAAGCAGAATCATGTTGATTTCCCAGGACACGCGTTCACTGAAATATCAAATAAATCTCATCGATCTTTCCCGCGAGCAAGTCATCTGCAAGCATTAACTAGGGTAAAACTTCCAAATGCATCCGTTTGAGCCAGATAAACTGCGAGTTTAGACAGTGAAAATCAGTGAAAAAGTATCTTGCATTTATTTACTTGGCGGATAGTACTTCAAACTCATCGACAACCGCTCTTTGAAGAACATCAAACGAGTGAAATAGCTATGCATCCAGCAAGTCCTTCCACTGTACAGAGGTAATCAAGTTGTGGTTCTTTCTCTGAATGGCGTGATTTGCGTGTATTCAACGGTGAACGACAAATATAATTTAATTAGAGAACTGAAAATCTCAAAGAATTCATAATAAAGTGGGATTTCATACGTCAGCTTTTTGGACGTGGATACTTCTCAATCGTTCTTGTATTGCTGTGTGGTCTCCTCTAAATGTGAATAAATCCAAATCTTCAATTTGATAACGGGAAGGTTAATACAATGCCAAGAGATAGGAATCTTGTAATCGCATAATGGATATTCAATATCCAACATGAAGCTGTTCAGAAATCATCTTTACATCGAATTACAGCTCAAATAATACTAGCAGAGTGCAAGTCGCAGGATGATCACAGACAGCAACAGCAGATACAGTAATTCCAGTAACACTCCTGCTTAGTACAAAGTGTAATCTTATCGAATCGATTCGCAACTGCATCTCATTGAAGCGAAACTTTACGACCACTCGAATATCTTAACTTCTTCGTTTTCCTCGTAGCAATTTTTCCTCTACGATTCGAGAAAATCGTGCATCATCGGATTTGAGATGCCGCCACTTTAGAACACGATCGATCATTTCCACAACTCGGAGCATTACCTTTCGCACGATCCTTCGTTCTTCACCCAGAATAGTATCAGAAACGAAGATTACAATCCCAAAAGTAACCTGAATTATTAATCAAATCCCAGCAAAAATTTAACTCTGCCAGCCAACACAACAGAAGATTTTCACACAAACAGCAATAGTCTCCTCCTCCCCAAATCATCCGAAGGCTAAGTTACAGATAATTACCCGAGGAGTCCATTAGTCATACCAGACTAATAGATTTTTAAATTGAATGTGAAATTGACTTCCCCAAATCATTGCCCTATTTTTACGCACATCTTCAAGGACATTCCTCATGAGATGCATGATGTGTCTGTGCATCACAGATAATCTTCTCATATTTCTATTAAACAAACAACTGTGAATTTCAACCAAAAACCTGCAACTTTAGAATCATAAACAATCCAAGAAGACACACACGAGATGGTGCTGACACTCTTCGATCAAAACAAGAATGTGTATAAGATTTACTAAAATTGAAATCTATAACAATCTCCGTTCACAAGAAGAAGACTCAAAGGGAATAAGTGAGTTATCTTCGCAATAAAAAACAAAGGATTTATAAAAAGTTTAATTTGTTTGTGTTCAACAATTTTATCTTTCAATTTTGTAAATCAAATTATATTTATTATGCCAGAGGAATAATTAATTTTATTTTAAAAAAAGAAGACTCTTGTTTAATTCTAAAGATTGGATTATAAAAAAATATATTTAGAGATTTTAAAGAACTTGCATGATAATTTATTGAACAATAAAAATCATTCTAATTCAATGAAGGTGCTGTTACTTGGATACACCGGCATCTTCCAATTGTATTTTTCAACAATCGATGTAGGTACGAATCTTCCTCCAATGAAATGTCGACCTAGGAATGATCGAGAGCCTTCTTTAGGGAGTGTTAGTGAAATTAAATATTTGGGAGTGAAACTATTGTGGATGTTGCCTTTTTCAACATCCCATCCACTTGGAATATCAACGGAGAAAATTGGTGTTGAAGTTAATTTTAAGGCTTCCAAGACAATATCTGAAGGAGGTTTTACTGGAGGCTAGAAGGAAAATCCAAACAATGCATCAAGGATAATATCATATGAGGATATAAACTCAGTTAGCTTTTGTGTTGCGTTGACTTCTTGTAGCTGAAATTCTGTTTCAAGACATTTCACTGATATTTTGTATTATTTACAGAGATTGATTTGATTTATGAAGAATTGCTTAGTTGGCTGTTTTAACAAGAGTATTGTTGGCTCGTAGAGATTGGAATAGTGTGCGAGATGTCTAGCAGCAACCATTCCATCCCCACCGTTGTTTCCAGGACCACACACAACGAGAATCTTTTTTATGGAACCGTTATGAGTTTCTTCGTTGATATGATGCAAGCAATGAGCGACAGACTACCCTGCTAGTTCCATAAGAATATCTATGGAATAGCCGACTTATTCGCTCATGAGATCTTGATCAGAATTATAAGCTTCTTTTTATCCTAGAAAGGTTATGAGATTTTTGGGCATTTTCTTGACTACAGAGCTGAACATTGAAGAGAGTTCGGTTATCCTTTGCATAAAAGTATATTTATTTTATTAGGAATCTTCTTATTCACTGAATTAGGTGTTTTCAATACGGAAGAGAGAGAGAGATAGAAGATGAATTTGGAAATTAAATATAATAGAATGAAGGAAGTTGAGTGATCTCTCTTTTTCTCGATGGTGTCTATTTCGAATATGCAAAGCCAGTCCATAGAGAATGAATCAGAAAAAGAAAAGGGAAATAATACCAAATACTTTTTAGTTTAAATTCATTCTTAAACAGCCTCAAAATAGCAATTAAATTAAAATGGATAATCATAATGATATTATTAATATTAATAATTATGGTGATATTGAGTATTTGATTCATCATAAATATATTAATCTTTAGACAACTTTTAAACAAAAGCTTGATAATCTTGATTTTCTGAATGCTCCATTGAATAAAGGGTTGGAAATGTAGGGGCGATTTAATAATAGAAAGAGAAGAGCTAAAAACAATCGAAGCACACATATTTGGCTTTTTGGAGGAGGAAAATTTATATTGACAAGGCTTGAATAGGTTTCGAATCAAAATCTAAGAGATAATAAAATTAAAGATAAAAACAATCGAATCACTTTAATACAGACTATCAATACAAATGGCATAGAGAATCACTTACAGAAGACGTTGCTCTTACAACACCAGATCCAACAAGATCAGAAAGGTCAAGACTCCAGGTAAATTATCTCTTGTTTGGAAAATATTATAGCACCGCAAAGGTTATCTGCCAAAAAGAGTGTAGCTGTGTGAATTTAGATATGTTGGTTATGGATGGAATGCTAAAAGAGAAGGTAGTTTTGGAATAAGAGTAGAACGGAGTTAATGAGAACAGTTGGGTAGCTGGAAGAGAAAAGCAAAAGTGATTGGGTTTTAGAAAAGAGATAAGATAAATGTGAAAAAGAGAGGTTTTGAGTCAGAAAAAGAAGAGAAAAAAAAAGAGTGAGTTATTAGCAGCTGAGAATACGGAATATATCGAATAAGTTAAACTCTACAAAATACATAATAAAGAAGTCCTTAGTGTCTTTTGTTTGCGAAGATGAGTATCTTTAAAGCGGCACTCCTATTGGATTGAAAGAAATATTTTCTTCAGAATATTGATCTTAAAAAATATAAATTGTTGCACTTGAATAACCAATATTTTTGTTTCTTAAAAAAAAACAACAGGTGGCAAACTTCTTGCTCAATACGTCAAGAAAGTCGTCGGAACTTAAAAATGTGCTGAACCCGGATGTGAAACCCCCATCAATGGTGTCCCTAATATTCGCCCTTCTGGCCTCTCTGCTCTCTCCCTCAGACAAAAGTCTGTTTCTCGTATCTACGGAGGTGAAATCTGCCACACTTGTGTTAGAAACAGGTAATTACTAAGAATCTTTTATGATTCATACTATGCCAATAAAGAATTATCTGTTCTTTCTTTTTATCTAATTTTCATTTTTCAAAAAACAATTAGAATCATTAGAGCTTTCCTTACTGAGGAAGTCAAGATCGTCAAGAGAAAGATGATCGCTAAGCCCAAGACCGACAAGAAGAAAGTTAAGAAGGCAGCTACCAAGAAACAATAGGCTTGATTAAATAGCAGGATTATCATATCCCTTGTGTGTGTATATTTCCATGTGTGTGCATGTACTCAAACTATTTAAATCTCTTAAAAAAATATATTATTCTAAAACGTAAAAACATTCAAAATGATATAATATTCATTTTCTTCTCTCCAAATAATGTTACATCAACAAAACATAACAAAACTCGTTCAGATATTTCCCAGCCACAACAACAAACAAAAAACTTAAAATGGCACATGCAAATATTAAAAAACTCAAAATGTTTTTTTAAAACCAACACAATAATACATAAAATGAATAATCATTTATCTAAACTAAAAATCTCTGATGAGGATGCATTTTTCTATTCATTAAATCTAAACAATCAACATTCTTACATTCTTCGTTGATTCAAAGTGGAAACAATCCTTGTGCAATTTCAGCTACGAATCTATCAGCATAGATTTTTTGATCTTGCGAGGATGTATCTAGATTTCCTTAAAATTTCAGTAGTTTCTTAGTATTTTTTTCTAAATTTTTCGAAACATTCCATTCCTGCAAGTAATCGATTATCCCGATATGATAGAATATGCCTACTTCTTTGGTAGATTCGATGATGTTCAGATCGCTGTGAAAATTTAGCATAATTTCATCTAATTCTATCCCTGTGTCAATGGAATATTTCACCCAGTTTATCTTGAAAACAACTAGCGAATAGTCAATTAACCCGCATTTCTCGAAGAATCGTGCATCTTTCTCTAAGGATTAAGAGCATCTTTTGGCTAAATCACATGGAATCCATATTTTCTATTCTGTTTTAGCAAAATCAACGTCTTTCAGTGTCATCTCAGATAAATCTTTATCTTTGTTTTTCTTATTCGCTAGAACCTCTCTGTCGTAAGTGGATCCTTTCAAATCGAATGTACGTTCAATATATTCACTCGTGCATTAGGTAATGTTCCGCATGACTAAGATATGGTTGAGTTATTAGTTAATTGTGAATGAATAAACCCCGTAGATTTTGACAATCATGGAATCTTCATTCAGCACTAAATGCTGCACATAATCCTTCAGCTTCAATTTAAACACAACTAGCTCTCCGTCGCTCATGGTCTTGATGATCATTTTCCTGTCTTAAGCGAAATAGAAGAATTCTCCACTTTTGCCTCCTTCAGGACCTCCAAATTTCTTCTAAATCGCTTGTAAATTGCTGGGTAAATCGAATGTCTTGCTGATATCAGCCATAGCACCATCAGACATTTAAATTGCTCTGAAGACTCTTGGAGAATGCACAATCATTTTGGCTTCAACGCTAGGCAATCCATTTTCATGTTTATGTTATGGAATAAAGGATGTTACTAGGGTATCAGTTAATTGGATTTCATTTATATCTGTGAAATCTTCGTCTCTCAAACCGACAAGGGGATTACTTATGCTAATTTGATTGTTATTCATCCTAGAATTTATTGATAATTCCCTCTGCTTTTGCTTGTCTTACGTTTCAAGAGATTTAATAGTTAAATCGCTGACGATTAGCCCACACAGCATAGTGTAAATTTAAGTCATTCTGAGATTTTAGGTTAATTTTAGCAGCCAATTGGAGCCGTCTTCTGAACTTGCTTTTCTGTCTTTTATCCTAAGATTTATTGCAAAAAATCAAGCCAAAGGAAAATATGAGATAACATATTGAATAACTCAATATTTCATTGTAAAAAAATACTTTATTTTCTTTCTTTTTCTCATATTTTTCATTACTGGCTGCCTGAGAGGTTCTGCTAGTTATTCTATGAGGCTGCATCTGGATGTGCGGAATCTCTGGTTTAATTAAGTGGCCTTCGAAGAGAATGATTTCTTGATCTGAAACACCTCCAGCTTTAAAGCACCTCTCTCACTTTCTTCTTGATTGTTGGATCTTTATATCTGATGATACTCAGGACAATAGGCGAGATAATTTTGACTGCATTTCCAATTGTAATCAACACATTTAATCCTGGTTTGTGAAAAGATGAGCAATTCAGGGCTGCAAATAAATTTGTAAACGCCAGAATCGTCCAGACTGTCGAAGTTGACACCACGTAATAGAAGTAATATTTAAGGAATTCTTCCCTCATTTTCTTGAATACAGCGTTCTTTGGAACTGATTTTCGGAAGTACCATATGGTGGACCAAGAAACGATTAAATAAATGAACAATATCACGACTCCAAACACTGGAAATCCATCGTTAACTTTGAATGAGCATGTACCGAATAATGTCAAACCAGCGTTGTTAGTCGCGAACAAGAGCACAACAACGCAGATAGTCACACCGCAGCAGACAGCGTGGAACAGCTTCTAAGGAATATTTTACCCTTTGAGATTGTTTCTGATCACGAAGATGATGTACAAGCAAAAACAGCAATTATACAGAAAATCAGCTGTACCTCCTGTAGTCGAAAAGAATGCATTTATCTAGCAGAATCCCCCATCTTATTCAGGACCAGCGTTGTTAACCACTGCGTATCCACTTGAGATGATCCAGTGAGTACAAGTCACTAGATCACTGATGGAAATAGCGAGAATTATATCTCCAGGTTGTTTTCGTGTCGTAGGATATTTATAGAATGTAAATATGATGAAAAATGTTGCCATCAGAGCAAAAGGGCCCAGGATTAGAAACACCCAGCGATCAATAGGTCGGATTATTAGAATCTCTGAAAGTTGTTCCTCAGTGTATGTGGTGGAATCGTTGCAATCCAATAAGTACTCAGCAGAATAATCAAGACCTCCATTGACAGTGCTAATAAAAGAGCAAGCAATAACAGCTAAGAGGATCCCAGAATGGATATGCTTCATTTTATTCTAGAAGGCTTGTTTGTCTTACTCCTTCTAAATTATCCAGGAAAATATGATTATCTAAAAAAACCAGAAATATTTAATAATTTTTTTTTGGTTTCTTGTCAAAATATAAATAGTCCTTCTTGTGTTTTTGGAGAATCAGACTCGAAGTTCAAATAAAAACAGATTATAAAGGAATTAGTGATTAATAATAATTCAGAGGTTTATCTTCTAGAATGCAATTGCTTGAAGAATCCGAAGAAGAGATTTCAAATCCAAATATAAGTTGTTTTATTTTTGGAAATAAATAACACAATATCTCAACAAATATGGGAGTAATAAAAGCAACAAATCAAGGTAATTACTTCATTCAAGTATTATTTCCAAGTTCTCTTAATTCTTGTGATTGTCTCAATTCGGTAGATGTGCGTTTATTTCAGAAGAGAAAGGTGTATCTTTAATGGTTTTTCTTCAGCTATCTACTTTAATAAATTTGTTCTTATCAGAATATATCAACCCTCTGATATAATTGAGATCAGCCACCTCTTATATAAAGCATCCTTTAGATTTTATTTTTGAATCACTTCTAGCTCAAGCTGAGGTAGACACAAACAGACGCACACATATTCTTCAATTATTCAAAGCACAAAAGAAAAAAGAACAAACAAAGATTTAAATTAGTTTATGAGACTCGATCTCTCAGCTTTAAAGTGACATCATTTACCTTGTGAATTACTAGCTGTCTGCAAGTTCTTGCTTGATTTGCTCATGTATTGTAAGCGATTTGTGGCTGTTGTAGTTACTGTTGTTGTTGTTATTTTTATTAAGTAGTATCTGATTAGGTGTGCCGTTTTCTTACTGCTAATATGCACTCTCTTAGCTGGATTGTTGCAGAGGTAGGAAACTAGTATTCTTAATCACTGACGCTAATGGAGTTGGGTTAAGGTTGTTACTTGGGCTAGAATGATGGCTGCTGCTGTTGCGAAGGCTAGAAATCATTCCTATTGTTGGTTTGTTATCATCAGGTTGGGGAGAATAATTCAAGCGATCTTGCAAAAGTTATTGCTATCTCTTTAACTCAAGGTAAGCAGTCTTTTTGTCATCTGATAGCAAGGACTTTTAGTTTTATTGCTCCTGTTGAGGCTGCTACTGTTATTGCTGCTGCTGCTGATGCTGCTGTTGGTATTTTGTAAATGAACTTTCTTTTAAGCTGTTTCTCTTAGCCAGAGGTTATTGCAGCGAACTACTGTTGTTGTTGAAGCTATTGGTATTACTTATGCCTTCCCACGGTGAGGCCCTCAACGAACGATACTCTTGCGATTGATTCTCAAACAAATTGCTCGTTGTGTACTTTTCCTGAATATTTTTGTTGCTTGATTCATACAACGGTTGTTTGCTCTTCGAAAACAACTTCTTATCATTCTAGTTATTCTGCTCATATTGATTAAAGCTATTGATATTATTTTCATTATTGTTGCTGCCACTCTGCCCATTGGAGTCCTCATTTGGTTGTTGAATGAAGTGATTTCTATGGAAAGCAATTTGATTTCTAAGAGAAGCATTCTCCCCTTGGAGTTCTTAAATACGTTCAAACAATTCAGTCTTTCTGTCTTCTTAATCTCGCAGACTACTGTGATTATTATTCCTTTCATCAGTTAGTTAACATAAAGTTCGATTTATCTCTTGAAGTTTCAGTTGTATGTTCTCAATCTCTTTGTCTTTAGCACTGCCAAATCTACTCATTTTCTCAATAGCTCTATCGAATTCGCTGGAAACAAGCTGAACCTTCCCGAAAGACTCTTGTTATGTATTCAACTGCATGACAATATCAGGGAAATCACTATTCATGAGTACTCTCATGTCGATAGTGTAGCTTTCATCTTTAGCCCTACGAATACATGTTCTGATTTGTTTCGCTTCATACCTCAATTTAGATTTATTGTTTCCAAGAATACACACGAAAAACACAGCTAATAGGGTTTTCCTAAGATGTTGTTTGCAGTATGCTTTCCTTGAAGAAACCAGCCCCACACTGCTATTGTTTCCGCTGATTTGCTGCAATCCGCAAAATCTATTTGCAAGTTTTTTTGTTTTTTCAAGAATCTCTAGATAGCAACTCACAAAATCACCGCAAACTGCTTTGTAATTACTCAGAATCCCTAGTTTTCCATGCAAAACATGGATATAACTTGCCATGTCAAAACAGATTGTCTTGAATCTGCTGGATTCTTTATCTTCGATTTCTCGTTCTAATTCAGATATCCTCTCGCTCAGCTACTCAATCTGCAGTTGCAGTTTCTACTCTTCATTGTCTCTTTCTTTGAGTTAACCTTCTAGCTCTAAAATTAATCTTTCTTGCTAGTCGGCTTCTTATTATTTCTACTTCCTATAATCCTAGAATTCCCTAGCAGAATCGTTGATTGTCTTCTAAAACTCCTTTATGTCTTCGCCCAAATGCAATCGCTTGCTCTTGTATTTCTTATTAGATACAAAATATTTTAGGAAATTCCAAATAGCAAAAATGGTTGATTTTGTCTGATTGATTGATTTACATTCTTGGAGTGCTTGACATCTTAGAACAGCTTGATAAACGAGACTACATTTGTTTTTAGGACATGTAGAATCTCCTCTGTGTCTTCAGGATCTCCTTTGAATTTAAGGAACTACACTTTCGCAGGTCCAGAGTTTCTAATAAGCTAATCCATTCCAGTGAGTGCCATGTTTGTAGATAACTATTTCTAGGTTAGCTAAGCGATTTAATCTTGCGTTTACTCCATAGTTTCTTTAAAATGATTAGCTAATTAGATCGCATCTTGTAACTCGATGTTTTAGGTGTTGACAGTGCTTAGAAGTTCGTCATTTGTTGATTGAATCTTGGATATTTCGGAATTGAAATTTCTACTTGAATGTCGCAACTCCCTTGAAAGTTCCTTGATCTCTTCATCTTTGAGTTTCATCTTCTAGCGGAGATTATCATTCTCAGATGATATCCTTGATGATTTCAACTGCAATTCAGCTAGTTCTCGTTTTACAGCTTTTAAAATATCAAGTTCTCGAAGCAATTAGCTAACTTCTTCACTTTTTAGCTTCAGTTTCTCTACACCTTCTCTGTTTGCTTTCTCTAATTGATCGCATCTCAATGCCAGCTACTCATTTGACATCTTCACCTTATTCAATTCTTCTTGGAATCTTTCTTTCTGCAGACTCAATTCTTTTCCTTTTTCAGTGGTTCGTTGTTCTTCAAATAGCCTGCTCTCAAACTATTCTCTCTGCCTTCTTTCGTCCTTTAAACTCTTTTTTAAGGTACTTAATTCTTTTTCTAACTCACTCTTTCGGGTATCATGTTCGCGCAATCTACTTAACTCACGGCTTTGTTTCTGTTTCAAAAATAAAAATCATTGTAAAATGTGTGTGCGTGTTGTGCTTACCTTAAGTTCTGCTTTGAATCCTGAGTTGATTTGAGCCATTTCTTGAATTTATGATTAAGCAGCTTCATTTCGACTTGTAGCACTATCCGATGCAGCTTAATTCATTTCTTCTCTCCTTCTTGCTAACAATTACACGATGTCTTCAGATTATTGAGGAACCTGCGGAGGCATAGATGCGTACCTATGATTATTAGTGCTGATACTCATGCTATTTCTTGCTATTTTTGAAGGGATTGAAAGTGGTTATTTCTGTGAAGAATTGTCAATCTAATTAAAATGTGCGAGTGTATCTTAATGAAGCCTTTTGGTAATTCAAACAAGTTTTAATAAAATAAATATTTTTTTATTTAGTTTTTCTGTGAAATCAAAGGGAAACGGTCAAACTGTGGTTGCTTGCGTTGTTTATACTAGCTCACAGAATGCTCCCTATTGAATCGCTAGCATTTGAATTTGGAACTTTTTTAAAAAAAATAACCTTTCAAAACTAGATCACTAGCAAGAAGACAGCAACAACAACAAAATGATATTAAAATCAAATAACCAATTCACAAATAATCTTAAGTAAACAAGGCTAAAGATGGTGTCTTTAATGCAACAACAACAAAAATAATAAATAACTTATTCAATGTGAAAACCAATCTTTTTTAATTAGCTAAATATTAAAAAACCCTTTGTTAAAAAATATTATTCATTTTTCCAAAAGCTAATTCCTTTTCAAGGAAAAACAGATATACTTAAAGCATAATGCCTACTCAAATAGAAATATTAACTTGAAAGTATTAAAGCATTTAATCTCAATTTCAAGTAAAATATCATAATCCCTTTGAAATCAAACGAATTTGAATCTCAATATTAAACAACCTCTGATTCAAAAGTATTATTTTAAATTATTTAATTTATTAAGCAGATTTTCATCAAAGCAAACACTACTAGCTTTATTAAAGATATCCAGATCCATTTCAGATATTTTTCTCCTTAAAAATTTAAGAATTAACCTTTATTTTCTAGGTAAAAACAACAACATTTCTTAACTCCTCAATTCTTGAGAATAAATGAACCAAACCCAATATGAAATACCAGAAACATCTCCATCAAGCCATCATGCTTTTGAAGAGATACATAAAAATAAAGTACAATATATTATTTTTGATTTTTGGGAGATTCTCCCAAGCAGATTACTTAAATTAATGAGGGCAAATTAAAATGGGAAGGATATTAAATAATGTTCGGATAAATGCCGATATCGAGTATAAGGATGCATGCAGAGTATCGCAAAATAACTCAATTCTGTAATTAATCTTTTAATAAAGTCTTCTCTATGGTTGTATTCGTTAAATAGCAAGCTTAAAGAAGCTGTAGCTACTCCTCTAACTTCATAATCAATTTCAATACACAAACAAATAAGAATATTTTCAAGATTCATCATAATAAAGTTAATCAATACTCCAACTAACTTGAAGTGCCATCTCAAATCGTTTTTTCAATATATTTCAATAATATAAATCTCTAATGCTCTCATCTTTGACTAACTAATCCTTCAAAGATTCCTTCGATTCTGTAGATAGCATAAGAGTAAATTACTCTCTCAACATTTCAACTTGCTCACAAAGCCAATACTTACCTCCTTGCCAACCCATTTCAAGGTATTCCTCATGTTCTAAAAATATTTTAAGCCTATTAAAGGTATTATTTTCAAAATCAAGTTGATTTAGAGGGAGATAATTTAATCATATTTTTGTCAACAAACTTTGAAGTCCCTGCATACCAACAAATTACTGAATTTAATATGTCTTTTTTTTAAAATAATTTGTATTTTCCATTTTTGCAGTCTTTAAGTTCAGCCATTCATTGAGTTCAAGAAATCTGGTGAACTAAGACTCTTTTTTAGGATATTCGATGAAAACAATTTAGTTTCCCCTGTGATCATCGACAGTCATATTGCGGTCTCACATTCATAAGAACTATCAATACACTCAGAAGACAGAGATGCTCTCGATGCTTTAATTGAAAGAGATTCAACTCCAGTCCATCAAGAACTTGATGAGGATTTAAATCATCAAAGAAGCAAATCTCTATTTTTGACTTAACAAGCATTAAAATGCATCCATTCATTTGATGCTCAGACATCGTTAGTTTCAAATGGAGAACAACAGTTCGTCTAAAATGCAGAAGCACTATGCTTTAATAGACTTTCTTTTTGTCCCTACAAACAAAAAAAGCTTGGAAATGATATCGAACAACTCAAAGAAGAATTCGCTGTGTCTACTGCAAGTCAAGAACATTCTTTAGATAATCAAGTAAAAAAACTTTATATTTTTTAGCATCTTATTTCTCACTTAAATTCATTCACTCAACTTAAATAATTTATTGTTTTGCTCATATTGAATAGTTTATCTTCAATATCTCACCAGGAAAAGAAGGCTCCAACATATTTAATGACTCTCTCTCTCCAATCAACTTACCTAGCAGAATCCAAAACCATAACAATCCATGGCCCTAGCAAGAATTCAAGACTCTCAAAGAAACTTAAAAATTAGTTAGTTAAATAAAGAGAACAAAAGCAACAACAACGACAGCAATTTCAAATCGCAAGAGAGGATAATGCACTGCTGAAAATGAAAATAACTAAATCGAACTAAATACTAACGATTTAAATGGATATATTAAGAAGAAAGCTGCGAAAATCGAAGAAAAAAAAGATGAGAATACCTGTAATTCCAAAGGAAATGCAGTTAATATGGCTAAAAATATTCTAAAAGGCTTCATGGAATATGTTTTCATCTCAGCTAAAGAATAAGATATTATCACCTGCTGCTCACATATTAATGAAACTTCCACTACAGGAGTTGTTCTTCCATTGAAATAGCTACCTAAGTAAATAGGAGATATTTAAGACGAAGAAGAAGAAGAAAATGACTATGAAGAATAAGATAATTATACAAATAATTGTGCTGAAGGAGAAGAAAGAGACAAACAACCATGTACTTCAGGAATTTCACACAACAATAACCTTAACCAGACCCATAAATCTTCAGCAGATTCTATCCGTCGCAGATTCAGAAAGCAGTATAATCAAAAGTTATTAGAAAAACCCAGCAACAGCAAGCTTCTGAAATTGTTTGCAAATACAAATTACGGATTATTGTTCCAGCATTATTTTAACTCAGACGAAATCATGAGCTACATTGGATCTTCGAATATCTAAAACAAACTAGCTCACAAGGATCTTGTTGAGAAGATCAGAGCAACTGCCTTTGATATCGATAAACTGTAAGATGTGCTGAAAACAAGAATTTTCAAGAGACCGCCATTTTAGAAACCGCAAAAATGAAAGGAGAAGGCAATCTAGGCTTTCAACTCTTGCCCTTTTTGAAGATGCTCCCTTTAGTATTAGTTATGCAACCAAGTTAATCTACTTACAATCTTTGCTTCTTTATTACTATTTTTTCTGGCATTGATCAAGGCTAATGCGCCAATTCTCCCCATCTCCCATTTCCCAATTCCCCTTGTCTTTATTTTTACATTATTAATCTGTAAATAGCTGATATTATAATTCAAATTGTGTTAATGACATCATATGTAAAAAAAATGTAGTCTCTTTCGATATTTTTCTTTAATAGTAATATCTTTACTTTAGTTCTAAGGAGGCAATGAAAAATAGCATAATATTTTTAAATAATTTGAGGCATATTGTGAAGGCTTATTTAGGGGAAAATAATGATATTTAAGGAATATTCTGGACAGATAATATGAATTTAAACATGCTTTTATTTTTTTTCTTTTTTCCTCTAATAAATATTCAAAATACTGATCAAAATACCATAACTCCTAGAAAATTAACATGTCAATAAGTCTTCCCTCATAATTGTATCAGCTTCATCTTCATTTAACCTGCAGATTGAGCCGGATTCATGTCTTTTGAAGATGGCTTGGAATAAATGGGGGGTTTTAAATCTGACGATTTCTGATATTCACTGTAAAACCCTCTGCAAGCAATTAAGTTCCTCAAATTCTTCAGAAAAAAGGTTGCGAGATGATTTAAAGGGAACTACTAAGTAATTAACTGCTCTTCCATCCGTTTAGACAACCTATAACATTGGCTCCATATCTTTTTTCCATATTTTAGAGTGAGTTATGCAAGTTTATTAAAATTTTTTTAGAGTTTTTGAGAACCTTTTTAGTTTATTTTGAAAGCCACCTTATTCGGAGCGAAAGAGAGTATATGAGAGCTAGAGAGGAAGTGTGAGTAATAAATAATTTGCAGCTTTATTGCATCATTTATGAGAATCTTTAGAAATGCACAAAATAAAAATAGCTAAAATATTTAATAAATCCTCTCAATAGTCTTATTTTTGCTTTTTGCTCATGTAAGATAATTAATTCTTAAAAACTCGAATTGGTTTTTGAAAGATTTTTTTGTTCTTCTCGTTTTTGATGGAACTTTGAAAATACCTTTTTAAATATTAGCTTGTGCATTTCTTATCGTCTTTTGGAAGGATGATCATAGAAATTAAGGAGTATTTAGGCTGAATAAGTGTCGCTTTATTCAATGTTTATTTTCTAACTAGCGGAAATAAGAATTTGTAATAATCTTTTAAAGATTGTATTTAAAAGCCATTTGGATAGAGTAATTTTCTATTGGTTGTTCTTATGATAATCAAAGTATATCATAAACATTCAATACCTAGTTGATAGTAGATTTTCTCTCAAGTTCCGAAGGTAATTAAATCATGATCCCTGATGAATTTAATTGAATTTTTTTGAACATTCAAATCAAAGTTGAAGAAAATATTCCCCCAAGAAACTATTCCTGAACCCAGCTGCTTTAATGTTATGTTTTTTAGCTTCTCCTTCCACATTATTTTAATAATTTCTTATTCGATATTTCATGCTAAAAAACCTAAAGATTCTAATAAATTATTGCAGACATTTTTTATCTAATTCTAAGTTCTTTAAATTGCAGGCATCAGGCACTTTCAAGCAAGCAAGAGGCTCCTTAAGGGGGATATGAACTCCTGAGAAAAAGGGAGAAAAAAAAACCTTGGAAATTATAAAAATTAGTTGATCTTTTATTTCAATCTCAAAGCAGACATTGCAATTTAAAATCAAACATACTGACACAGCGAAAAGACTTACAAAAAAAGATTGAAGCATTTAAGTGAGAGGAGATAGTTTGATGTATTCAAACAAACAAAAAAATACTTAACAGACATTTTTTAAAATACTTTTTTTTCAAGAGCAAAATTAGAAAATTAACTAGGGAAATCGCAAAAATATTGTTTTATGATTGCTAAAGAAAAGATATTTATTTGCTTTTTAAATGTAGTTACTATCATTCAAAAATGAACCCTAAGCAGTTTTCCATAGACACTCTAAGGAATACTATGAATATGTATCAAGAAAGTAAGAAGCAGATCAAGAGGAAAAAAGATATTGTAGATTCCCAAGAATATGGCAGAGCTTAAGATAGAGATGCTATGAACCCCCCTCCCCCCAGAGAATTCAACAATCAAAATAGATTGTGGTAAAAAGAAATATTTATTTTTCGTTTTCCCAGAAAACACAGATAGCACCCTCAAATATTGTTTACAATTTATGGTTTTAGATCGATATTTTACTCGAAAAGAAAGATTAATTTTATTGACTACAAGAACCATTGAAAGTTATTTTTCTTTCGAACTTATTCAACACCATACTACTTATATTTCATATTATTCATTCAATCATCTTAGTTAAAATACCTTTTTAAGCAGAACAAAAATATGATTAAATCTCAAAAGAATATCAATCATTTTTCCATCTCAATGCTACCTCCCTCCTCTTTCCGCATTAAAAATGCTTATGGATAATAATATTCATTCTAAATTATTCAGGTAATATCATTTTTGATATTCATTTAGAGATTTTTCAGCTTGGTTAAATTTTTGAATAGAAACTAAAACACAAACAATTCAAAAAGCGTAAACAAAAGAAGAAAAATAGTTCAACTTTTTGTGTATTTTTTTTAACTAAAACTTTTCCTACTTTTTTGCCTTTTATCTTCAT
>Ga0302271_10001689_pt1 | contig 20912 bp, 12 predicted proteins | sample III_Bog_N1_1_FD_198767 | JGI IMG/M metagenome (GOLD analysis project Ga0302271, IMG submission 198767) | Peat permafrost microbial communities from Stordalen Mire near Abisko, Sweden - III_Bog_N1_1 | ecosystem: Environmental > Terrestrial > Soil > Wetlands > Peat | place: Sweden: Abisko... | reverse complement strand
GAGAGATGGAAATATAAATCAGATTTAATTACTTACATCTTAACACACTGTTTGCTTATTGTCAAGTAGGCTAATAATCGATAAATAATTTGGAATTGTCCATGAGTTTGGAGATATTATGAAAGAAACAGGGGAGAGGAGGGAGAGAAGTTTTTAAGATATTTTTAGAACAGCAAGAAAATCAATCGCTTCTGATTTAAATTAATGGGATAAGCAGAAACGATGCACGAATTAATTTGAATCTCATTTATTTCCTGCAAACCTTTTAGTTCTTTGTTTTTCTTACTCGCAGCGCAACACTGCAAAACTTATGAAAAAAGAAGAAGAAGAAAAAACAAAACAAAGAAATCGTACCAATTTAATAATTGTAAACAATTTTCTAAACTTTATCAAACCAAACGCGTGATTGATACGAATTCTCAAAAAATGAAAGGGAGATAAACTCTTAAATTGCATATCTTACCTACTATTTGCATAATAGCTATCGCGTTGATTTTGTCTATCGTTATGATCCTCTTCTATGAGAAATACTTCAACAGCTCACTTGATGGCAATTACAATACTTTCTGCCAAGATCAAAGATAAGCGCATCTAATCGAATAAGGAGATCAAAACAACTAAACCAACTATTATAATAATACTCTTGACTACCTTATCTGCAGGCATCCTATGAAAAAGAGGGCATTCTTATGGATGCAGCTAGATGGATTCGCATTCGATTAACTAATTCAAATCAAGTAGGAATTAGCGAAAGACATCATCATTCTCAAAGTAAATTAACCAAAAATGATGGGAATTTCAGTTTGTTTTTATATAATTTTGTGATCGTTTTTGTAACCATTTTCAGTCTGTGGGTCCGTCTTATCGCTAGTCAGGAGCAATTCATGAAAGTTATTTTACAGGGAGAGTCTCACGGAATCTCATTGGCGATGTAATCAAGGGAGATAATCTAGCTTATTAGATTCAAAATACAGATATTCAGAACCCAGTGGATTATTTAGGATCGTTGTTTCCGCTTCATTCGCTAATCGGGAGTTTTATGGAAAAAGTTACACCTGTTTCGGGTGAGATGGGTATTCTCAGCTCGATTTGTGAAGACTTTGTAGCATCAATATTCTTGTCGTTGAAGAGCACTGTGGAAGGCTTTGACTTTCACGATGCTGGAGTGCATTTTGATAAGCAAGCATTGCTAAAGCTGCTTGAAGAGGAATACGTGAAGACTGATAATGTAGAAGAATTCGAAAATGATTTAAGGACATGCTTCACTCATGGGAATATTACGGACCAAGACAACAGCGGTACTCTCAGTAACAAATAACTCATTTTTGAAAACTCTTTTAGTATTTGATTGTTGCTGCTGTTTTTGTCCTCAAAAAAGAACGCTCGACGATATATTACTCTACGAAAACAGATGGCCTCAATCATTCTTATTCGAAACGACACGCCTTTAATGTCTTCTAATACTTCCTCATCAACAAACTCATTGTGAAATTAGTCCATTATTTCTAAACTCAACTGCCAGATGCAGCTCTGTTCATATCCAGCGATCATGGCGGGTAATTCTTCAATGGCGAAGATAACTTTTGCAATCATGGATGCATCCACGAAGAAAACCATGGTATTTTGCTTATTGCGACACCAGAAACGAAGAATAAAGGAGTCACCGACACAATCGATTATCTCGATGTTGCACCAACGATCTCCTCCTTTCTTGAAGGTAAGATTGTACTTCAAATATTTGATTGTTCAGAGAAGGAAGTAGTTTTATGGGATTTCGAAAAGCAAATCATGTATTGGTTTATATTTATTTTTGTTAGACGTAAACTTGCCTCTTTTCAACAAGGGAACAATTTATCCCTTGCAGAAGAATGTATTTGAATACTAACTTCTCGCACTGCATACTCGCTATATTCAACTCTGCTCGTAGATTCAAAAAATAGATAAAAATAGAGCTAAAAACCAAGGCAAAATTACACAATTTGATCTGTCCGAAAAATATAATTCTGTATTGATCAATTAACAGACAATCTCAGAACTGCAAAAATCTGACATATTAACCAATTATCAGCAGCAAATTAGAACCTTGCAAGAAAGAGTAAATCAACTCGAAGAAGAATGGAGAGATTATAGAGTCTTAAGAAGTCTAGTCTGTATGTTTGCTGTCGGCATCCTGTGTTTTGTATACTTCAACTGGGAAATACTGAAAACTCAAGCAAAGACAATTAGCAGGCAATAACTGATAATAATCATCCTTTGCTTTGTTTTGTTCTTCAGTGAGAATCTCCTTCTTCTGTTTATCGACATCTTCGAAGATACCTTCTATGAAAAAAGCTTCATATTCAATACAATTTGCTTAATTTTTATAGGGATTTACTTGTATTCTTTTGATTTCTCGAATATATCCTTCTTGAGTCTACAAAAACAGCAATATAAACGAATCGATTAGAAAGACGAAGAACGATAATAACTAGCTAGTACATCAGACTCGCTGAGTTCTAACAATGATCTTTAACCCTTCCCTGCTGCTGAGACATTTTAATTATCTGGGAATCTTGATGTGAATTCATAGCGAAAAAACGCCCAATCATCATCAATCTTCACAAAGATAATATCTTTCCCTTAGAATTTCAATTCCTTCCTTGACAGCTTCATGACGATAATAAGCTACTTCCTCTTAATCCTAGCTATCGACACTATTAGCTTAGTCTTCATCACCAACGACATCTTTGTTGACGCAAAGCAACTATTCATGGAATCCAAAGACAAAATTGATTCCCTAACAGTATTTAACTACCTAACCTTCTTTGTCTTTTACTATTAGCCCAAAGCAAACAAAATTGCAGCTGGTTGCTTATAAAAATCTAGTTATTTCATCACACTCGTCTTGATGTTCTGCTACGATCTCATCGATTTACGATATCTTATCAGGAAAACTTCATATGAAGTGTTTATGTGCAGATTCTTGACAGGTGTAGTAATATGCTCACTTGTATTCAACTATGCGAGATGCTACTTGAAAATACTCACTAGCATAGACAGCAAGACCATCATTCATCCAACTAATTTAAAAGAATAATCTCCCTCTAAGCCCTTGACGCATTTCTTTGAGTATCTGCACCTTGATTTCTCAATATTTGTGTTCTTTATAGCAGATGAAATCGAGAGATTCTTCTTAATAACTTTCTTCTTTTTAATAATCTTCCTGTCTAAGAAACTCAGATAAATTCTCAAAGCTGCATAAAACCCAATACTAACTCCATTTATGATTGATATGCTAATAATTATTATTATCTTTAAGAACATGTAGACGATATATTCTGTGTTCAAAGGTACTCTCTCATTTGATTTCAATCTTCAATCCGGCAACAAATCTGTTGGGGAGTAAGCAGAATTTTGTTTTAGATTTTTTATCTTTTGAAATCAAGTTTGGAGCTGGCTAATTTATCGATCATATTTTTTGGATAATAACTATAGATATTAAGATCAGACTCCAATTTGTACTAACATTCTGTTTGGAATCGATAAAATGATCATCTATGCCTTTGGATATATCGAAATATCCTCGATGTTTCTCAGAATTAATCTTAACGCAGATGGATCAATGCAATTCAGTAAAATAATATTTATTATTTGAAACAGTTTTTATTGAGATTATTGATTCACTTTAAACAAATATCGTATTATGTTTTGTTGAAAATTCAAGGTGATTCTTCCTATAATTCTCTTGCTTGCATATTCATGAAGATTATGATTTCTGGACTTTAGCAGTGTCTTAACTTTTTCAATGATAAAACGTTTTTAAGCTTATATTTGTGGTTTGGATCAATGTCCGCGATTATTGTTATTGCCTTTGTACCTTACGTACTCATGAAGACAATCACAAAAGGTAGAATGCTTTGTTCGAGAGTAAGGCTATAGAAAACTGGACCAACTCATTGAACAATTTTATGTTGAAAATGTGTAAAAATTGTCTTTGAAAAAGAGATCTCATTTTTTAATAAAAATGATAATTTTATTGAGAATTATTCGATTTTAAATTGAATTTATCATACTGAATCTTTCTGATAAATCATTAATTTTTCGCTAAACAGTTTAATCATTTACTTTAAACATAAAGAAAGAGGAAATTTGTTCATTTGATTTTGCTGGCTGAAAAATCATTAAATTAACTAAAATAATTGTGCAATCCTCCACTTGTTAAACACTTGTTAAGACAATATCCTTATATTAAGATAAAAATGATGGAAGATCAAGAAGTCAAGGGTGTAATAACCGTGGATGACGAATTCAATATCATGAAGTAAAAACTCGATGAAGTTGTCGAAAATCTTGTCGCAGAGCAAAAGCAATATGGACTGATAAAACTATACAGCCTAAGCTTAGATTAATACGATGAAGATCAAAAATATGCTTCCAAAGTCAAAGAGGTTATCGATAGATTCAAGAATCTCGGCGTTGAAATATTTCAAGATGTAAAACAAGATTATTTTATATGAAAAGAAGTACACAAGAACTAACAAATAAATCTAATTGAAAACAACAGCAATAGGAGATTATAAATGGCAACAAGAAGGAAATACAATTCTCCAAAGATGAGATATTAGAATTAGATAAATATTTCAATCCGAACAATACCTATGAGTAAAAAATTAAAAACGAGCGGTTTGCAAGTAATGAAGTCACACCTATCAATGGGTACTGGTTCATCGCGCTCAAGCAATTCGATTTTATGAAGCCTTACATTAAAGACAAAGACGAGTTGATTCTCAGGAATCTTGTTTATATTACTGCTAATTCTGCAGATGAATTTTCTTTTCAATTGCGCTTCGAATTCAAAGTACACTTTGCTTTATTTGAAAACACTCTTTTATCAATAATATTCACAAAAAATGACATATTTCTCTACTGTAATAAGCATAGAAAAACGAATACTTCTCGAATTAGTTTCTACTTAAAAGTTTCTTTCTTAATTCGCTGCAAGAACCATATCGAAGTAAAATATGAAATTAATATTATTTTATTCTTAAAATTACTATGAATTTCCTAATAAAGCTGAAGGGACAGTCATTGAGTGGTTCGAGGGGAAAGATATCTGCCGAAAAACAGTCAAAAAAGTAAAACACACATCGCCAATTTTTCTTGTGTTTAGCGCTGTAGTTTAGTGATAAAAAACTTTTTCTACTTTTAGAGCTAAAAAAACCGTAACACAGGCGCGATTCGAGTGATTACTCATGACGTAGAAGATGAAAGTTTCTTTAATTTCTTCAATTCTCTGAATCTGGAAGAAGTTGAGATAATGGGTTAGCAAAAATAAAATTCCCTTATTAGTCAAATAAAATACTTAGATAGAATAAACATTGATTTTGATATCGGTCGAGCTATTCTCGATGAGCTGTTGCCTTACAGCATAGAGTACTACTTAGGAGTACGCAAAATCAAACCAAAAGAAGTTGGTTCATCAAGTCTGAAATTTCTTGTAGATCAAAAAGAAGAGGATGATTTATCCGATGGAGATGATGAAAACAATGAAGAAGAAAATGCAGAAGAAGCAGAGAAGAATAAGAAATAAAATAAGGGTGATGAAAAGGATGATAAGAAAGATGCTAAGAAAGCATAAAAGAAAGTAAGACAAAAAAAATTAAATTGGATTTAAATAGATTTTTGGATGAAAAGACAATAATTAGGAAATCATTTATTTTTTATATTTTTTTGTTAAATTAGTAAGATAAAGCTAAATTGATGGACAAGCAAAGCGAATGCAATCAACAGTGAGGCTGAAATTGGTTGAGGTTATTACGAAGTAATTTAAGAAGAAAAAAAATAATAGGTGTTCCTGAAATAATTTATTCTTGAAAACTCTTTATTAAGAATATCCAATAAGGCAGGCTTAAATCGCTTTTGTTTTATTGTGAATTTATTTTTTTGTTTTCATCTGCCTGGGGAGAGAGGGGAGAGATGGAGTAGAGTGGAAAGGGGTTGAATTTATGTGGATACATTCCTTTTCGATTTGATCCGCAATATGCTAGGGTTGATAGTTAAAAAGAGAAACAAATACACATATTTACAAAATACAATTTTGTTTTAATTATTATTCGTATTTACATAAATCTAGCGGCATATACAATCCAAAAATGCAACCTGTTGTGGCAGAAGGAAATCAGTCTAAGGAGTTCATTGAAAACAAGGAACTTGTGTAGAGACTCCTTGAGAGTGTTAATAAGTAGTCCCTCGATGAAATCAAGCTCACCATCAAAGGTATTCAGAAGGATATCAACAACAAAAAAGGAGCATACAAATAGTTCAGTGACGTAGAGGATATCCTTAATTCAGTCGGAGATGGTAATCAAAGGAGAGCAATCCATTTTGCTGCATCTAGAGGGGAAATTGAAATATTCGATTATCTTCTTTCTCTTGGTGCTGATCCAAATATTCTGGACTCTGAAAAGAACACAGCATTTTTCATTTCTGCTTAGCATGGACATCTCCCAATGCTTCAGCATATTGTCGAGAAACTAGGATAGGATCCACTTCAAAAAAGAGATGGAGTAAATAGCCAAAAAGATCATATTGTTTTACATCAATTTCTGATTAACTTTTTGCTAATTCAATTTTTTTTTCTCCCCTAAAAGAATGTCAGCGCAATACACTTAGCGAGTAGCAATGGAGATATCGACACTGTTTCTTATCTGCTTGAAAAAGGAGCAAAGATTGAAGAGCCTAGCAGCTTTGGTTTTCCGATTAATTGGGCAGCAGGATACCATCACATTAAAACAGTTGAGTTTCTTATTAGCAAAGGAGCATCCCCAAATGGAGATAGCAAAGGTTTGATACCTTCTCCTCTTATTCTAAGTGCTGATTATGATAATTCAGATCTGTTTACGTTGTTGATTTCCCATGGAGCTGATCCTAACATTACTGACTCTGCAGGATGGAGTGTATTACATCTTTGTGCTGAAAAAGGGCATATGGAATTCACTAAAGTACTTATTGAAAAAGGAGCTAATCCTAATTATCTGAATGAAAAGAAGACTCCCCTTCAACTCGCATTCGAGTATAGCCAAATGGATCTCTACTAGTATCTTAAAGCCTTCACCAGTCATGAAGTTGATCACGTCTTAGCAAGAGAATTCCAAGAAAAACTAAATCTTGAAAAAGAAGAAAAAGGATTTGTTCCTCAAACAATCGATGCAGTGAAGGCTACTGCTTTCAAAGATGAAGGAAATGAGCTGTTTAAGAATAAAAAATATGAAGAAGCACTGAGCAAATACCTCGAAGCTGCTGCTTAAGATTCAAACTAAGTTGCAATCTTCACAAATCTTGCTGCTTGCTGTATTTTCTTGAAGAAATTCCAGGAAGGGTTAATTTATACTTCCAAGGCTAAAAAAGTTGACCCCGAATGGATCAAAACATACTTCAGAGAAGGTGAAATATACAATGGACTCGAAGAATATGCCGAAGCTGCTGGATCGTTTTGGGAATGTCTCAAAAGAGAACCTAATACCAAAGTCTATAAAGATCTGTTTAATATTGCAATAGCAAAGGGTAAAGTGCAATATGCCATCGATAATAAGAAGGATAATTGATTTTCATGTTTGCCAAAAAGCAAAAATGTAACTAAAAGCTATTTGTGAACGTTAATATAAATGTTTATCCAATGAACAGATTCAGTTAGGGCATCAAAGCGCTTTTCAAGAGATATTTCGTTTAAGATGAAGTGGCCGAGCGGTCCAAGGCGGTAGATTAAGGCTCTATTCCGAAAGGGCGCGAGTTCAAATCTCGCCTTCATCAGATTTTTTGTTTAAATATCATTGTTAATTGTTCTCTCTCTTTTTATTTAGAATTTTTATATAATCCTCACACCCTCACAGAATTGAAATGAATTGCTGATTTGAATAGAAAGGTGTACAGATACGTAAATACAAATAGATTTTTTAAAATAAATGTTATCTCTTTATGTTATGCGCTCACTCTTTTTTACCAATCTTGACTGCAGTGCTTAATGCAATACCAACATTCTGGTAATGGGCATGGAGCTTATTAAGACTCAAGATATAACAGGCTGTTCTTAAACTGATCTAAGGATACTTCTTGAGAATAGGGAGAAGTTCTACAACTGCTTCTTCGATGATACTCTCGAGTCCTGATACGACGATATCCATTTCTTAAGCGCCTTGAAGTTTCAATTTATTTTTGGTATCGACTTCCATTTTGAGTCCAGTTGTCTCGGAGATGAATTCCATTAATTTAAGGTTGCTGTTTTTGTAGGATAAAAGAATATTTGTCAAAAACCGAAAATGTTTGCTAATTTAAAATCAATAATTGAATACCTTTGTTCTTCCCATTTGCGTGTTTGTCTGCCCTTGCGGATGTGCTCAAGGTTCTTCAACCACTCGATGTAACTAACTACAATGGGTCCTGAGGAAATGAGAACATCAGGTAAGACGGCAATTCCTTTTTTGTTCATGATTTCATCAGCTTCGAAATTGGATACGGCATTAGTGTTTTCGACAAAGACCTTGCACTACAGTTTATCAGCATTGGCTGAAGGAAAAATAAGGGAAAGAGATCATTAATAAACAATAGCACTTAAGATTTAATTATTTTCAAAGAATTACTTTCATTGATAAGATGATTAACATAAGTTGGGATGAATAAATCACACTTTTGAAACATGGCTTCGTTATCCTCAAAAGTCTAAGCACCTGGGAATCCTTTCAGAGTATGGTTTCTGTCAAAGTGAACCTTCACTAAGTTGACATCAAGACCTGATCAAATGAATTTAAAAACATTATGAAAAGTTGTTCGAATAAACATTAAAAAAGTTGTATTTACCTTCTGGATTGTAAATTGAGCCGTCTTTCTCAACAAGACCAACAAGTTTTGCACCCATTTCTTGGAGGTGGAAAGCAGTCCAGTATCCGATCTTTCCGAAACTCTGAAAAAGAAAAAGAAATGATATTTTAAGAATATTCTGATTGTTATGAGAATTATTAGCCTTAGCCTTGCTTGAAAGTTCTTAAATGTTGCAGTTGCTTACGTGGATAATAAAGGTCTTGCCTTCAATGCCTTCTGTAAGACCTAAGCGCTCAAGGAGATCCTTGTTGCTAAAAATATACTTGAGATAAATTGATGCTCCGAGTCCACCAGCCTCAACTCGACCTCTAATACCTCCTTGATTCTACATTCAAAAGGACAATAAATTCAGTTCGCTCAAGACAAACTTGGAAAGAGTCATAATAAAATGGCAAAATCTTTGTTAAATTCCAATTTATTTACGAGAGACTTTCCTGTGACACAGCCATTAGAGTTAATATCGTTCATGCCATAGAACCTTTTATGAAAAAATAGCAAATTTAATAAATAAATATGTTGTTATGCTTTTAAGCCTTTTCTTACACTTAGTAGGTGTCTTTAATCCAATTCATCTCTCGTTCTCCTGTGTGATGGTCAGGTCCTGGCACATCAATCGATGCTCCAATGAATCCACGCTTGCAGAGTTCGGTTGTGTATTTTCTGACAATCAACTCAACTTCTCTAGCACTGTGTTTAGCAGGATCAAGGGAAATCGCGCCGAATGATCCACCAAAAGGCAATGCAGCGAGGGAGTTCTTGACAGTTGTAAGAGCTGAGAATGCGTGAACATCTTCCTGCTAGATGCCAACCATGAATCTAAGACCTCCTTTAGTTGGTAGTCTGTGTTGTTTGTGTTAGGTTCGGTAGCAATCGACATTGATGAACTCGCCGTTTTCTCTCTTCAAGGGGATATTAATCTTGCAGCTGATTTCAGGCTCGAAGTAGAAGCGTAGATCACTTTCAGGGATGCCTGCGATCTTGCCTGCTTCCATGAAGAACTTTTCAGTGCTCTTAAGAATTTGTGAGAAGGGAGCCTTAAATACGTTCGACAACATTTTGATGTGATTGTGTGTCTTTCTTGAGAAATTGTGTTGCTTTTAATTTTATTAATTTTAAGAAAGCTTTGCCAGGCGTATCATCGCTCATCGCAGCTCTTAACAGAGTCAATAACTGCATATAATTCACCCACCTTAGTTTTATTAACTTGATTCGTCCCAATCTCCTTATTTTGAGCATAAGACGTACCTTTTGATGATTTTATTTTTGTTAATACTCTATTTTTATCTGCTTTTTAACACGTCACTAAGTAGCTAACTCTAGCTTAATTAACTTAACTATGTTTTATCTGAGATTTTCATACGGACTTTTAGTTTTATTTGGATTTCAATGTAGATTTAAATTCTGTTTAATAATGAATAGAATTACTGAACAGCAATAGGATAAAGATCAGAGCTAACCATATTTCTTGATTCAATTCGAAAGATTTATTAGTCAACTCAAGTGCAATTGAGAGATAAGGAAAAATAAAAAAATCTTAAGATCTTCACTAACATATTTTAATTAACTCAAAAAAAAATAGATCTTTCTTGATTTTAGAAAATCTTAGAATCTTACCTTGAATATCTTTTTAGACTACAGAAATAAGTTTGTCTTTCAACAAGAAAGGCAGATAAAATATTCTTTAATTTAGTTTTTAGTAATTCAATGTGATAATTTGCTTTGAAGCTAAATTGTAAAGAAAAAAGAATTTAGTATGAGTCGAAAACAAAATATTTTAATTTTTGTTATTTCTTTTGTAAAAACGAAGTTCAACTAAAGCAAGTTTGAGACTTATCCATTGTTTTTTTATAAATTTATCTTGAAAAAAAATTTCATTAAAATCCTTGCTAGTTTCGATTATCGTCTTGAAATATTTGCAATGGATCAGTCATCATCGAAAATATCGAAATAAAGTAATAAATAAGATATTGATATTACTAATAAGATACCTCCCAACTCCTTTCTTTGAATCTTGCTAAGCAATTAATTGAATTAGTTTTTATAATTATTAGTCTTATCAGAAAATTCAGAGCCAAGCAATCGAGCCTAGCGAAGCGAAAAGAATCAAAATTGAGAGTGGCGGGATTGCAAGAAACAATAATAATTTAAAATTCAAAATTATCTAAGCGATCCCAAGCAAAGGAATCAGAGAAATGATGAAGTAAATGAAAATCAGCCATCTGGAAGTCGAAAACTTTAAATCCTTCCGAGGGCATCATATTGTTGGTCCATTTACTGGTATGACAGGTGTTATTGGTCCAAATGGTTGTGGCAAGAGTAATATCGTAGATGCTCTGACATTTGTTTTCGAGATTGAAAATGCACGTAACACCCATCCAATCAGTAATAGCAGGCAGCAAGGATCTAGAGTTGATTTTGGTTCAGTGACTGTCCATCTGGTTGATGTTGAAAGTGGTAGAAAAGTGTTTTATAAGAAAGTAATCTACAAGAAAAAAGAAACCAAATTCTAAATTGATGGAGACGATGCAACTAAAGAAGAGTATCTATAAAGCCTTCGAAGACTATAAATTGGTGCTCATTCATTTATGCTGCAAGGAGAGACTGATAAACTGATTAAAAAGACACCTGAAGAACTTGCTGATATTATGGAGAGAGCTTGTGGCAGCAACGAACATAAATCTGCTTATGACGAAGCAGCAAGACAATTAAAGGAGTTCAATGATGAAACAGTTTAGCTTCTCACAGAGTAAAAAAATCTCAGAAAAGAAGATCTCAAATAAAAGGCTATTAGTGAGTAAACAGAGAAGTATGAAGCGCTGAATAAATAAATCAAAGTAGTCGAATTAAAGGTGGAGCAGTCGAATTTCTTCTAGATCGATAGAGGTCTTCTTGGAGAGATGAAATAGATGGAGAAAACACAGAAACTCTTAGAGGAAAGAAAGATATAAGAACGAGTTATTAAGAGTACAATTCAAGTGAAAAATATTGTAAAAATTACAAGAAATAATGAATGAAATGGTTTGTTAAGTGTGAAGAGCGTTTTTAATGAATTTTTGATGTTTTTTAGAAATCAAAGGAAGTTTCAAAGGAATTAACCAAAAAAGAACAAGAAAAGGAGACACTCAAAGCAGAATGCAGAGAGATTGCTGATTAGTTAGAAAAAGAACACAATAAACTAACTAGCGTCTAGAGTTTAAGAGCAAATCCAGAGTTAAAAAAGAATTTATAAGATCAATTAGAAGCAGCAGCTAAAGCGTTATCTAAACTTAAAGAATCCGTCGAAAAGGAAGAAATTGTATTGAAAGAATTAAGCTCTTCGGAGAATCTACGCAACAAAGTCGAAAATAAGAAAATCAAATAGAACTATGACGAATATTAAGAGCTCGCAAGAATCTGCAACTCCGAATCACTTAGTTTATAACGAGAACTTAAAAAACTACAAAGCAATCTTGCTAGTGCAGCAGGAGAATTAAATTCTGCACAAGAAGCGCAAAGAGTTTAAAATTCACATATAAATGAGCTAGATAGTAAGGCTAAAGAAGCTAAGGAGGCACAAAGAGTAAAGGAGAAAGAATTATCTGAAAAATAAGCTGAAAAAGAACATATCAAAGCAACTTTGTCGAAGTTAGAAGATCAAAGGAAAGATAATCTGAAGAAGATATCAACCTTAGAAGATTAACTTAGAATCCTTCTTTCAAACAAGCAATCACTGTAACCTATTAATTCAAAAGATGAATAGATCATATGAGCATCACAAACAATAGATCTAAGACTTGGAAATTATTTGTTTTTGTTTTAACTATTTGGTGTGTTTTTTTCCCCCAAAGCGAATACGAATTAGATTTGATGGAAGAAGTGAGAAGTTAAGATAAGATTATCAAGGAATTATAAAAGAACAAAGGGTTCTTTGGATAATTCTCAGAACTCATCCGTAATTCATCTCACAGACATCACGAGTTGGCTATTAAAATATCAATAGGATCAATGCTGTCTTCGCTTGTAATCAGATTAATATTTTAATATTTAGCTAATATTTGCTTTTTTTGTTGTAATTCTAGGTTGTAGATACACCACAAACAGCCTCTCTTGTTAACGCTTAGCTTTCAACAGCAGGAATAGTAGAATATTATTAGATGTTTTATTAATTTAAATTAAATAAATTCTTGATATTTCATTGTTTTTCAGGCAAAAGATGTCATGATCCTTCATCACTTGCCGAGTACTAGTGACAATCGACTTTGTAAGGCTATGATCGGAAATCTTGGTGAATTAGCAGTCGGACTTGTTGACATTGACGAGAGAAGTCTCATGTATGAAAGCAATCCAGAATTAAAAGGGAGAATTCGGGATACATTACGATATCTTCTACGAGGAAAAGTTGTATGCGATACTGTCGAAAAGGCATTTCAATTGAGAGCTAAAAGGATCCCTGAAGTTTATTAGATAATTACGATAGAAGGGGATGTTATATCTAATGGTAGCATACAAGTGTCTTCAAGTGATAAGGAGAAGTTTTCCAAGAAAGATTTAGGAACTGCTTAGAACTTTGCAAATATTCAGAAAAAAATTGAAACCGAACGAAAGTAAATCGACAAAAAGGTGGCAGAATTAGAATTGCTGTAAGACTCAGAGAATGAAAAATAATACAACAAGCTAGTTGAGCAACTGCACACTGAAGAATAAGCTATTGAACTAATCAAAGCAGTAAATTTTTTGGATAGTTAAAAGGGTATTTTGGGTTGTTTATTACTTGATAATTAATTCGTTCAAACCCTCATTTTATCTTGAATTTTTACTTATTTTCTAAAGGAAATAAATGCAGCATAAGAGAAAGCTAAGAAATTAGATGAAAAAGTAGTAGGAATGAGTAAGACAATTGCGAAATCTGTGCAAGTCTTGAAATTAGAGAAAATAACTCAAGAATTAGAAGAGAGAGTGCAGTAAATCTAAGAAAAGATTGATACTAAGCGAAAAGAAATATTTGGAGAATTCTGCAACAAGCACAAAATTAACATTGAGGAAGTTAATTCTTAGACAACAGCAACTCTAGAAAGATGCTTTGCTTAAATTGAGAGATAACAAGAGAGATTGAGTGAAGCGATATCTGCTTTACGAGCTGCCGAAGAGAAAAAGAGTGTTCTCGAAAAAGCCATTGAGAAATATGAGGAAAGTCGTAGAAAATATGAAGGCATGGAAAAAGAATTTGAGGCGTTTAAAGGGAAGATTGAAGGATAAAGAACTAACAAAGAAAAGAAATATAACTAAGTGTTAGGTGAATGGAATGATAAGTAAAAGGAGCAGAAAAGTATTTAAGATGAAATTGAATCTCTTTATTAGGAACTTTTGAGTAATTCTAACCCGTTGAACAAGGAGATCATAACACTCAAACACTCCATAGGGTAACTTGTAGAGAGGAAGGAGACATTATGGTAAGATTGCATGCTTAGGTAAATAGATTTTGGATCTGACGAATCAAAGAAGGGAAAGAAAAGTAGAAGAAATGATAAAGAAGAAGAAAGTAATAGCGATAGAGAAGATGACGATGATGATATTGAAGATGATAATCAAAAAGACAATGAAAAAGATACTCCCTAAGTCCTTTCCGATAATTTATCTTAATCTCTCAAGAGGTACACTTAGGTATTGTCATAATACAACGATGCGAGACTATCTGAGTAACTTCTAAAATTCGGGGAGATCAAAATGTTAAATTATCAGCATCTATTTGAAGATAAAGATCAGTTTACGAACAAGAGAAAACTTCAATAAGCTCTAGATCGAGGAGAGAGTTTAATATCTAGCTTATTAGATTGTGTAGACATCGCAGCACTTGTTGAATATCAGCAGAGACTTGTCGATGAGTTAGATGAATTCAAAAAGAAAATCGAAGAATACACTTCCAAAGATTTAGCGGAAGGGCTAATTGGAGGATCCTCAAGTGAAGAAGTTAAAGCGAAAAAAGAGTTTGTGAAGAATAGGCTTGGTGAATTAGCATTGAGTCGAAAAACCGCTGAAGAAACTTTCAAAGCTGTAAAAAAATTGAGGAAAGATTGTTTCGATGAGTATTTCGTATCGGTGCAGTCTCGGGTGATCAATTACTATGAGGAATTAACGAAATTAAAGGGGAAACATAGCAGTAGTAAAGGAGCAGCTGATCTGATTGTGAGCAATGAAGATGAGAAATACAAAGGAGGTATTTCATATTTATGCTGTCCACCGAAGAAAGCGTATGCTTTGAATCCTGAGAAAGAACTAAGTGGAGGAGAAAAAACATTAGCTCATATAGCACTGTTTTTAGCTATTGCTTAGCGTTCTCCGTTCCTTATCCTCGATGAATCGGAAGCAGCGTTGGATTCTGCTAATACAGCGAATGTTCTTCATGCGTTGAAAGATATCCTCCCAGAAAAGTAAAAAATTCTTGTGTCACATCATCTTGAAGTGTACTCTGCTTGCTAGTCTCTTCTCGGAGCGACTTTTGATAGAAAGACAGACACATCATTCACATTATCCTTTGATTTAGCCTTAACGAATTGAGATTGTCTGATAAAAATTTAGGAGAATATATTTTGTTACTGATTTTTTTTGCCAATTTTGCTATTTTTAATTGTTAGTTTTTCCAGAAAAGAATCTTCAAATTATTGGTTATTTCCTGGGGAAGAAATGAAATTATTAATTGTTTTTTTCAATTTCTTTAAAATTTTTGATTAAATTGAATTCGCAACCAAAACAGCCGTTAGGACTCAGAAAATTACAATAAAACTTAAATTAAATTAAAATTTGAACTCACAGTATTAACAGACAAACAAAAATCACATTTACATTGAATAATTCACATTCCTTCCAGTTTATTTTTGTTTATCATTTTTTTTCTTAATATTTTTGTCCTTTTTTATTTTTATTCTTATTTTGCAATGCTTTTTACATATATCTTGCTGCTTTTTTCTCTCTCACAAATTGTTTAATACTTTTATAATTCTTAAAGCTATTCGTATTCAATGGTTATGTATATTAATTGCACATTTAAGTATTTTGAAAAATATTACATAGATCAATGAGTTCAAGATGCATTTATTAAACTCATTGTCATTTGTCCTGTGATGCGAGGTTTTTGAAAAGGAGATTAAACTATTTTAAAAACTATCTGGATTTCTTCCGGGAGTAAAAAATGAATACTGCTCCACGTAGCATTCAATCCTTTATCAATGGCCTCGATAACATTGTTTGGAGTTAGGGACGGTAGTTTCCCTTTTATCTTAGCAATAAAAATAGAAAAATATCGATTAATTCATTTAGATTTTCGTCCCTTTATTTTTTTATCTTAATTATTTTATTAAAATTTTGCATATTTTTTTTTTGAAATTTAATCAATGGAGGGAATTCTTTTCAACTAAGTTATTCATATGGGAAGTTAATTAAGTAGTACACAAACGTATGTTCTATTGTTGTTTATCTCACATATTTATTATAATAAAACAGGCAAGGAAAAGAATCAAATGATATTTGATGTTATTATTGTTTTCAGATAGGAAATGAAGATTTCCTTTCCTAAAATGTCATGAAAAGATCATAATAAAAATTGTAAAAAATATGTTAGATTGCTAACATTATTCTATTTTATTTATTATTTATCTTAAAATTACTAAAAATAAAAAAAGTTTAAACAATAAAAGAACTAACTTTTTTTGTGTGGTTAGCACTGACGGTTTTTGTGGATTGGTTCTCAAAGAAAGAAAAAGAACTAAACAAAAAAAACTTCAAGATAAGATCAAAAAGATTAATTAATAATATTGAGAAAAAAAAGCATAAGGAAATCTGCGAAACTGAGAACAATTAGTTTCTTTTACTGACTAAATTAAGGAATAAATATCTTAAACGATAGAGGGTAGATTGCATATTCTCGCTAGAAAATAATTAAAATAGGGAAAAGTATTTGTAAGCTAAAGGTATATTTTGATTGCGCATTGATAAGAATATCACACGACAATTTATCACAAAAAGATTTAAGGACTTTTGCTTACAATCTTAACAAAGTTGTGCACGCTAACTTTATTGGTTTTTGATGTCTTCACTGCTGGGCTAGTAGCCATTATTAGGGTAAGGATTATTTGAAAATATAATCTCTTCCAAGACCATTATTTATATCTTGTTTTTAGACAAAAGAAGAAATCAGTTGCTTCACACTTTAAGCCAGATCTTGATTTTAATGAGCTATCTAAAAGCTAATAATTGAAACGCAGTAAAGAAGAAACTGATACCTCAGGGAGCATACAACTACCCACTGGTTAAAATACTGTAACTTCTTTACCATAATTCACATAAGTAATCCATTTTAAAATCTGAAAACAAGTCGGAAACTACAAATACGGACCCAAAGAACCTTGAAACACTTCCACTCTTGAATATTCATGTGAGTAGATTTCCAAATGAAGAACTTAGCAGCCTTTCAGGAACGCCAAAGAAAAGAATCTTAGATTCAAGAAGAACTAGATTAGCTAATGATGCGTAAGGAAAATCCAGTATTTGGGAATAATAGCATGATGACCCATCAAAACATTTATCCACAGCTTAGAGAATTGAATTGCTTTCGTCTTTTGATAAGAACCTCGAAAATTCGAAAGCAGTAAATGTAAGAAATAGTTTGAGAGTTCCCAAGGAGAATACACAATTTTATTTTCTTGTAATAGATATTAAAAGAAGTCTTGAACAAACCCCCAATTAAGAGACTGCCAAATGAGATTGTATTCGTGCGATAATGCCTGAAAAATGTCAAGTTTTTCATGGAATTAGAGCAAACTCTTCCGGAAGAACTACTTTTACGTCTCTGCAAATTTGCCGTCCATGAGAGTTATCCGTAATTTTCATTTCTTTACAGAGCTGGTAATCAAAAGAACACTTAATATTAACTAAACTTCGGTTTTTTTGCAAGAGTTATTACTTAGCTTTTTCACATAATTTAACAGGTGATTTTGCAAGGAAATTCTATGTGATTCTAGAAGGATCGGTCTTTGTTTTGAAACCATTGTTCTCTTAGGAAATAACAAAATAACTGAACGATTCTTCTTCCTAAGAATCTCAGGAAATCAAGAGAATGGTCCTTTAGGATAAACCCGATGTTTAAACTCCAGCGAACACACTTGGAAACACACCAAAAGCAAGAAGAGAAGCTGAAGAAGGCATGACAGACGATTAATTTATTGATCATGTTATTCAACAAGAAAACCCTGGGTATGATCTCAAGAAAAAATTAGAAAAAGGTGTTGGTCTTGGCGAAATATCATTACGAACAGAAGGCATTCGAACTGCTTCAATAATCTGTAGAGAAGAAACTCATTTCTTATCCATAAGCGCAATGTCATACTAGGAGATAATCGAAGCGCACTATGAGAAATTATACAGGGAAAAAATTAATTTCTTTTAGAGTGTATCGATATTTTCAAATTGGAATCTCTCCTAAATTCACTAGCTTCTTATGCAAATCTAAGTTAAGACATATAATGGAGGGGATATCATCTATGATGCAGGGCAGAAGAGTTCGCATCTTTATTTCATTAGAACTGGAGAAGTAGAAGTAACACACACAGGCAGTTTCTTGTTTAAAAATAATTTGTATTAATATTTTCAGAAGTTTAAGACAAAAATGGTTTTAATTTGATATTTTTCAACGAACAGTTGCATTAACCAGTAGAAGTACCTCCAAAGGTGAATAGCTTCAAGGATATTAATTAGAAACTCCTGAGGGCAAATTCAATTTGGAAGGAGAAAGCTAGATAAGCACAACAGCAGACATGCGCTTTAGTGACGCTAGGGCAAAGTTAATATTTCGGAGATTTTGAGATTTTCAAGAAATCAAAACGGATAATGAAAGCAGTATGCCATTAGAATGCAGAAGTATTTGTTCTCTTAAAAAGCGATTTCTTTGAAAATATTCATGTGCTAGCTATGCTAAAGAACATTCGCAGTTTGTTTAAAGAGCGAGAAGCATGGTATAATTAGTTATTAGCGAAATCACTTGCACCAAAATAGTAACCAATCACATTGTTACCCAACACTCATAGCTCATTTTCCTCAATAAATTCTGAAAATGCATCATTTCAAGAATCTTCAATCCACTTAATTTCACAGCCATCAGCTAAGTTAGATTCCTCCATAGCAACTCTGAAACAGATATCTCTTAGGTCTTAGCAATCTCTATTTAAGAAAAAACTTGACAGTGTCGAGAAAACCTTAAAATTAAAGAAGTTTGTTGGGAAATCTACGAATATAATTAAGCACCTTGAATCATCTCGGCTTGATCAGAATATCAGCAATACAAATCAAGTTAACATGATTCCCATCCATTAACCTTCAATTTCATATATTGATGAGTAACAGCAAACCCTCTAAAGTAATAATTATCTTCATTAACTAAATCTCACTCATCAAGGATCTACTCTTTCTTCTTCAATACTCTCACAACATACTGATAATTAACCGGATTAATCGAGTTCTGATTAGCAGAATAACGATACAGAAATCTCGCAACTGCAAATTCTAAATTTGTCAAAGAAAAAGATCAATTCAGGAATGTCTATCCCTTCTGAAAATTACTTCAGATTTTAGAATCAATCTTCATGTCTTCCTTCTTCTCCTTTGAGAAATGAATCCCCTGAAAAACTAGTTAGCCCTCTTATATTCAATCATCGTCGAATCGAGAATAGCACTAAACAAAGAAAATCGCTTGCTAGTAAAACTCTGCATTTCGGAAATAACCAGGATATGCATGATAATTATTTTGCTTTTCCTAATGAAGTAGCTAATAAAGATTACCATAATTCAACTGATTCCTCATCTTTTCAATAGCATTCTGAGTCATATCCATCTCACACAAAATTTAATCTCAATCTTTCTAGATCACAAATATTCCCATTAACTTCTACTAATCCTCAAATGTATTGTTCTCCTTATTTCAACCCTCTAGTTTCAACATAAAATAGATCTCCTGCAACAAATCCATCATTCTTTAAAGAAAAATCATAGACTAATGGGAATTCAACTATTTCAGATGTAACATTTTAAGATAATAGGGTTATTTTTGTATTATTTTGAAAAACTGTGTCTCTTGAATATCAATTAGATTCATTAAATCGCTGATTATCTGCAAAAAGAAGTAATAAGAGACAGACTACATCCTCCAACTGATCATCTTGCTTTTATCAAGGGCTAGATCAGTCATCCTAAAAAGACATTAGGATAGCTTAAGCTTGAATCTATGTTTAGACATCGATATTTGAATTAAAAAACTGGGAAATATGAGCTACCAAGTCGCTCAGCTTTTGATTTAGACATCCATAAAAGTTAGAAGCATAAAGAAAAGAATTAAAAAGAGTTAAATTCTCCTGATACTGGAAGTTAAAAGGTATCCTCATCAGCATTGTCATCGAGTAGACTGTAAAGTTCACAGCTAATCAAGGCTTTTCTTTCTTAAAATGAGACGTTAAACAGGTTTTCAGGGAGTTTTTTAGCTTCACCTTCAGAAAATGAATCATATTATTAAGAATTTCCAAAATATGAGTAATTAAGAATATTATTTTAAAATGAAACCACATTTTCCTTTGCAGTTTTATGTCAAACCAGATTTATCTTTGCATATCTCTTATTTTTCTTTTTTTTTGTTCTGCTTTAAAGAAACAGGATGAGCCTACCTGATTTAGCATATGAATTACCCAAACAGCAATCAACTAGTAATTACTTCACAAAATCATATCAAAAAGGTAAAAATATTCGCTAAAAACGCTACCTTCTTGAACCAAAAAGGATCCTCAAAGTGTCTTGAAGCATATGATTATTTGTAAATGATCTAAGTTAGAAAATAAGGAGTATTTGTAGTAATATCTTTTTTCACAACCAAATTATCAACAAAAAAAACGATTCTTGATTATTTCTTCCATTTATGTAAAAATAATAAAATTACTCTTAAAAATATTTCTTAACTTTAAACAAAATAACATATTAAAAACATTATTGATATTGCTGAGAATAATGGGGTTGGGGTTGGGGTTGGGGTTGGGGTTGGGGTTGGG
>Ga0302271_10001688_pt1 | contig 20919 bp, 12 predicted proteins | sample III_Bog_N1_1_FD_198767 | JGI IMG/M metagenome (GOLD analysis project Ga0302271, IMG submission 198767) | Peat permafrost microbial communities from Stordalen Mire near Abisko, Sweden - III_Bog_N1_1 | ecosystem: Environmental > Terrestrial > Soil > Wetlands > Peat | place: Sweden: Abisko... | reverse complement strand
TTCCTATTCTCCTGTGTATGCTTGCTAGTTGTTGTTGGTGTCTTTGGTTAGTTGTTATTACCCCAACCTCTAGGCTCAAATGTCAACAAGTCTTTAGTTTGTTCTCTCCTTTCCCAGTCGTACATTCTCTTTCTTAGGATATTTCACCGCTAGTGGGCTTGAATCTATGAATCTTTTTGATTTTGTTTATTGTTTTTTGAAGATATTAAAAATATCAAATTACTGTATTAAACAATCTTATCAATCTGTGGAGAACTCCTAAATACAAAAGGAATACTTCAACTGAAGAAGTGGGGAGATAGATTTACAAATATAATTTAATTATCAAATAACATATTGGGTACATGAATTACAAAAATGATTTCTCATAACAGCTGCACTTTGAGTAGCTTTTACTTTTTTGTGAGCATTTGCTTGAGTACTTTGTCAAATTACTCTTTCTCTTGCTTTTCTTTGCCTGAATTCTCATAGAACGTACTGATGAATTCTTGAACCTTTCTTTTGTAATTCAGGGAGTCTTTCTTGGAATCATTCGGGCTGGCTTGAGGAGATTAACAAGATTTGATAGTATTGCTATTATTCATGCAATCTTAGTGCACTTCTTCATTTTTTTCATTTGAAACACATGATACACCATCATTGTTTAGATTATCTGAAGACCATTCAGGAAGATTTCCCTTTCGATTTGCTGATCCACTCAAAGACAATGCAGATTCTGATTTCGATTCTTTTGAAATTAATTTCAATGACTTCTCCAATACTGATTCGTTATCCTTACAAAGCGCAGAAATATCTACAGAATAATTAGAAACTTATAACTATTTCTTCTCCTATTTGAATTCCTGTGTTATTTCTTGAACATTTTCTTGAATATCTTACGATTCATCTTGTTCAAACCTTGAAATAGATTCACCAGAATTTGAAAATAATTCACTTGGATTTTGAAATGTCTATTAGATATTATTAATATTACTATTTGATGCCTAGTCCTCCACACCTAACTATTAGTCTGTTATACTATTACTCCTGCCAACAGGTATGAATTACAAAGTATGTAAATGAAGATAATAGTTGCAATCTGATTATTCGTCGATAAATGGACATAATGCGATGACTTAAGTATGCTCATTAAGTGTAAAAGCTGCATTGTTAATAATAATACTGGTTAACGAACTCAATTGAATGTTCTTTTTAGCATATTGTGCAAAATCAATATCTAATTTCTGCAATTAACGCATGTTCAAAATATATCCTTTGTCATTTCTCCAAATCGGTAGACAACTTCGTCGTAGCATAGATTAAGTTACTGCCTCAATGTCCACACCGAATTACCTGATGCCTTCTAGCGATAACCCTCCTCTGATCATGCTAAAGAACTCACCAGTTTTACGGAAGAGCTAGTAATGAACTAAAGGGGTTGATTTGAGTTGATTTTATAAAATTTCTTCAGTTTTTTGGAATACTGTGGTTAGGGAATATAATGGGTTTTTCAAACAAAGATCGTCAAAGCGAGAAGTTGCATTGAGTTGCTAGTTTCGATCATAAAGTGCCTTAACACGAGCACTATAGTGTAGGATTTTATCAGCTAATTATGAAGCAAAGGGGAGTTCTTTTTCTCTAACGTATTAACTGAGAAATGAGAAATCTACAATTTAAGTAGCTTAATTGGAGACATCAAAATGGAAAAAGTCTTTCGTTTTAGTGATTTATGTGCATTGTTTTAACCCTTAGAACTAGCTGTTTTCACAGAACATTTATCCTTGATCTTGATCCAAGGAATCAGAATCAAATACCATGTCACCATATAGCAGTAACTTAGGACGAAATTCAAGCTCTTTGACAACACACACTGCCTAATTTTCTCTTTGGAATCTTTCAATTGACTTATTGTTACTAAGATTCTTGGTGGTAGTGGTGTTATTACACGAAGAATGTTGTTTTTTTGATAACTTTGTATCCATTTTGTTAATTTGCATTGCTTGATTGATTGAATATCAACTTTTTTGAGGAAATTTTTTCTATTTTTGATATTTCTTTTTTGTTTCAACTGTGTCATTCTATCTCAGGTCGAAAACGAATAATATCAATCTTTTACCATCAAACTATGAGATTACAATTGTTATCTTTGCTCAGGTGCTGCAGATTTGAGAATTTTAACTCAGATGATACATGATTTGCCTTAGATTATATTTATTAGTTAGTCATGTTAATTCTTAGCAAAAATATATCAAATACCACTCTTAATATTGGTAAATTTTAATTATTTTTTGATGTTCTCAAAAAGGAATAATTCATTGAAATAAATAAGGGTATTTTCTATCGATTTGAGTGGTTATTTAATTGAACAAAGGACTCAATTATATATGAATAAACAGATCTCCATGTAATATAAATTCTAGACAAAGAAATAATTATGATTTCTATTAAAAGGTTAATAATTAATCTTTTTCCCCAAACTCAAAATCTAAATTAATTTGATTTCTTTCTAGAAAAAATAAAGAAACTTTGGTTACATTCATAATTATGTCATTCAAATTTACTTTCTACTAAGAGATTACTAACTAAACTGCTTCTTCAATCTTGTGTCCACATAAGTCGTCATGCGAGATTGAATTAAAAAAATATCTGCTAGGTAATAACTACAAAATCAATCCTATTCAAAACAGCACAATCTCATTATCTTGTGTCTATCACAAGTTAGATGATTCTAAAATACCATGGTAATCAAATAGATTTGAAGAGCTTATTACCTGTTCATTTGGCTTATTATTGTTTTTCATACTTTGTTTATTGACGAAAAAAATAAAAATTGTTAGTTTTTTAAATAACTATTCAAGGAAATCAAAGTTTTTAAGCTGCTAATCACACAAACTTTAAATCAATTATTCAAACAATCCACATACAATCACATAATCTTCTAATACAAGACAAAATATTTAAAAATAAAACAACCCTAATTCTTATAATCCCTTCATTCTTCTTCATCTTAATTAAACTCCAGTATATCTTAGCAATAACTGATTCTCACACAAGGATAGAGCTTATCACCTGAATCATAGGATATATTGATCATACAGAATTTCCCAGTTTATTTATTCTTTATCTTCAAATACTTTCTAAATGGATTATACTCGCAAAGCAAAGTATCACCTTTATCAAATCTAACGCCGACTTGTTTCATGTCTTACTTACTATCAGAACAATTTCTAACAATCCCTTAAGCCGTTAGTAAATAGCATCCATGAGTTTAACCTCTTAAGCCCACTCCTTTTTTATCCAAAACTACATTATCATCTCCTTTAAAATCAAATGATCCTTCTTCTACTGTTTTCTTTAAGCACACTCCTACCGCTAAGGGATTCGAATATGCAATTGACTAGCAATTAATAACTTTAACTGCCCATTTGAATTCTTAAGGTGGTTACGTTTCCAGAGATGGTACTAATAAAGCTAGTTTTGCACTAATACACTCTGACGATCCTCGAACAGTCATAACAGGTTATTCCCCAAGACAATCAATACTTGAATGCTTGAGTTTCTTATCAAAATGGAATTTTACCTTCCTATCAATACTTTTCGGCATTTATTCCATACGTTTGTTAACAAAATCACTTTCTTAAATATCTTACTCCATTCTCTCGTTTGTCTCATTATCGTCATCATCCCACCAGCGTGTGCGCTTATCACCTGCATTGTTAGCTTGAAAGTTATTCGGTTAGATAAAGCTACTACTTTTGGAGTGAGAAATCTATGGATTACCAGTCGTAGAAGCAGAGTTATTATTACCTGCAGGAGTAGATACCTTAGACTTCGATAGATTGTTCTAACTATTATTCGAAGATGATGCTCTAATATAAGCTGAGAATGGACTTGCATAGCTAGCTTATTTAGATAATGTATGCTGCTTAAACAATGTTGAATAAAACAGCAACCTAGAAGGAGAAATCGAATTAGCAGAAGCATGAGAGCTTGTTTTACTGATATTCAAACCTCCTTCATTCACTTTGGATTCTTCCTTATGATACCCACTGCTCCTATCAAATGATTAGGATTATTATTATAACTAGTATGGCTTACTTGCATGCACGCTTTGCATTTTGTATTCCTGCTGTTTTTGGAGTTATTCCAGTTGAATCTATTAATCTTTTATCTGCTTTAATAAATTCATCTAAGACTGCTAAAGTTGCTGCATCTCAGAAGGAATAACAAAAGGTAAAAGAACTGGTGGCTGCTGTTGTTGTTGTTGTTGTTGTTGTTGTTGTTATGGTTAGGATTTTTCTTAGTATTGATCTCTAGTATCTTCAGCTTATCTCCCTCTGGTTGCAGAAGAACTACTTCTAGCTTGAATATTCCTATTACTGCCATTACTCCCCCCAGATATCACATAATCCGATCCTTATCTCATTAATGTTTTCCCTAATCGTTCACCACCTTATGAATTCTAAATCTACCTCTATTATTAATTCTATTCCTATCCATTTCTCCCTTAAACTCCCTAAGCTATCTAACTTCCAATATTATTATTTCTATATTACTTCCTCCCATCTTATTCTCCTCCTTCTTACAATCTCTTATTACTCAATCCATATTGCGACTATTCAATACTACATTCTTTCTCTTAAATCTAGCAAGCCTATTAAATCTTCATATATTACTCACTAACAACATTATGAATTGTTTTAATACCTTCTACGAGTTACTTCTAAAACAACCCAAGTTATTATTACAATTCCTCCATTCTGCTTGTCTCCTCTGTCGAACTAAAGAACTTTGTGACTTTCCCTTCTTTGAGCACGATCTAATCTAACAATATCTGCACTTACTCCTCCATGCATCCGATTTCACTTCCTTTCCTTAATTGCCGCAGCTAATCTGGAAAGAGCATCTCATTACTCCGCGCGATGTCTCTTTTAGCATTTAAATAATACATTTCTACTTTCGTATCGATTTTATCGATCTTCGCTTTGACATATCCTTGAATTGCTTTCATAACTGTCTAGCATTGAATACTCTTCTTATCTATCTCATCTAATAAACTAAACGAATTCATTTTCAATTATGTCTATGCTTTCCGTTCTATTTCTTTGATGAACACTTCTAACTCCATAGTCTCATGGTTTTTATGCTTAGTTGTCTTGCAGATATTACAACATAATCGCTCCTTTCTGCAAAGTGTATTTAAACAAATGAATTCAAGCTTCTATCCTTAATGTATGTGTCCTTTGTTGCAAAATACAACTGCTATGCTATTTGTTTCACTAGGGTTATCCATAAGTGAAAGATCTAGAATTGGTTTTGTACTGGTTCTCTCTCTTTCTCTCTTGTAGGTTTCTTTTAAGTTGATTTTTATTGCACAGATTATTGTTTGTTTTCACTCTCCCCACAGAGAGATCGATAAGTAGGTAGGTATGTACTGGATGATTAAATTATTGTCAGAATAAACTTAAAACAATTTGAATTAAATTTATTGCCAAGCAGCCAACCAGTGAATAATCAGTCCAAAAGGATGAGCTACTTGAAATAGATTATTTAGTGATGGTTTCTCTTCTTATTTAGTTTTGAGTTCAAAATTAAAAGTCTTAATGATGTATCTATGAACATCTATTGTTTTGACATCTTTAAATAGTTAATATAATTTCTTTGGAGTCTTGAAGTTGTTTATCTTAACACATTGCTTGTTTTTATTGAAATATCTTTAATATTTCCTTTATAAATAGAATAGTAAGAATCTCATCAGAAACATACAAGGATTATTATTACTATTATTTCGATTTTTACTCATAGATATTCTTAAGAGAATTTAAGATATAATCCCCCATTAACTTTAGCTAGAAACCCACACTTTCGTGGATGGCCTCATCACCAACATCATCTTCTTCATCTTACTGTGAGTTTTGTGAGATCTTACAGGATAAAAAGAATATGCTGATCTACTAATCCACTGAAATAATGGCATTTGATGATATTGATAAAGCGACTTCTCAAAGACATATTCTAGTCTGCCCTATAAAGCATATTCCTACTTCCAGTCATCTCCAAACAAAAGACATCCCTCTTCTTTAAGAACTGCAACGAATAGCTGAACTTCTGTTGAAATAAAGTCATCCAAATCTAGAGTATCGCTTTGGATATCATATCGAACCGCATATTTCAATAGATCATTTGCATTTTCATGGAATAGCTCTTCCAGTGAAAGATCAGTTCTTTAATCTTGTAAAATTTGGAAGGCTCCTACATACAACAGACGAAATCATTGAGATGATTCATAGCAAAGAGAAACGACCTTGAAAGAAAGGGAAAAAGAGAGAGATCAATTAAATATTATTATTCATGTAAATACTTCTCTTTTTTCTTATGATTCCATCACTTTCAATATTCAAATTTAAGTTTTGGTATGCTTTAGTCTACTTATTCAACTACAACATAACACACATCCTTCCCTTTTTCCTTTTTTCATAGATCTTCAAGTAAATTTTGTTATCTTAGTTGATAAATTTGATTTTGCGAGAACGCTACATGTCCACCCATAGCATCGACAATATACCTACCATGTTCATCAAGTAAATTCCCTCGTTCATCCATCTAGTAGAGAATAAACTCTTCTTCGTTTTCTTGTTCGCTAATCACTGCCAATTGATGTGATAATACTTCAAAAACAAAGCAAACAATTAAGAGATGCTAAGACAAAGTTAATAAAAAAAGAAAGTTAGCTCTTACAGTTTTTCTGTGAACTCATAGGCACAATCACTTCGGCATTAATATCATCTCTTGCTGTCTGTAATTAACTTGAAACATTCACATTATTATTATTGTTTATTGATAACCCATTATGCTCTTCAATATTATTAAAAATGTTATTCGTAAATGAATCTAATTCTAACTCAACTTAATCAACAATCTCACTTGACTACACACTACTACTGCTGCTATGCCTACTACTATGTCTACCGCTTGTTAAATATTTACTCTTGATATCTTCCAATCCGAGAATATTCTATCCTGATTCTTTATTATTTTCATATTTACTTTGCCCTAATATTTCAGCTAGTTTCCCAGGTATCTTCCTGTCGGCTAAGTAACTATCAACTTATCGATGGAATTCCTCCTAGTCATTAGATAGTTCAGCGAATCGAGATGAAAGAGTAGTTTAATTATTGTTACTCATATTATTATTTAAAGAGTAATAGTAGTTTGGATGTGTATTTAACTACTGAATCTATGGCATTTAAGTTGGCTAAAAGTTATCTGGCTAGATATGTACATTAACTAAGCTAGTCTAATCGGCTAGCGTACTGTATTGTTGTTATGGATGCATTTGTTAATAGTTAAAATTATTGAAGTTTTGCTAGAATATCATCTAAGATTAGTTGGATTAGTTTTAATTCTAGAGTAATGTCTGCATGACTACTGGGGGAGATGATAATACTGTAGGCTGTAGTGAAGAAGAGCTGCTTTAATAATATGATAGTTATTGCTGCTTTTAAGGGGAATTGACTATTATCATAGGATGCTCTTCCTGTTGGTATTGATATGCCTCCTCAGGGAAAGGTACAATCAGCTAATCATTTGGGTTAATAATGTTATTGGGGTATTTGTGAATGGCATTCACCATTATTGGCTATTGACTTATCCAAGATGATTATGGCTAAGAAGAAAAAGATTCATAGTCTATCAAGTTTGATTGAGATTGCTGTTATTGTTGGCGCAGTAGTTGTTGCTACTGTTGATCTTACTGAAGTTATTATTGCTAAGGTTGACTGTGTGGATTACTTGAAATACTAAACATCTGTTGAAGAAAAAAAAAAGAAAAAAAAACATAATTTCTTTTAATACAATTGCAAATGGAAAACGAAGATTTTTCTTAAAACACGAAATCGATCAGAAAAAATGAATCTCATACTGATGGTGAAGAATTTGAGTGAGTCATTGGAAGGATTGAGATTTCTCGTTTGGAAGCACTACCAGGTGGGCTATTAGATTAAATTAAAGCAGATTATTGCGAAAGTGAGGGCTAGGATTATGGTTGTGATATTATTCCCATATTATTCATTAATAAACCCTATGCTTGTAAATCCTAATCTTAATCCACTAAGTCCTGTTAATTCTCATTAGTAATGTTACCATAACTAACAACATTCCTATTAATTTAACATTCTTCCTGCTATTCATGCAGTTCATTGTTACCATTCTAGAATTCTTCCGTTGAAGTCCCAGTTGTTGTAATAGCATCACTTGTTGTCTTCTAAGATTTTGAATTCTCTGATTTTTCTAATAACTCACATTTTGCACTAACAAACACCTGATTCTCATTAAATTTCTCAGCTAATTCCATAAGCTCCCTTTGAATCTATGTCTCTCTGACTTTTATAGCAGCCAATTCTTCAGTCAACTAAGCAAACCATCCAGAAAAGAAATTAATCAGCTGAGTTTGCTATGCTCTCTCTCAAGAATATAAACATATTAAATTTACACTATTTTTCGTGATTGTGTATTGTCTCAAGAATAATTCCAGTTTTTTATCTACTGCTTAACAAGATATAGCTGTGTTCTCGCTGAGCTTTTAACCTAGATCATTTAATTATTTTTTAAAATCCTCTTTGATCTCACTCAAGGTATTCTCAGTCTCCATTCGTCTTTTTTTGGGTTAAAATCCACAAAAACCATAACAAATCAATAAATTACCAACCAATAATATAATAAGTTGTTTTTACTCTTTTCTTAGTAATTTCTCAAGTGCTTTCTCTATCTAAGCTTTTACAATATCTTCAATACTAATATATTTCTCCACTGATACAATCGGAGGAACAATAGCAATGTTCTTTTCCCATTGCTATGTAGCTGCAGCATGAAGAAGAACCTAATCCTCATAATCTTCATCTTTCTCTTGCATCTTAAATCTCTATTTCTCTTATCCTTCGATAACACTCCTATTATCCACTGAATTTCCTTTCCTCTTCAGCTCTGAACTCCTCAGTTTATCCATACTATTCATGATATTTTCTGATTATTATGAGTCAATTTAATCTTCTTGATAATATTACACCTATAGTTTGCTATTAGACTTCTGTAATAAACCCACTTGATCATATTGTTTCTAGGATTATTATTCTCTAAAAAACCTTTTGTTTTGCTATTAAGACGTATATTATTATTGTGATTATTAGCTGATATTCATTGAATTATTACTACTATTAATGCTTCTATTGCTTCTAACTGAGTTTAAACATCTTTATTTGCTTTCTCCAAGATTATTCCTGTGTTGAACACTTCCAATATTCATTTAATTCTACTATGATAGCTCAAAATCAACATTTTAATCCTTCAGCTATGATGAACGAGAATCTTATGTCTTATGATAATCAAACTTAGCATATTCCTATGGATTGTTGTTCTTCCTCTCGGAGAAGATATTCTATGAACTCAAACTAGAGCTCAATTCAGAGAGCTGCTTTGGATGATCGGTATCAATCTAAAACGAACTCATGTCTTGTTCCTTAGACCAAGTAATATTACTAATATCCCTTCCATCATTCTCTCTCTTTAAGTTGTAATTATGTTTCGAACTCTGACTAATTCCTCCTCCTTTTCCTTTTTCTCCTTATTTCTTCTCTGATCTATTATACTCATACACATCAATCTGTTACTCTTATCCATCTAATCCATTTATGATATCTTATCTCTTCATGATTGTCTTCGATTTATCTGAATTATTCCAGTAAGAAGTGATTAAATCTCTCCAACAAAATTGTTAATTTCTTAAAATACACGTTCCACTAATATTTTTGGCAGATTTGTTTGGCGGGAAGGGATTTATTTTTTTAGATGCTATTCCTGAATAAAGAACTGCTTAGAGTCTTAGTATTGTTGCTTTTCTTCTATCGAAATTCAAAGAATTATTTTTAAGAAAAATTATTATTGTTTGGTAAAAATCTTTGGAAAGGAATGATCTAATAGTATTTTTTATTATTTAACTTGAAGTCTAACTGAAATTGCTTACTGTTTTTATCTTGCATTTAAACAGATTTATTCACTTGAATAAATGTTGTTACTTCTTTTCAACTATTCAGCTTTAGGACTCTCATAATTACCATCATTCTTAGATTTTAACTCTCTAGAAATCTATTATTAATGTTACACTCTGTTCATTGTTGTTTTCTTTTTTTTGTCCACCTTGATAAATGTAAGATTGTCTATCTGTTTGTGATCTTAACCAGTTTCTCTTGATTGCCTCTTAGAAACCTTTCTTTGATCAACTTCAAATTAAACAAATTGATTATTTGAAAATGTAGCTACTTAAAAGTCTTTTTACATGTTTTTTAATATCCTAACTGAACAAAGCAGAAGCCTAAGAGATGAAAAGCTTGTTAAAGACCTACTGGCCTTAATAATATGAACCAAAAGAAGCTGCCAGTATGCTATTTACTTCATCCAACTATAGCAACAACAAATTCTCTAGCTAATCGAACACTAATAAAACCACCAATCTACTGATCTTAAGAGGGAAAACAGTGGCTTTTTAACTTCACCATAAAAAATCCTTAGCTTCATTGTTTTTTCAAATACCTTACCCATACTATTACTCTCATAGAAAACAAAGTAAGCCTCTATGCAAAAATGAAAGAATTTACTTAGAACTCAAGCAGTTAAATCTTTATCGATATTTGAGTTTCAAGGTATCTAAAAACAATGTCTAAAACTAAAAAAAATTTAGTTGTAATCTACATATTGCCATTACATTTTTCCTTCTTGCACTTTTATCAGCTTAGTTAGCTTTTCACTTTCAAAAATACAATAATATTCTCAGCATTCCTTTTTGCTCTTTCTGTATCAGTACGCTGCTGTGAAAAGTAATTGAAACTATTCATTAGGTTTCAAAAGTTTCTGAGGAATAAACTCAGTAAAGGTCTTCTTAAAGCTAAAAACATAAAATACATAGCTTATTAAGAATAAATAAAAAAATATTCTAAATCATAAGAATTCACTAGTTTTATTTATTCTCTTTTCATTTCCCGATTTTCATTCATCTTTATCAAAACCAATGGATGCAGTTTCAAACAATAAACACTGTAAAAACCTTGGAGAATAACGAACACATACTGAGAACTTAAACTCCATTGCTAAGTCAGCCAAATCCCCAGGATATTAATCTTAAAAGACACTCGAAAGAGAATATCAAAAAAACAAACTAGCTAGTGATAAAATTGTCCAATTTCACATGGATAAGAGAAAACAACAGCCAGTTATATCTACTTTAGACAAGAAACGGCTTGTGAAACTAGACTAAGTGGCCGAAGAGCTCGATCCAAACGATGAAGAGCTCATGAACCAGCGTGTCTAATTATATATTAGTTTTACTTGTATTGATTTTGTAAATTTCATCCCTCGGAATGCTTCAAATGAGAAGTATTTCATGGAAATCAAAGCTAGTTCTAAAGATACTAGATTCACTACTCCGGAAATATACGATGACTTTGCAAAATCAGTGATCAACGAATTCTTTTATATTCGTGAACTCAGGGAATAAAAGCTCCTGTATATTGGGATATTCCAGCTCAAGGAGAAGTAGCAAATAAGAATTACAACAATTGATTATTTTCTAGTAATTTCTATTATTTTTCCTGCTTATTTTTTGTTTATTTTTCTAAGAAAACAAGTATTCTTGGGCGATTTTGAGATTGATTTGACACCGTATTACTTAGAAGGTACTTCTTAAAAAGTTTCTATGGATCTAAGAAACTATAAAGAACTAGCTATAAGGCCGAAGTATATCCCTACAGATATGAGAAGAAGAGGAAGCATTAAATTAGATCTTAAAATCAGCTCGAATGTGAAGTAATATTTATTAGATCAAAAGGAGGTACAGTCTTAGACCAGTGGAAGGCAATAACCACTGCAATAAAAATAATAATAATAATAATAATAGCAGCAAGAACAATCAAGATGATACAAACAAAAACAAGACAAAATAATCTTTCTGGATTTATATCTATGTTTGATTATTTGTTGGGTTTCTTTATGTTTTGTTGAAAATAGAAAAAACACCATTTAATCTACTTTGAAAAGTCTCCCTACAAATAAACAATTGAAATGATTAAATGTACTATCTAGAAATCAAATTTATTTATCTAATCCTTTTTCTTTTCGTGTCTAGAACAGTTAATCAAGTAGAACACACAAGTATTTAAATAATAATCTTTGTTGTTTTTTTGAATGGATTATTATTATTAACACCAATCCTAAGATTCAATTAATTGATTATTATGTATTCTTTTTTTTGAATTTTCTTTCTAGGTTTGTTTACAAACTGTGCATAGAGTGGATCCCAGTGGATTTGCTCATTTTTGGATAGGAAAATGAGTGGGAGAAGTAGGTTGTAAATAAAAAGAGTCACATTTTATAAATCAGTTTATTTGTATATTTTCTGGTCAATTTATTCAATAAAAAGAGTTAAAATTACATGAAAGATTTGATTTCTTTTTGTCTCTTTTATTTTTCAAGTGGGAGAAAACAGCTATTTATTACCTACACATTCATCTGTAATCAGAGTGCACAGTCAAGATATTCTTCTAAGGAGTTATATTTGATATTCTTTTATGAATAGAAATCTGTGTTTATTTACCTGTGGACATAAAATAATCTTTAGAAAAATGAAGCACCTCCCATACAGTAAAAGAAAATAATTTGATAGAACTCATCTGCAGCTTTTCTTTGAAGTTGAGTACTTGCAGACAAAAAAATTAAATAAAAAATTAGAAGCAAACACACAAACACTCCACACAGAATTATCTTTCCCTCCCCTTTTGTTAGTTTGCTTTTAGGATCTTACTAAACTTATCTCCTAATCCAGCAAGGCTCTGGAATATCTCCATGAGCGATTCCTCCACAGATGTTCAGATTCATCTGACAACTGAGAATACTAACGGGTGTACTCATATTAATAAATAATAGTAGAAATAGGTATCTTAGCAAATCGATGATCCATCTAATTCCTCTGAGATGAAAGATTCCTAAGAAGAAATAATCTAATAGACTCTCTTGCATAGGTTAGATAGTGATTGCTGCTCATATGATAAGAATGATAATAGAGTTTAGGAGAGCTAAATAAGCACAGAGAATAGTGATTAAACTGTTTCTCGCAGTGTATCATCGAAATCGAATGCTAAAAATGCAGAAACATAATAGCAATAGTAGCCATAATAGTTTAGATGGTTAAGTTGGTCAAGTCAAGCTGATTATTCCGTTGATAGAAGTGGGTAATCGTAGTAATAATAGCAATAATCGTCGCTATGGGTGAATAATAACGCTGAGTTAAGAGAATCAGGAAGATAAAGTGCATGTTCCGTATCATATTTAAGTTCTTCATCTTCATCTTGTTCTTCATCTATTCTAGATATGGAATCGCTTGTGAGTTTCCGAAGTGGTATCGAATCCGACAGTGAATGCGGGAAATAGTAGTTATTAACGAATACAAATCTATTAATATCTTCGATGAAAAATGGTGAGAGTCATCTGCACAGGATTAAAGAAGAAGCAGAAAGTGACACAACGTCCATGTGCTCTTCATCGATGAACGTCGCTTAGAAAGGACTGTTTGAGAGTATTACAAATAAGACAAATAAAATAACTGTGATTGGAAGGAGAAAGAGTAGTTTCAGTAGTGATTGTGCTATGCAGTAATCTTAGGATGCTAGAAACTCCCTCCCAACTAGTCTATCCCGTGCGGGGTAAATATATAAGAAGTTTGAGAAATTGCGAATGCTACTAGGTGAGGATACTAATAATCCAAACGAATTGACAACGTTTACTATGTAAATCCATGAAGTTAGTGTAGGCGAAGAAAAGCAATGGAATGAATGTGAACGAGATTATTCACTGCAGAAGAGGAGGGTATTCAGAGCTAGTTCGAAATTACTCTAAACGACGACATTAGCATAGAAATATCCTATTTTCTCAGCTGGATAATCTTCAGAAATATTGAATAATAACAATAGCAACACCTCTTCATCTTTTCACATCCCAAGTAAGCTCGTGTTTGCTTTAGAAGGTTCATTTAGAGATTCCTTGTAAATCGATGGGCTGCTTAAGCAACAACAGCAATCAAAATAATCGCCATAATCAGCAGAATCACCTCGCATTCACAGGCGAACAACATTAGCGAATATGACCCTAGGTGCTTTAACTTTCTGGCCGAACTTTTACATTTCCAGCTAAGACAACGCGCTGTTTCATCTCTATTGGAAACCGTAAAAGAGCCTTCATGACGTGCTGCATTCGCTGAGTTCAGATGGATTGATTTGCTAGTAGATACTTTTGAAGAAAATACCAGGGATCATCGATAGATGGAAGAAGAAAACTGTGTCTCTGTTCATAGATAGAATTGAATACCATAAACCAGGGAGTAGCAACAGCAGTAGAGGAGCAGCTAATGCCATTTCATTAAGACATTTTCAGATTAAAATCATAGTAAACTTATTTTTTGTTTTGTTGATTAAAATTGGGTTTATTAATAAACTCATTTCAACACAAGAAGGACAACTTCCGAAGATGTTTCACTCTCCACCGTGAGAATAGCGGCGCAGCATAAAATAAGAAGAAGTACACATTCAAATGTTCTTCTATGGAGGAGAACACTTTCTGGGTGGAGACTATCATAGATGTGATGCTAGTAAATGAAGCTTACTGCAAGTATTAACTGTTCCCGCAGTATACAAAGCTATATGAGAAACAACGAGTCACCTCAGTTGAAGAAATATGCTAGATACTCAAAACGGGGGATTTATTTTATTTTCGGTAAAGACAAGAAAGAACAAATGCAAGAATGGATTTGTTATTATTTTAATTGAATTGTATTTAGTGAAGACGATTCGAAGATCCAGTAAATTGGATTTGTGATCAAGACATTCTATTTGCTGCAAGTTTGCTATCTATCAGTGGATGAAGAAGTTCTTGTGTCTTATCCTCTTGATACATTTCTTTCATTAGATAACTTGCAAATGTATTTAACATTATTATTAAAACACACACACCACACACCGAATAATGTGATTTTTCTTTGCAATAATTATGTAATTAACACAGTCTGCGATTTCGAAGCTTGCAAGATAGCTTTGGAGACGACTTGAGCAGGTCAGATCAGAATTAAATCACACAGCTATCTATTAAGTTCATCAAAGTAACACGGCAAATCTAGATAATCTTTCAGGAGAAGATAGATAAGCTATTTATTTAAATAATTATGCTGTGTTTTTGTTGAAACAAAAAAGGAAAACTAAGAAAGATTATTTACCAACAGCTACCATCTAGTAGCTGAAATAATGACTCATTGTCACATTGTTAAGCAGAACATGCCATATCGTGCGCTGTGTAATTAATTATTATTCTCTCCTTCGTTCTTTATCATTATTTGCTATTTTTCTTCATTATTTCCTTGCATAACACCCCTATTAATTCCACCTTAATAACTATTTTAGACGAAGATAACTTGACTTTGGGTAAATTCAACTAGTATCTTGAGGGGTACAGCTATTCGAGTAGTCTAATGCTGATTCTCCATAGACATGTAAAAGCAATTCATGCTGCTCCTTTTGAAATCCATAGTCTTCTTCAAGACACAAGCTCCGTTACCAGTGAGATTGTCTCATTTTGCTCAAAAGCCTCCCCTAATCTATCACCTTTAACTCTCCCTGAATCGTCTTAAGTAATATCTCCGAAGTCGCTAAGTCACTGAATAGCTAACTGTCTTACTGCCTGCCAATCGAAGCACATCAATCCAGATCTTTTCATCTAAATAATATGAATTCTTCGTTTTCAATGCTCCCCTTTTTGGGCTTAACATCATAGTAGATACCTATCCTCTCATCTGTCATAAAAGATGCACAGTTGATTTAATCGATCTCATAAACATATTTTTATTATTTCTATTATATTTGATTTATCCATCAGCTTATTCTCTCTCTTTAGTTATTTTTTGTAACAAACTATAAGTATCTGTGTGTTTTAGTAGATTCTCATATTATCTATCATTCATTTACTGTTTACAAAATTTTGTTGAGAATTTTTGAAAATGATTTATTTGTTTCTTGTTATTTTCACTAACTTTTAATCTTTGGTAGAAATCCAAGAAGGAACTGTAAAATAACTGAAATTTTATTGCAAGAATAATAAAAGATACAAAACAAATTTAAATAAGCATCTTTAGATCAGGGGAGAGGGATATCTGAGTTGTTATTGTGTCCTTTTTAGTCAAAATTCTATAATTATAATAACAGAAAATACAAATTATTTTTTTCAAGTCTTAAGAAGAATAACAGCATATTATCATGTCAGCAACACCTGGAAACAACAATAACGACGAAGCTAGCTAATTCGCTTCCTATTTAAAATTCTACGCTGATCACAAGGAATCTGCTTTCCAAGAGCTCGGTGTAGGATCAATCACAGGTTTCTGTGCAGGATATTTCACAAGAAAAATGGTTAAGCTTGGTGTTGTCGTAACTGGTGGTCTCTTCGTAGGCTCTCAGTTCCTATCCTAGAAAGGTTACATTAGCATAGAATGGAACAATCTAGAGAAAGATGCCATACGTGCGCTAGATCAAAATGGAGATGGGAAAATCGACGATAAAGATTTGAAAATCATCTACGACAGATATGTCAAGACTTTGCAGTATAGACTACCAAGCAGTGGAGGATTTGCTACTGCGTTTCTTTTAGGATGGAAGGGGAAGTTCATATGAGAGAAAGAGATAAAGCGGAATAGAATACATGTACCATGTAACGCGATATGCTGGAGAATGAGGAACAAAAATGATAAAAAGCATACTCATGCATGTTATGTGTTAATTAACTTAGTCCATGGATATTATTGCATTCAAAACGAATTAATTCACATAAACTCAAAGGCAATTATTATTTCTGGTGTTGAAATCACACTCTTCTTTCCTTTTTATTCATCTCTTATAAATATTTTTGAATTGAAAAATTATCATGATAAAGGCTTATAAAATCAATTAATTTCTTCATCATTCTCCTTCGTATCATTGTGTGAATAAAAACACAACCATCCTTCAAGCCAATATGCAGCTGATTAAAAAAACAAAACAGCCACAAGTCCACAGATTATTTTAAAAATCTTTCTGAGGGGGGAGTTTAGAGAAAGTTATTTCATTAAATACTCTGTAATTCTCATCTTTTGATTAACAGATAACTATTAATATTCAACTAATAACATCCAATCACTCTTTTAACATATTGATACCGCTCATAAAGAAATGAATAGAAGACAATCTTCTCTGTAGAAAGTGATTGTGCATAATAGAATTGAAGATCTCTACTCAGAGTTAGTAGGGAATGCTGTATTTTTCCCTTCTGTCTCCAAAAAAGAGAAAGAGAAAACACAATCTGAAATGTTCCATTCCAATCTCCCCAACATCAGTGACATCATTAACACCAGAAAGAAGTAACAACCCTGTCATTTTTTCTTTTGATGTTAACAAAGAAAGCTGCTTTTTCTCTCTTAAAAGGTTGATGCCAGAGAACTTGAAGCTCCAACTCATAGAATTAGCGGAGTACACTAGATCGTTAGAAGTAATCATTACCCTCATTATTATCATTATCTATTAAAGCTGAATAACTTTGTAAACTATTAGAACATGCTCCGGCTAAAGAAAAAGGAAATCGAGAGATTGCAGTTCTACAATAACTTCCTAACAATTGCTTCGCAGAAAAAGGAGGAATTACTTGAACAAGAGCGCAAAGAACTCAATAAACTCAAAGACGAACTTTCGAAGATGCATGCTCTAGGGAAAGACAAAAGTAAAGGATCGTTTGGATAATCACAATCGAATTCATATCAAGAATCTGATAGCAGATCTGCCAGACCAACCAAGTTAATTGGTCCATAGAGACCTGCGCAGTACAATCCCAACACAGAGCGATAAAGTAAGTATCAAAGGGAGACGCAGTTGTGTGTGTGTATGGTTCCTAGTTTCTTTTAAAGCCTTTCTTAATATTTTTTTCTCTCTCAGATCGAAGTGTCCATTTGTAAAATGACCCACAAACATTTAGAAAGCATCCTAGCAGCTCATTTCACAGAAACGCTGGGAATCCTAATCGATCACAACAGTCATCTCCTATTCGCTTGAACTTTCAGTAGATATCTGCTGCTAATAATTAATCTGTCAATAGCATGATTCAATATAATAATCAAGTTAGTAGTTTACCCTAATTAGATAGCTAACAATTAGATCCTTAAGATAGTGTTGAGAATATGAATCCTAGCAGAAAGAATGTGCAGTAATAATCGCTGATGGAAATCAACTAAGCTATTTTATAATTGCAAGGAAATAATACAGGGAATAACAACAGCAATAGCCCTGAAAGGAATGGAAACTAAGGAAATAATAATAGCAATTATGTATCGGGGAGTATCACTTCTAGGAAAGCAAGCTTGCAAGATAACGAATTGATAAGAAAATTCAGTCAGAATAATTAATAGTAGCAACAACAATAGCAGCAGCAGTAGTAGTAACTCATCTTTGCATTTAGTCCTAGTGGAGAAGCTTTGAATGTACCAGCTACTAACAGCAACAACAACAACGCCAGTACAAATAATCTTGGAATTAATCTTTAGAATTCTCCTGGGAAAAAGGAAAAAGCAGTTAATGCAGGGTCTTCTTCATCTTCTTTATCACAGAAAAACAACTCCAAAAACAACAACAATAATAGTAGTAACCCTCCTGATGATATTAGTGCCTCCAACCTGATCCCTATGAACAACTTTCTCGCTGGTGGCAACTAAACTGACACACTCAAGACACCAACCATCATCAACCTCGCTCTAAGTATCAAATCAAATTCACTCTGCAGTTTTTCCTGCCATTTTTATTGCTGTTGTCCTTGATGTTTTCTGTTAATTATTTCTCATTAGCTGATGAAGATGCACTTGGTGTGTATAACTCCAATGAGAACATTAATTTCCTTCATAATCTCGTTAAAGATGAGAGTAAATTCCAAGAATTCATCCATAAGGCATCCCATGTCGCTCTCGCTGTACTCTATGAGAAAATGCGTAAGACGCTTTAAGACTCCAAGGTATTCTTTTTGTTGCTAATCCGATTGAAGAAGATCATTAGAGCAGCATTCAAAATGACTACTGCATTAGCCCTCAGTGACGCACTTGAAACTATCATTAATGAAACGAGCATATGTAAAAAAAGAAAACAATAAATAGATAAATAATCAAGATTGAGCACAGCTAATTGTAACTTTCCCCAACAGGTTTGGAGTGTGATCGCTGCACTGTATTTGTCTTTGATGAACAAAAAAATGAACTTTGGTCGAAAATTGCTAAAGGAATAAGGTCAGTTATTCGAATGCCTGTGACTCTTGGAATTGCTGGTAGAAGATATATTTAAAAAGTTCCAAAAAAACCCCTTTGATTTCTTGTTTTTCATTAAATATTTGTTTTTGTAGGGTATGTTGCACGGACAAAGCAGACCGTGAATATCCTGAATGCATACGCTGATTAGCGGTTCAATAAGGAGTTCGATAAGAAAACGAATTATAAGACGAAAACGATTCTCTGTGGACCTATCATCAATGAGCAAGGGCGATTGCTGGGTAAGTCAATTTTTCCAAAATGAAATCTATGATAATTGATACTATGTGTGATGCTACAAAGGTGTGATACAGTGCATAAACAAGTTGAATGGGCATTTCACAAAAGACGACGAAGCATTAATGATGATGATTGCCGATTTCAGCAAGATTGTGTTAAGAAACTCCATGGATTTCGATGAATAAAATTTCGAACATAATAAACTTAGAAGTCTCATCGATGTAAGAAGAATAGAAAAACAAACGGAATCAATAGTTCCTTAATGATTATTTTATTTAATACCACAAATAACAGAATAGTTTGATCTACAGTGAGATTTAAGATCTCGATGAGATTGTCAAAGTATCGGAATAGAAGCTGAGGAACTTTATGCATATCGACGATGCCAGGATCATAGTGAATTCAATGGATGGTAATATCTGGTATTTAGATGAAGCCAACAAACGAGTCATCAAGAAGGCCACAGATGGAATCGCTGTGAGAACAACCCTTCATACTACTTTTTCCAATAATGTTCCTATTGTTGCTAAAATATTCTTCTTCTTTTGATTTTCTTTTAGGGTTTTGTGATTTAAACCAGTGAAACGGTCAATTGTTTTAACTGCTACATGCATGAGAAATTCAGTCCAGAAATTGATATCAACACATAAATGCCTGTGCTAAGCATTCCTATCCTTCACGGAAGATGCAAGGAACCATTAGGTGTGATCTAAGTTGCGAATGTTAAGGGTATTTCGAATGTCTATGATTCTGTTTAGCCGAAAATCTTCCCTCTTGATAAGGAAGTCTTAGCGTATTTTGCGAGATAACTGAGCGTATCGATACTCACAAGATTAGAGTGGTTCGGTGGGATTGAATTCCCAGAGATGACTGAGGTTGTTAAGACACTAGAGGAGTAGCTTTTGATGATATTGCCATTGAAGGATCCTTACGAAATGTAGAAACTTGAGATAGATGAGGAGGAAAGGAAAGAGAAAGTGGAAAATTGAAAGAGAGAGAAAAGGAAGATTATTTTTGTTTGTGTTTAAGGAAATTTTGTGTTAAAATGGAAGGTTATTTGGGTATGAAAAATAATATTAGGATTAAAATGATTTCAAAATGGTTTCTTAGGAAATTAGTAGAAGGGGGAGGAATATCTGTTGGATTTAGAAAGATTGCCTTGGTTTTTTTCACATATTTCAAGCATTATTGATCTTTTCAGGCATAAAAAGACAGTCTGAAAATCAATTAAAAGTTATTCTCTCAAAGAACAAAAAAAAGATTCTTTTTTATTTCATAAAACTCATGAAATTATTATTGCAAAT
>Ga0302271_10001687_pt1 | contig 20943 bp, 10 predicted proteins | sample III_Bog_N1_1_FD_198767 | JGI IMG/M metagenome (GOLD analysis project Ga0302271, IMG submission 198767) | Peat permafrost microbial communities from Stordalen Mire near Abisko, Sweden - III_Bog_N1_1 | ecosystem: Environmental > Terrestrial > Soil > Wetlands > Peat | place: Sweden: Abisko... | reverse complement strand
CCCCCCCCCTGAGCTTTGGATAAGACATTTCAAAGCAAATAATGAAAAAATTGTTAAAATAATTTGAAATAGCTTTAATTAATTTGTTCCCTAATGTACTAGACTTAGCAAAACTTTCTTTGGTTAGTTTTCTTTGAAAAAATGTCAAAAAAGACAATAAAGTGATTATTCTAAGACTTAAATCCAAAATAGGGATTTGGAAGTAGAAAAACATCAAAAAGGAAAAGTATTACAAAATTAAAGATTATTATCTCCTAACAATTCCACCCAACAAATTAACAAACATAGAGACGAAAAGTTAAACTCTCTCTCTCTCGCATTCATGGGAAATTTATGTGACAAATCTAAAGGACCAGGAGACCTTGGGTTGTCCACAATAGGTGCCAAATCATCACTCCAGTTGCCAAGATAATCAACTGAAAAGAAACCTAATGAATTTCATGAAACACCTACTCCACAAGGACCAGAAATCAAACTTTTAGTCAGCGCAGTAGCAGATATTCCTAATGAAGAAGGTGATAATGGTGAAAATACTAAAAAAAGAATCTCAACGTCATCGGTAGGTTCTTGCTCTAGTTTATCGTCTGCAGGTAGTCCAGGCAGAAAAAGAAAGAATTTAACGATTTAAGATTTCAGTATAGATCGACCTTTAGGTAAGGGTGCTTTTGGCTAGGTTTATTTAGTCACAAAAAAGGATACTGAGCGGAAATATGCGATGAAAACAATTAAAAAATTAGACATGATGAAGATGCAGCTGATCGAATCAACTATTCTTGAAAAAACTATATTACTTCGATCTTCGCATCCATTTGTAGTGTCCCTTAAGTACTGCGTGCAAACTGAGAAGAAGATCTACTTAATGATGGAGTACATCAAAGGAGGAGAGGTATTTACATTGCTGAAGCATGTTGGCTAATTCTCAGAGAAAGTTGCTAAATTTCTCATTGCTGAGATCATCTTAGGAATCCAATACCTTCATGAAACGCTAAAGATCATCTATCGAGATCTCAAACCAGAGAATATTCTCCTGACCAAGAATGGACATGTTAAAATATCTGATTTTGGACTCTCCAAAGAATTTCAAAATAAAGTAAAGTGAATTAACTTTGAATATTCTTCCCTTTATTTCTCATTTACTTTGATTATTACTCATTAATATTTGAATTCTTTTATTCCTCTCGTTTAGGATGATAAAACCTATACATTCGCTGGTACTCCCGAATACATGGCTCCTGAAGTTGTCTTGAACAAAGGGCACAATAAGAACGTAGATCTTTGGGGACTTGGAATTTTCATGTATGAACTTGTCGCAGGATATCCGCCTTTCCAAGACAAAAAGAGAAATATTGAAAAAATCTAAAAGTAGATCATCATGAATCGTCCAGAATTTCCTGAGAATTTCTCACCTAATCTAAAGGATCTCATCAGAAGATTTCTGAACTCAGATCCAAGTAAAAGACTCGGAGCAGATTCATTCGATGCAATCAAAGAACACCCTTTTTTCTATGACATCAACTGGGAGGCATTGGTTAAGCTTACAATTGAATCCCCAATCAAAAAATATACAGAACAAGAGAAACCAGTGAAAGCTGTGAGACCCCGGCCGATTTAAGAAACCCCTATGAGTTCTAGCATACAACTTCCATAGATAAATGGAATGACTTACAATAATGAGGAACAGTTTCAAGAAGGAGATAACGAAGATCCTCTACTTTCAGAGCATTTTGATTGTGATTCTCCGAAGGGAGCAAAAGATTAAAATAAAAAAGTTTAGTGATTCTGCTAATAGGAGAAAAAGCGAGGACAAGGACGTGTAAATAATGAGAAATAGATTTAAAATGTCCGGAGAAACAAAAGACACGGATATTGATTGTATTTTTCATAAAATTATTTGTTATTTTTTAGATTTTAAAAGTCTTAATCAAATGTATCTTGCTGGTATTGTAATTTATTAACTTAAAGGAAGGTATTCTTCATAGAATAGATGCCTAAAATATTGTCTAATTTGCTTTAAAAACCATTCCTTCTATAATCTATTCTTCTGTTTAAATGTACACCCAAGTCCCATTCATCGATGGTTAAGATCCATCACCATCTCGTAGAACCCAACCATGTTATTAGCTAAAACTCAGCATGCATTGTATTTTCGAAATAAGTTTATCTTTGAAGGAAAGAGTGCATGTATCTGATCGCCCAAGGGTAGCTTCTTAAAATTCCATCGGGTTAAGATCATAAACCTCACCGCTAGATGTTCCTCCGAAGAATTAAATCCTCAAAATGATCTAAGACTTATCAGCAATTGCACTCTAAGAAAATGATTTATTTGGGTTTTAGCGAGTAATGAATTTAATTGTGCATAATGTTAACCCGAAGTTTATGAGATCGTGATTTCGAAGTATGTGAGGAATATCAAGTTTTTTAAAAGCTCCAAACCCAACTCCAAGATCAACTAAACAATAGAAGTTGTTGGTTATGTCATACCTGATTTAAAAGTGCCTTCCTCGCTGCAGTTTAGCTTGCTAAGGGTCGGTTGGAGGGATGATAAAATCATTGATAATTTGAGTTTATTTAACGAATTGATCAATTCTTTTTGGTTTCTTTTTGCATCCAAAATATGTATACCCATCCTTTTCATTGCGCTCTCCATGAAGCAACCCCTAAGCGTTAATAGTTAAAATCAATCCTTTCTTTAAATTCGCTGATCCAAGAACAGTTAAACGAAGTACTGGAGCGAATCCTACGATCTCAGCTAGTCTCTTTACTCTTTCGTTGTATTTTGATGAACTTTTGAAGGATTTATCAACTTCATTATGAACCTAATTTTACCCAGAGCCTGGTGTAAATGGACTCACTTCTTTTTATGCACTTTATTCCCCTTTATTCGGACTCATTACATCAGCAAATATGCTCACATGATCAGCTTATTAAATAGCATACCCTCCTGAATCCTTATTAAAGCTAATATCACGCTATGTTTAAGAAGAACCAAGTTGGTTATCGTGAATATGGCTCATATTATTCTACAATTGATGATTTGCCACTCCACTGACTTCTTAATAAGTGCGAGGATGTTTGTCAGAATACCGCTAATTTAATTCATGATATGGATAGTATCTTGAAGGTAAATAAACTTCTCCTTCTTTGTCAGGTTATCCACAACCACATAAGTCTTTGCCGATTGTCTGGCCCATAGTAAAGCTGCGTTTAATCTTGTTCTCTTTTTTTTTGTTTTGTTTTTTGGGGGGAATAAGCTTATTATCTGTTAAATTGATGATTATTTTTCAGTAAAACAACAATTTTTGGAAGTAAACCAAACTGAAATAAATCCTACTAAAACTGTAGATTGATATTATCTTTTAGGAAAATCCTTTATCCCCCCTTTTTAACTCCAATATTGATTAAAACAACAAAAAGATTGATTCAAACTCATTTGGAACTCATATTACGCAACAAGAATATAAATTAAATCACTTGAGAACTTAAAGAATCTCTTCTGAAACCTTAGAATCCCAATCAGCTAGACAATTGCTAGTATTTCTAAGAATCCATTCATGATTCAGTGCCATTTCAAGTGAAATTCTCTTGTTTGGATCACCTACAAGTAATTTGCCCATAAAATCCTTCGCTTCTCTGCTCAGATAGTTTGGAAAGTCATATTTTACCTAGGATTGAGGCAAACAAATCAAATATTATTAAAATCTTTAGCTTGCTAAGCTTCAAAACCAATATTATTGATACCTATAATATCTTTTAGTAGGCTTCATTGTGATTGGATCTGTTCTCGAAAGGAGGTTTTCCTAGAAATCAAATAAATCAATTGTTTTTCATGAAAAAGACAATAATTTTCTCTTCCAGATGTAAAAATATATCTTACCAGTGACTAATTCGTATGTAAGCACACCGATGCTCCAAATATCAACTTTGAAGTCATAATCTTTCCCTGAGACAACTTCCGGAGAGACATAATCAAGTGTCCCACAGAAAGTCATTCTCTTTTCTTCAGTGTAAATCGACCATCCAAAATCACTCAATTTCAGCACTCCATAGCTGTTGAGAATATTCTCTGGCTTTATATCTCTGTGAATAATCCCTTAGCTATGCAAGTATATTAGCCCCTCACAGATTTACCGGATATAATTTGCAGCTTTCTCCTCAGTAAACTTCTTTTATTGCTAAAATCCACAAAATTGACAGCATTCAAAGAAAAGAATTAATAATAATAATAATTTAAGAATATTATTTACTTCTTTTTTGATTTCCTTGTAGATGTCTCCATGCGAGGCAAGCTCAAGGATTAGATGGATCTTCGAATGATCATCGAAGAATCCAAGCATCTTGAGTACATTCGGGTGATTCAGATAAGTTTATATTTTGATTTCCTGCTGCAATTATTTCTCCATGCAGCTCTCGATCAAATTCTTCTTGTTAATTTACTTAATCGCCACAAGCATATTCGAGAGCTTATGTCTATGATCATATCAAAAATAATAAGTTAAAACTCAAAGATACTAATACCTCCTTCACTTTGCCAAAAGTTTAATTTCTTTTTACCTCGCTAGGTAGACATTTCCAAATCTGCCTCTTCCTATGCATTTCCCTAGCTAGAAGGAGTCAATTGTCCACATATTTCCAGTTAGGCTTAAGTCAGCGAATTGACTAGCGATGCTTGGTTACTCTGGTGACAGCATCTGTGAAGATACTTGAGAAATACATTCAGCTGTGATTTGTTCTGAAAGTAGCATTGTTATGGCTGGCTTCTATGGAGACAAAGCTAATTAGTTATTCTATGAGATATCTTCATTAACCTGCATGTAAGTATTAGCTTCTTTAGCAGTCTAGATGGGTTCTTCATTTCTCTGGATCATTCCCTGTTTTTGCAGTTATTCTTATTTTTTCTATTAATTCACACAATTCGAGAACGAGAAATTATATTATTGTATTTAAAGTTAATCCGTTTCAGCTACTGGCATGAACTATTATGCGCTTGGAAAAATATTACCATAAGCTATTTGATTATTTTAATACTGTTGTGCGTGATGCATTGCGAAGCCTGCTCCATCATAGACATTATTGAAATCATGATTTTCAAGATAGCTGTCAGTTTGTTATTCTACTTTAAATTGCATTTTTACAGGTGTAGTTTGTTCTGATTCAGTGACAGAAGGCTAGATTCCTGCGAATTACTGGAGAATATGCTATTTACTGCTTAATTAATCATTTCCTAAGATACCTAAGCTAAAAACATCGTTGCTGCTCATACTGTCATTCTCTAATTCTGGACTTAATTACATGTTTTGATTTGGAAGGTAACCTTCATTCTGCAGATCGCTGCCGATATGATTGAAACCAACAGCATTGTTAGTTAGTTTGTTGTTGTTGCTGGCAAGAGCATTACTCATATTATTCTGAAAGCTTAAGGAGCAGGATGAGTTCTAAGATAAAGCAAATGAAGGACTAGCTGTAGCATACGGTATTTACTGTGGAGGTGGAGTAAGTTAACTATTTGTGTTCCAATTGTTGTTGTTAAATGTGTCTATTCTCAATGCATTATTGGGTTACATAATTAACTTAAATTTCCTGGTGATGGGTCTAATAGTTGGTACAATAATATCATAAAGAACACTCTTTTACGCTTCTAATGTGGAGTGGTATGAAACTGGGTTAGCTGATGGTTCCGCTGGACGAGGAGTGGTATCAAGAGGTAGTTTAGGAGTCTGAGATATGCTGGAGAGGAAAATGGGTTCATTTCGAATTGGCGATTTAGCTTGGAGTTAGCAGGTAGTATTCATGTTTTGAAGGATTGTATTGATGGTCGTGTTCAAGAGACTATTTGCGCAGACGGAAGAATTGTTGAAAACCTGTGTGGAATTATTAAACGCCAGGGTTGAATTAGCCCAATTGGTTTAGCCGCTCCCACTACTGTTATGATGATAACCATTGTTGTTGTTGTTGGATGATGTCCCTTGCTGATTTGGATTCATTAGTATGCAGCTTGTGTTGGATGAGCAACTGTTTGCATGTCTGAGAGATTAAGGCTGAGGAAGAGGGTTCATCCCAGTGATGTTGAGGAAATTCGTAGAATTAAGAAAATTACTGTCTTCTTCTCCTGCTCCTGCTCCTTGCATAAACAGCGTCATGGATAGTAATTGCTAGTCATCACCTTCTTGTTGAAAGCTCAGCTCAGCTTCATTTGTTGTTTCGCCAGTTCCTTTGGTTGCTTCGCTTTTACCCCCTTCAATTTATTTTTTCATAATCAATCCTTATTTCGACTTCGCATCAAGAGAAAGATAGGATTTAGGTAAGTAATTTCTCGGTGCATTTTGCTATGTCGAAGCAGTATTCGCTTAGGTTGAAGGAATAAACTGATAAGGAGCGATTTCGTTAGTTTTTAAGACGATAGAATCTTTTACATTCGAGTTATATAAAAAAGAGCTGCTCGATCCTGTCACAGAGCCTGCTCCTGCACGACGGGAAGTTAAAGGGATAGGTGATGCTTCTAGATTAGCAGCTTCAGTAATGGATGCCCTATTAAAGGGAGAAAGAGATAAATGTTGAGATTGTTCCGTCTGATTAGCATTAGCATGACTAAAATTCTTTTTGCGATTATTGAGCTGAGAAGTGAAAAAGTTTCCTGGCTATTGCAATGAATATAAACTTGAAGATTGGTGCTATGTAGATGTGTAACTCGAAGGAAGGAAACTACCTGAATGGCTTGTTGATTCTGGTTTAGCTTACCCAAAGAAATTAGCAGGATGGGTGTTGATACTCTGAAATCCTAACCCAGTTGTCATCGAAACAGCATTAGATCCTTTAGGGCTTTTGCTGTTTTTTTATTTACCTTGCAAGAAAGAAAACGGTGATTCTCTATCTTTTTACAGTGGTGAAGTATCATGCGAGAAGGTATTTTCTTTATCGATTCCACTTAGCGGTGAACGAGAGAGGCTCTATTTCACGAAAGATGAGCTGGTATTCGCGTTATTGCTGTTGTTCAAAGCGGAAGTGTTTAGCAAAGAATTACTTGTATTTAAACCAACGCGTGGCATTCCTATTTACGATTTCTTGAGGAAGCTACCTTGTGCATTCAGTTACTTGCTCTTTTCACTGCTTATCGGTGTAACATTGTTGTTGTTCCTATTTCAGTTAAAAAATTAATAGGAAATCAACACAAAAAGACTGAGTCATTTAATATGAAATTCCTTACTTTTAGGTTTTTTAGATCGCTTGTGAAAATCCTGCAGATGATTGACTTGAGAGAAAACCTTGCTTGACATTACTACCAGTAATGGAGGATCCCTTGAGATATGATGATGAAGTGGATGTGGATTGATTCTTAATCAAAGAAGATTACTTCAATAGTTTCATATCACTGCTGGAATTAGATGTAGGTGTGTCCCCTCCTATGCGTTGAGAAACTCGAGGAGAAAATGTTGATTAAAGATTATTCTGAGAAAGAGGAATTTCCATAATGTTGTGGAGATTTGAAGAAGAGGAGTTTGTGTCTTGTGATTGTTGCTAATAAGTTTGCTGTTGCTGCTGTTGTTAAGAAGAGTAAAACTAGACGATTTAGTTTTTGTGTTAGGCGTGCATGCTAGTGTTTGAAGTATTTTGATTTTGGAGGTTGTTGTTGTTGTTCTACACTGAGGAATTTGATTTGTGTTTCTAAAAGTTATTTTTCGAATTATTCAACTTTTCTTGCTAAAGATTATAGCCATGTAACCCGGAGCTTAGCGAGGAAGAACTCGTTGAGTTTCCAATCTAAGTGCTTCCTGCCTTTCCTTTTCTTGTAAAATTTGCTTAGGACAGAGATGAAGTAATTTTCAAATTGTTATTATTGTTATTGCTGCTACAATAATTCGAATTCTTCGAAACAAAGCTGTTATTTAGTTACAGACGGCTACTGATTTGAGCACTCAATGGAGTCTACATATCATTTTATGGAAGGTTGATGCTGTGCCCACTGATTTATCGTTTCGGAGTCACACACTATTACTGGCTTTTCATAGGGGTATTCCCTTGGAGTTAACCATATTGTGCTTACTAGCTAGATGCTTTAGAGAAAGAAGATACATAATTACTTGCAGCTGTGGAGACATGATTCCTAGGGGAATGAGCACCAATGAGGCGTAATTCTAATTTTGCTTTCTGCTGTGCTCCTTCAATCATCCTCTATTTGAATCGACTGATGATGGCAGATAACTTGATTCTTTCTTTTTCTTTTTTTTACTTTTATTAATCTTTTTTTACAGTTTATGCGATGGATCTGCTATCAAAATTTAAATTTTCTTTCTCTCCCTGGAATCTATCCTTCTAGTTTTTCCTAATTAATCTTGAACAATTATTAATTTCAAATGGATTTCAATTCAAAATTGCTAGCTGAGTGTAACTTGGATCTTATTTCAAAGCAGCAGCAACGAATGCATTCTTCAGCAGAAATATTTAAGGAAAATTAGGACATAAAGCAGCTAGAACTAATTCTTACTTGTAAATCCCTCATAGTCTAGCAGGTTAGGATACAAGGTTCTCACCCTTGAGACCCGGGTTCAAGTCCCGGTGGGGGAGGTATTTTTTTATTTTTTGGAGATTTGTTTTGCTCATTTGTTCCCCTACAATAGCTTATTGTAAAAGAGAGGAATGCAATATCCTAATTGTTTGTTTTCTCAAAATAAAAGTGCTTTCAAATTAGCAGTAAAATAATACTTGAGACAATAAAACTACCTGCTTTTGTTGTTAACTTAAAAATAATGAAAAACTACAAAATGCAGAAAGAAAAAAACATACAAGAGCAACATTTACTAGTGTTTTAACATCACAATAATCCAACTATTCTTCACTCCAAATTCAGCTGCTGTATTTCTTCGTTAATCTATGTGAGGTCAGGTTAGGAGGAGCCTTCAGGATGATAACTCTCTTCAGCTTCAGGGATCATGAAATCTAAGATATGTTTCAATTGATTCTTGATTTGATACAGTTTTTGCTTTGTCACTTTGGTTTTTTACTAGCTTTCAATTGCACTTTGCTAGATAGTATTCATGAGATACCTAAAACTTCTGCATTTGTTCAGATCAGCAAGAATACCTTTTTCGAGGGCTAGAAAAAAAAAGGGTAAAAAATATGTTAATTTTGCTTGTTTGAAATCAGTCTGATTTTAAATTAATTTACTTTATCGTCTAGCAATTAATTTGCTGAAAGATTGCTGGACAATCTTGATGTGATCCTTCTGTTTTTGAATTGCATCAATTTTCTCGCTGAGCTTTTGCTGGTATCCAGATTCTTCAACCTATTTTTAGAAGCAAAATGTCAAAATATAAGAATTAACATAACGTGTCAAAAGAAAAAAGATGTTTTGTTTGTTTGTTTGTTTACTGATCTCTATTGCTTCAGGACATTCACAGCTTCCTCGATGTGTTGGATTTTTTCCTTAATCTTCTCAGTATTGACATCACCTTGAGTGCCCAATGTTTATTCCAATTCCTTGATCTTTATCTGTAATTGTTCCATCTCATCTTATCCATCTCTGATCTTCTTTTCAAGCTCAGCGATTGTGTTTTCAAAATCAGAAACCTTCTCTTCTCTTCCATCAATTTCCTGTCTAACTTGTTCCAAGAGTCCTTTAAATATTTCCACACAAACAAATCAAATGATTAACTGCCATTTTAGGAAAACTATTACTTTTCTTTAGTGCTTCTTCTTGCTTGAGTTGCTCTAAAGTCTTTCCTCCTTGGGTGACTGCTTGCTATCTGAATGATCGAATTAAATTAATTTAAAGATTGTTCAGATCTTTAAGTTGATTTTTATCAGATTCGAATGTCTTGATGAGGTCATCTGAGATAGAAGCACTATGGATTCTATGAGAGTTGATGAGTTTGATCCTTTTCTAGATAATTGAAGTCAATTATCTAGTGTTGTTGATTTGTTCTTCTCTCTTAACTCTCCCAACGATCTCATCGATCTCAAGGTTCAACTCTAAACGTTGAATATCCTATGGAAAGCCAAATAATAATAAGAATAATCATCACTTTCATGGTTGTCTGCTTTGCTATTTTTGCCTTTTATTTCAATAATATATTTCAAGAACATCTTACAAAAGTGATTTCACTCAATTCTGAGAAGAGTTCTTTGGATAATTCTTCATTCTGTCGATACTTTTATGAAGAAGCCTTCCTCATTTCATGTTATAATCTAATTTACCCTTTCAGCTCTTCTACATTCTGTTCTAGAGAGAAATACTGGTTCTATAATTCCTTACTAGCAATCAAATGAAAAAGGATTAATCAACTTTTAATTCCTACAATCTTCCAACATAAAAAATAATAAATTTATCCTTGTGTTTCTCTGTTCTTACATGTATTGATCCTTATCGATTGTCTGCTCGAAGATCTTCTCTAGTTGCTGTTTCTCCTTGATTTTCTGGTTAATTTAGATATTTGTCTTGTTGATTTCACCCTAGCGGAGTGATTAAAACAAGGAAAGATCATCACGAAGCAATTCTAAGATTCCTTCTTCATGTGCAATTGTTCTGTTCGCAGTAATTAGCTCTTCAGAATCAGTCTCCATCAATGCATTGCCCTGTAGTAATGCTAATTTGCACTGTTCGAAATCAGCTTCTGCATTTTCGAATTCTCTCAATTTGTCTTTAAAAAATGACAACAAAAAAAACCAAAAATAATTAAAACCCACATATTTCCAAAACTTGAAATAATCTTCGTTACTCTTCAGTACGTCGTCTTAGAGAGAAATAAGCTTCATGCCTTTAACTATTTGCTCAGTGTAGTTGAAAAGAGATTTCCAGTTTTATCTGTCAAGAATTCGCTCACTTGCGTTTAGATTAAACTTAGCCTTATCAACTTCCTGAAAGTTTCTTGCGAGTTCGTCGATGATCACGACAGTGAAATTAGTAAAATGACCACCCTTGTCAAACCCTTGGATCCAATAAGGTGGATCTTAACCGTCTATTATCAACAAAAATCAATTAATGTCATAACCAATTTCTGATTTTTTTACCTTCACCCGAGGGAATAACTCTGGAATCATCATCAGTTGGCAATTTATTTCTCGATCCATTTCTAATGCCATAAACGGAAATAGCCACAATAACCACAAGAAGACTAACTATGATCCAGTTATCCTTCGCAAGCTTCAATGCTCGTTTTCCTGCTCCAACTTTAGGATTCTGTTTATATTATTCAAGATTAGGAGATTCCATGTTTTTGAGTATGTTTTTTTCCCTTCTATCTTTGCTGAAATATATCTTGTTTATGAAATAATTAAAATATCACAAATATAAATTACGCTGCTTCTTTCACGTATCCACTGCTAAAATTAATCTCTCCCAAGACTTCTAACTACCAAAATAGCTGCACCTTTAGATCTTCTTATTTTAAGAATAATAAACCAGGAAGATATTTAGAGGCAGTGTAATAGATTTCCCTTATTGCTCCATGTACCTCCAACAAATATGCATATTTTTTCAAACAATTTTTTGGTAATACTTTTGCTAGTTTTCCCTCTCACTGAAACAATCAATCCCTTTTTATATACTATTATATTAGTAATTATTGTCCTTGCTCTCTAATTTAAAACAAATCCTTCATTGCAAGGGGGAAACAAAAACAATAATTAACTACTGTTTATTATTTATTTCTTAACAGCACTCATGGCTGCGAAATAGTCGAAGGCGATCTTTCTTTGTTAATTTAAGCTCCTTCAGCAAGTTTAGCAGTACCTTCATCCCAAACAACCGATTTGTATACTAAATATCCATGTCCAGCTGCAGCTATTAAGAATAAGATCGACTCAATAATGCAGAGAACAATAGGGAACGCAGATACTTATGTAATCCTCACAAATCCATCGAAATTTCCAAAATTGCCAATAGCAAACGCGATGTATGCTAATCCAAGAACTGTTGAAAGAATCTTGTATCGAATGAATTTAGATTCGTCTTCTAAAAAAGCTAGCAGCCCTGTGTAGAAGCAGATTCCAGCGAGGGGATTGAAGAGAATACCGAACACAATAGAATATCCAATTCTCATTCCACCTGATCCTTATGCAACTTACACAATGTTGTTGATGATGTTGAGAACTGTTATTATCACTATTATCACATGGCACGCCCATAGTTTGATTGCTATCCCCCGATGTGGATCGAGTAATTCATTTCTGTTGTAATGGATCACTCTAAAGCAAGGTGGATAATTGAAGTCCTTCCAGTTGATTCCGGAATCAGACTTCATAGCATACTTTGCACCAGCACTTAAGCTGTTCGCTTGGTTTTAAAATGTTGATCTTCCAACGTTGTTCATTGTTTTATTGGTGATGCTTTTTTGTTTACAAGTTTTTTTAGAGAATAGTACTTCTTTTCTTCTAGTTTTTTTGATATTTTTTATTTTTTCGATAAAGAGATATTTTAAATGCCAAAAGATAGATAGACATCAAAGCAACAGCATCGCGAGTTAGGAAGTTAAAACAAAGTAAGTGTAAAGTCAACAGGTAAACTAGATAAATTTATTATTTATGAATTTTAAAAGGTTTAATGGCAAAAGTTTGGATAAAATTTAGGAAAATGCATTGAATATTAATTGATTTTCCCTATGAAATTAAGCAGCAATCTCTATATGCGCGTTGAGGTATTGTTTAGAATGGTATTTCAAAATATAACATAAACATGAATTGTTATTTCCGATACGAATTCTACAGCGAATAGATGTGTCTATGCTTCTGCAAACAATAATATCATCATGCAAGTGGTGCTTTACCATTTTCTTCCTTGAACTATTCAACTTGGTTGATGTAGTTAACGAAATGCTTGACTTTATTCAAAACAGGGATAGTTTCCGCTGAGATGACATATCCAAGATCTTCTTCTACTTGCATGGCGAGTTCGATAGAATCAAAGGAATCAAGTCCATGATCTTCAAGGGAAGAATTGAGTTGTAAGCCCTTCTTGTTGGTGGTTCTAAAGTAACCTCTGACTAACTTGAGAACATATTGCTCGACGTCTTCTTGCTTTTTTAGAGTCAACGAGCTTCTATTGACAATTTATCCTTCAACGTATTGGGTGACATCCTTCTTCCCAGTGGGTTTAGCAGCAGCTTTGGATACCTGAACTTCTTATTTAGCACTGAAGTTGCAGAGAGTGGTCTAAGAAAGCCGAGCAGGTTTAGCAGCTAAATTGAGGAAATTTCTGAACATCTTTTAACTTCAATAAGAGAGAGTGTTAATTATTTTTATTGTGAATTATTATTGTGACTATCTTCCTTGATTCCCTCCAAAGCTAGAGATCCTTAACCCAAAGAGTATACTTGCGTGTATTTCCCTTCTTCCTATATAGTTTATCAAATCAAAAAAAAGAATTTTCCAATAAAAGCAATCAAGAGTCAAAATAATTAAGCACAAGTTTATTAGAAAATAAACAGAAAAAACATAGTAAAATACAGTATTAAAACAGACTAATTGTAAAATACATTCTTAAATCGTTCATGAATAGATTTCATAAGATGTGCGATATAAGTCAAGCAAAGCTTAACACGATGTTTGCTATTTCCACAAAGATAAATATTAACATACAAAAATTTAAACGAAAATAACAAGTGAAATAATATCGATGTGACTATGTGTCAGTTTCCGAAATAGATTCCAATAATTAGAGATATTAACGCTATGAGCAACGCCGATGACAAGGTAATTCCATTCAGGGACTTACGTTTTGCAGCATCTTACTCAGAGCTTTTTAGTTGTTCTTATTGATGACTCAGAATTTTCCATTCAGATTCTAGCTTTTTCCTATCTTAATTCAGCACAAAAAGTTACTTATCCTACTCATCTACTTTCACAACTAACTTCTCATAAAGTTGTTTATAGTCTGTTTGAGCTGGCTCTTGAGAAAACCCTTATGTATATGTACTTTTTGAAATGTTACTTTAAACAGACATTTACTCCAATTACTTGTTTCTATCTTTCCAATTTACTACTCCACCCACTGCAGAACGAAATCCATTACCATTTGTAGTAGTTGTATTATTATCATTGAAAACTGAGGTATTATCCTAACGAGAGATAGCTGAAGGGACTCTCTCCCTTTTGAGAATGCTATTCATAATTGAAATCTTCGACTGTGATGCAGAAGGAAGATTTGTTTAATTCTTTTTAAGTATTCTCACTGGAAGGATATTTTAATAAATAGAAAGGGAACTTTATTGTTTCTCAAGAGTTTGCCAAAATAATTGAAGTTGTTCACCACCTTCAGCTGATTCTGCTTAATCTTGAAGATCTCTTGAAAGAAATATGTACTTCAGTTAAAAGAGATCGTTTTATGCATACAGACTGCAATCAATTATGCGGATATGCGCTGTAATAGATGCTCCTGGTTTAACAACAGCGCATGAATGAGCGAGGCGATAATTTTGAGGTTTATTACCTCTCATTTTGTAGATTACAGCATTTTTTCCTTTATTCTGAATTGTAAGAGGGCCAAGAGCAGTTGTTATCTCTTTTTTTTATTGCAAATCAGCTAAAAAAGGGAAAGGTTGTTGTTGTGAGGATGATTCTGTTTCTGTGAGTAATAGCTCTTTTGAAGAGAGCACTAGATCTTCACTTTCACCATATCGCATGAGCAGTCACGCAGAATTTTGTCAGCAAAGAAAGTTCAACGAAAAATGAGACAAAAGCTAGGAGAAGTGTTCAGAAACGTAGAAAAGATTTGCTGCAATTTGTGTCGTCAATATGAAGCGCTCTGATAGATCCCCTTATTTTTGATGCTATCTTATAAATATAAAGCTATTGACAATTCGCTTAAAATTATTCAATAGAAATAAATATTTTTTCTTAAGCTAAAACGTACTTTCCAACCCCACAGGACACCGAATCTAGATTTATATTTTTTGCAATGATAATATCTCCAATAATAATAGAGCAAATCCTTACATTACTCCTCTTGTGATTTAGTCAATTAAATAGATAAAAAAATATGAAAAACAGCTAATTCTAAAAATAATATGAAAAAGAGGGAAATACCTATTTATTGCATTGAACTTAAAAAAATATTGTTTTATTTAATAAATTTTTAATATAAGCAAGAGGAAGTATATATTGCTTAACTCATATTTTTGCAATTAAAATAAGAGTGTAACTTCAGAAGAATTAAATCTTAAAATCTAAGGAGACAACATCCTAAGATTAATTGTAATGATTTTTATCTCATTCAAAAGTGAATTAACAATCAAAGAAACTTTAATAATTTGAAGTTTTTTTTTATTTTTGGAAATTAGGATTTTAATGGTTATTCTCATTAAAATAACTTTGAGCGAAGAAATAATTTATTATTCCAATGATTTTGCTTTGGTTATAAGCTTTTAACCCTCCATAAATCTTGTGGAAATGAAATATTTCTTGTTTGTAAAAACTTAAATTAATTTTCTTAGTAAAATTATCCTTGAACTAAGCACACTCTTAATTTTACTTTAAAAAAGTTGAAATATTGTACAATAAAAAAATTTTACAGGTCTCTTTCAACTAGCATATTATTATTTTTTAACAGTTTCATTACAGGAAATTTCAAGGATTGTTAGTTTTCGCAATATCACCTTCATCTGCAAGTTATTGCAATTTTTCAATGCGTTAGAGGGAGAGCTTCAGCTGAATAACAGCTTTCATATGTAATTTATCTAAAATGTTGAGAACTTCTTTGTAGGATTTTAGTGTTTATTCCCTAGCTTTATTTTCCATCTAGAGATTGTTTTGTAACTGGTTTGTGTGGGTAGTTATTTCTTGATGTACAAATAGAGCAGAAACAGGCTCTTTCGCTTAACCACTTGATTATTCGATGACAATATTTTCAAGCTATTGTAGTCTAAGTTGGTTGTTTCTAGAATTGTTCTTATAATTCTGCAATTCTTAGAAATTCGATGCGAATTGTACAAGTTCTGAAGGTGGATTCGCTAGCCCTATTGGCAATAACCCTTTTACTAGTTCTTCTTTAATTTAGTTTTTGACATTGAGTTTTGTAGTTAGTCTAATAATATTCTAAATGTCGAATATTTTGTGGTCATTCCAGAGTTTAATGAGCTTAGCAATCTCCATTTAGAACTTCTCTAGTTCACCTTGTTCGGCTGTAAGAACTATACAAGTAGATATCTTGCTAAACGCTGAATCTCTAAACTTTCCATTTTCTGCTCGATACAGCAACTCATGTATCACAAAGAAAAGCCCTAGACACACTTTTTCTGAAGCTAGCTTTTCACGGAAAACTTTCTCCCAAGCGTTGAGTAACAGAGGGTAATGTTCTCCAGCGGAGTAAGGAAGTAATTTAGAACTGACTTCTTTGACAGCATGTAGCTTAAGGTTAAGGCCTCTCAAGGTTTAGATTATGAATTCACTTGTTTCTTCGCCAGTCATATTATTTTTTTTGTTTGATTTTTGATGAATTTTAAAGTGACTTTTTTGATCAAAAGATGATTATTAATGTTTTACCTACTCTATTTAAATTATTGTGGATCTGATAGCTTGATTATTAAAGCGCGTAAATTTGCCAAATCACTGAAATTCACTTCAAAATTGTGAAATATAAACGAATAATTGGTCATTGTGTTTATTACATCTTTAATTTTGAATAAAAGGTCATACAGCAAATACATGAAAAAATAATGCAAAATAGATAAATTGGTTTTGCTATTCCAGAGAGTTTAAATCTCAAAATAACAAGCATTTTTTATATTCTTTTAACTGGAAAAGATGCTTTTTCATAGCAAAATTATCCTGTTTTTGAGGGAAACGATGCATGAAATGAAAATAGAAATATTTATCTTTTCCATTTTTTGTTTTATTACATTAATCAAAGGGTCTAGCTGAGTGAGACAAGTTATTCATTACTTTATTTTCGACGATATCTATGAAGATGAAGGTAAAATAATGCACTCAAAAGGAATTAGCATGTAAGGTGTTTTATGGTACCTTTCCCATGTAACATGATTTTTTTAGTTTTTGAGGAAGTATAAAAGTTCATCGAATTCGATTATGGAGAGAATTTTTGATTCGTTGAGTTAGATGATTCGAGACATTATGTCGATTAAAGCTGTGTGACCGTCAAGTAAAAACATATCCATAGTGAGTTAAACTAGAGGAAGAGGGCTCTTGGAAGCTAGAATAGAGAACAGTTCGTGATCAAAGACAGTACCTAATTCTACTTCTTATTGTTATAAAAGTGTCAGAACCCTAGGGGAATGCTCTTTAATCCTGTTTTGAAGTGCATCTAGCAGCTAATAGCGCTTGACCATGTTTTGTTAATAGATTTTGAAATGATTTTTCTCGTGCATTATGAAGAAAAATATCCAAAATGCCCATTCTTCAATCATCGAATCAGTGACTTCAGCAACTCCAAAGGATTTCTTAGGGTTTTTAAAGTTTCTTTAGTCATGAAGAGTCAACAGAATAATCGCTACAATCATGTTAGTTCCTTGGGCGTATCCCGTTCCTGATGAATCAATGTTACAGAAGGCATTAATCACACGGAAAAGCTGCTTTTATCCTAGAGAATCAGGTCCTGAAAAAAATAGATTATCTCCCATTGTTCTGTGAAGATCTTTCTTAATCTCAGTCTCCCATTTGTTGTTAATAGCACCAGCAAGTCGCTCGAAAATTCCTTTTTCGTATTGCGATTGTAATTATGGAACACCAGCAAGCCACATCCAAATTCTAGGACGCATTGAAGATGGTATTCCTGCTCGCAAACTAGTTTTGAGTTCACTGTAGGAAGTATTTTATCTAGATTTAGATTTTGTTACCTGAACCCAGTCTTTGATAGAGTAAACTACGTAAGTCTCTTATGTTTATGAAATATTCAGATCCTATTCCCTGTTATTCTTCTACTATTTCAGTTCTAAAAGAGTGAATTCACCTTGTTCTTCATTTTCTAATAAGTTCTATTAGCTGCGTTGTTCTTTTTGGATTCTTTCATCTTGCTATTTACCTTAATTATCTACAAAATTATGACTATTCTCTTTGTCATTAGTATTTATCATAACATTATTTTTGTTGATCTTTTTGGTGTCAGAAGATATTTCAAACTCTCCGGATCTATTCTTAGCTGAAAGACTTTGATCTTAAGTGTGTTTTCCATCTGGAAGCGAAGAGTCGCTCGTTGATGATGACGATGAAAAGGCTTTGAGAATAAACATGTATTTTATATTGTTGGTTTTTAGTTTCTCCCTGATGATTCGTTTCCTAAAAACTGTCTGAAACTCTTAAATAATACGTTTCTTGAAAATTAAAATTGGTGAAATGCAAACTTATTAATTAACTCAAGGTAAGAATAATTAGTCAATTCTCTTTTCCATTTTCTTGACAATATTAGGCACCCCACCAATATCTTGCTTATCTTTTTTAGAGGACAAAACTAGAAATAACTATGAAAACTTGTTTTTCATGTTCAGACTAGAGTTTCTTTGAGAAAAAATGAAAATAATCATATGCGAGATTCAACCTTTTATTATCTTAATTTGTAGTCTTGTAATTAGATTCACTTTATTTTCCTAAATTATCTTTTTTTCCTTATTCAAACATATCATCTTCAACAAAAAAAGAAATTGTTTTTTTAGCAAGTGATTTCTAGTAAAAAATCAATAATAAATGATAATGATTTCACTCTTCCTCCCTGCTAAGCGATTGAACTAGTTTTTCATTTAAAATCATTATTTCACAGTTGCTTAAATTCTATTAGGTTTTTAATATTCTTTTTAGTTTCTTTTTAAATTTTAAATAGATGGTTTTTTGTGGTAAAAGTTAACTTATAATAATAATAAACCAAGCCGCTTTATTTATTGCAGTTAAGCTGTAAAACTTTTTTGAATTCAAATGCAATCGTAGATAGCTAGTATGTTATCTTCCTTTTCCCCCTTTTTGATTTATCTGCTCGAAAGACTTCAGTTTGAATTTAGTGGGAAATTGTTTTTCAAATGAATAACATAGAAGTATTAGGCTTATTAGGAATCACTTTAAAATATCCCCCCCGAACATTTGATTTTTCTTTCAATTTGAATAACAAAAATAAAAACAAAAACTAACAATAATATTGTTTTTATCCTTATCTTTCGATATACATGTTTGAACAACATAACACTTAGCTGCAAAGCCAAGGAATAGCGCAGAGTATCCTTCCAATGAAGTCCAAAGCTTGCAGGTCGTACTCCACAAATAACTAGAGTCTTGATTAGATCATGAAGAAAGCAAATGAGATCATCAAAAAATCTAAGAACTCCTGTGCAGCGTAAGAGTAAATGAATCCAAAAGGACTTCATGGACTAGGGGAATCATTTTATGCTCTCACTACTGCGGATTCACTACAAAAGAACGGAAGCCTTAGCACTAATCGAGAGCGCTTGAAGGTATCTCCTTTCGTAACTGCAGCTTCACCGGAAATAGCTGAAGACGAAAATAATAATAATAATAAGAACATTATCTTTTCAAGTGGCAATAATAACAATAGAACGTTTGAATCCTGCGAGAAAACAGAAAGAAGTAGCAGTTAATAGTCTCAAGAGAAATAGTTGCATCATCATTAATCGTAGACAGCAAGAGTTTAGAGTGAAGCAGATTATTTTTTTGAAAATTTTGACAATTTAATTCGGGTTAGTTTCGGTGATTAAAATTGCATTCAAAGTTAGTTAGAGGAGTAATTTGCTGGTTAAAACAACAGTAACTCAATGATTCGAAGTCTCCTAGCGACATTTGAGAATATCCGAAAGGAGCAGCAACAATAATAGCAATAACAGTTGACCATTCTGAATTAAATCGCCAACTCTGCGAAACAACATTAAGTATCCTAAACTTCTAGTTATCTTGTTCCAAAATAGATTCAGCAGACATCCATCAGCCCGTATCTGCTCCTTCCACCAACACCTAGTGCTGCTGCTACTAATCATCAACACTCTCAATCGCAATAACCATCATCATAATATCAACAAACATCTTCTTAGCTATAAAATGAGAGTCTCGATCAGTATCTTAAAAGACCTCAACCAGCAAAGGTAAAATAAGCTCCAGTCTTTGCAGCACATCCTCCGTTGCCTTCAAATGTTGGAAGAAATAGCCTTTAGTATTCAAATAATAACAAGATTGCTGTCAATAATGGCATGAATAACTCAGCTAGCTTTAGACAAAGACATTCCCTGAAAGATAAAGAAAACAACTCTGAATCAGCTAATTCTTGTTCATTCAACAATAACAACAATAATAATTCATATTACAATTACTGTCAACCTCAAATGGCTCCATTGATGTGTTCATCTAACAGTTCAAGGCATTAACCGAACTCGTAATACATCTTTACTACCCCAACAACCTCCACTGCCCAGCCTATCTAATCTTAACGAAACAACACTCACCAGCGTTCTTCGTCTTTTATCATAGAAGGCACATAAAACTACCTTCCTTCTAATACCTTAGCTAATTCTCTTGGCTGCTCTAGGCCTCGATCAGATTCAAGTGTAGTTGGTCCTTCAGAAATACTTCTCCCTGAACCACATCTACGCACAAATGGTACATACGCACCTTTAAAAACAAAAGCAATTCTCAGCAATAAATCCACTGATACTCCTACCTCTGTGAGATTAAGCAGTTCATCCAATAACTCAGCCAGTAATGGTAATTAAGCATGCTTTGTAACTTAGCGGAATTCAGTACAAGTGAGCAATCTCCCTTCTGGATACCATGGAATAAAAGGAAACAAAGAATAGAATTAATAATGTCTTCTCAGTAATTTGCTTCCTGTAGGATACAAATAAGGATAGAATTAAATATAATCTGGAGCTGCATATCAGCTCATGAATGCAAACAACAATAACATATCTTGTTCTAATAGTTCTCGCTCAGCTTCAATCCCAAAACAAGCCCTTGGATTGTAAAATATTCCTTTGTAAAAATGATGATCTATTCATTATTAAAAGAGTAATA
>Ga0302271_10001686_pt1 | contig 20952 bp, 9 predicted proteins | sample III_Bog_N1_1_FD_198767 | JGI IMG/M metagenome (GOLD analysis project Ga0302271, IMG submission 198767) | Peat permafrost microbial communities from Stordalen Mire near Abisko, Sweden - III_Bog_N1_1 | ecosystem: Environmental > Terrestrial > Soil > Wetlands > Peat | place: Sweden: Abisko... | reverse complement strand
TAGATCACATTTCCCCTCTTTATTGCTTATGCATTTTTGTCAAATTCATTCCATTTGTTTTAAACCCTTAACCCCAGATTGCAGCCTCTTTATTGTATTAAATCATAGCTTCTTCTCCTTGACTGAGCTAACGATTATTAAGGATTCCAACAGCACTGTTTGCACTCACAAGAGTTAGTTATTACTAGTAATTCAGAGAAGCTCTTTGTAAACCCTTGTTGTTGTGTTGAAACTCTTTGATTTTAAGATATTTTGTCCTTTCTAAATTGAAATCTCCGAGAAAAAGTTGATTAAAGAATTAAAAGATTTCAAAATAACATCAACCTTCAAATTGAACCATTTCCATTTCACTAAAGAATAATGCATTTATTTTTATGGATTCCATTCCAATCGCTGCAGTTATTGGTACTTAATAATTTGAAAGGTAAATTAGAGATTGACAAGACGAATTCGAAAAATAAAACAGCAAGACAGTCAATAATAATAAAACAAACAGAGGGAAAGGATAGAAAAGGAAGAAAGAAATAAATATAATTTAAATTGTTGTTTATATATCAAAAAACTTAGAAAGAAAGAGAGAATACATGAGTCGAGCTGTGCTTTAACCATTTGAAGAGTACTAAAAATCTCGTGTTTAGTTCGTCTAAACTGTTGCTGTCTTAGCACGAAAACCTCAAAATATCGAAGCCCTCCAAGCTGCAGGTGTTATGGCCTTACTTAAGCCACTTCTTCTAGATAATGTCCCATCGATCTAGTAAAGTGCTGCGTTAGCTTTAGGTAGATTGGCGAATTATTCCGAAGATCTCGCAGAAGCTGTTGTGTCCGCTGATATCCTTAATTAGCTTGTGCTTTCTTTGTCTGAGTAGAATAGGTTTTACAAAAAAGCTGCTGCTTTTGTGCTTAGAGCCGTTGCTAAACATTCTGTTTCTCTGGCTTAAAACGTCGTCGATTCAGGTGCGCTAGATGCTCTCGTTGTTTGTCTTGAAGAATTTGATCCTTCAGTGAAAGAAGCTGCAGCTTGGGCTCTCAGTAACATCGCTAAACATTCTGCTGAACTTGCTTAAAGTGTAGTAGATGTTGGAGCTGTACCTCTTCTTGTGCTGTGCATTCAAGAACCTGAAACTGCTTTGAAGAGAGTTTCTGCAGGTGCTCTAGGGGAAATCTGCCGTCACTCCCAGGAGCTCGCTTAGCATGTCGTTGATGCAGGTTAGAAATGAGAAAGATTTAAAAAACAGATAATTTTTTCTTATTTATTTCTTTTTTTCTTTCAGGTGCTGTGCCTTTCCTTAGTGCCCTCATCCCTCATCACGATGCGCCTCTGAAAAGACAAGTCTGCAATTGTCTCGGTTACATTGCTAGACATACCATTGATCTCGCCGAGAACGTCGTAGAAGCTGAGATCTTCCCTAAGATCCTCTATCGACTGAAAGATCAAGATCCATTAGTGAGAAAGTTTGCAGCTACTTGCATTAGGGAGATCGCTAAATAGTCCTAAGATCTTTCTAAGCTAATCTGCAATGCTGGTGGTGCTGTTGCTATTGTAGATTACATCAACGAAGCACGAGATCAAGCAAGACTCCCTGGTATTATCACTCTTGGGTACATCTCTGCTTTTGATGAATCCCTAGCCATGAGTGTCATCTCAGCTAAAGGTAAATGATAAATTAATAAAAATGTAGCCAAATGGTTTTATTTATGATTTCTTTTAATTACATATTCATCTTATCCTCTTCATTATTGAAACTTATTATGCATTTTCTCAGGAATTGCCCCTCTAAAGGATGCTTTAATCAATGAAAAATCTGATTTAGTTCAAGCTTCTGCAGCCTGGACATTAGGCTAGATTGGAGGACACAGTCCAGATCATGCAAGAGCAATGGCAGAAGCAGACATCCCAAGCACTCTCCTCACCGTCTACAAGTTCAAGGAATCAAGTGAAGACCTGAAAAAGAAATGCAAGAAAGCATTAAAGAGTATCCTGCAAATGTGCAGTTTCTTAAGCGCTCTAGAGCCACTCATATCCGAATCTCCTGATGATATCCTCCAATATGTTCTCCATTAATTCGCTAAGACCCTCCCTCACGATAATCAAGCCAAAAAGAACTTTGTCCTGTCCGAAGGGCTCAAGAAAATTCAAGAAATCAAAGCTGCTCCAGGATCTAAACTACGCTAATACATTGATACAATTAATTAGCTTTATCCTTAAGAAATCATCCAATTCTACTCTCCCGGATACGAGCAGACTCTCCTTAAAAAACTAGAAGACTACAATACTGCAGATTGAGAAAAAGCACGCGCCAGAAGCAGCATCCACAACAATAAACAAACTAAGAAAAAATTGTTAGAAATCGTTTTCAAGAAAATATCTTCCTAGACATCAGGCATCTTAAAAAGAAAATCCAAGGAAATATTTGTTTATCTTTTCATAAAAATCTTTGTGTTTTGTTGGCAATATTGGCTGCTCAAACATTTCTTAATAAAATACTTTAATCGTTATCTTTCTTCTCCCAATTTAATATTATCTTAATATAACATTGAAAATCAAGCTCAAAACGTTAATTAATTCTTATTTTTTCTGCATCCGCATCATTATTGTTATCCCCCTCCCCAAGTTCCGATCATTACTTTTAGTTATTTCGTTACCCCTTCAAATACACATCTAAAACTCCCTAAAGTTTGTTCTTTCCAAAAGATAAATATCATCTCCCACACATATATCAAGAGTGCAAAATATAAATAGAACAACGTTCTCTTCCTTTTTAGAAATGAACTATTTGCTTTCTTCAAACTCCCGCTCATCAAGTAAACTTACGCAGAATGGAAATGCCTCCTCAGATCTTAAGGAATCTGACTACGTATTTCCAATAGAGAGGGCATTAACTCAACCACCCATACCGCCTAATTTTCCAGCAAAAGAAGCGAGTTTATTGCAAATGTTCAATGCTGAGCTATTTACAACGGAATACTTAATCGAGTATCTCTTCAAGATGTACGAGCAACCTGGTGTTCATGAATATCTCGTCAGCAAGCTCTACGGTGTGTTGCATAGTGATATCGACTTCTACATCACTTTTATTGTGTAAATTAAATTAATATCTCTGCTGATATGATCTTCTCAAACTGAAAATACAATGCTCTTTTTTATTCTAAAGCTAGTTGGCTATTACTAAGTACTCTCAACCATTGGAGGCATTTCTCACAGATCTTTCATAGCAAAGCCTTTCGTTTTATTTAAGAGTCATTACCATTTTCTTATTTTAAAATTTCGATTAAATATTTCTAACATGTTTCTATTGTTTATCTTTTAACATAACTGAATAACATCCTTACAAACAATTAGATGATGTGGAGCATCTAAGCATACTCCGATTGCAATAAACTCAAGTAGTTCTAAGATTGGCTGAATCGCATAGAGAAACTAGAAAGGGTACCATTATATTTGGGAGTTGTTTAAGTTATCTCCAAACTGAACCCCTCTTAATTATTCTTGATGTTAATGATGACTGGTTTGATTAATGACGCAATAGACAATAGAAATGGCGATGGTGAATAGCGCAGTAACAAAGGAATTGCTTGAATAAGCGCAGAAAGAAAATATTTCAGAAAAAGAAACAGAAAGTAAGCTTATATTTTTCTTCAAATTCTCAATTTTTTACTAGTAAGGTTTTGAGCTAAATTAGTCATTTTGACCAACCGATTTGGGAAGCTTAAACTATTTATCTTATTAATAATATTATATTTTTGCATCAACGATTTGATTTAATCTTCTCTCTTTCACTTATTAAACAACCTTTTGTTTGCTTGATTCGTTAAGTGATCATGGAGAAATTCAAGGATAAAGAATATCGATCAAATTACAATGGTGTGATGAATAAATTCGTGAGCAATCTTGTCAAGATCTCCCTGTATCTCAAGCAATACCAAGAAACAGAGAGAAAATAGCGACTCAGAGAATACGTTGAGAAACTCAATAATTATCTACATTAGAATCGTATCCAGCATAAGTAAATATCTAAAGATATATTTATCTGTTGTGGTACTACTGTGATATTTATACTTTGGTTGTGAAGATTATTTTAATACTTTTGTTATTCTTAGAGGCATAGCTTACTTCTAAGGCATCGTCATACCCTTTGCTAAGTAGCTAGGAGAGAAGTTTCACTCTAATCTGGTATACTATTCAATAATGCATTTTGTTTTGGATCTGTTAATAATTGTCAATAGGTTGTAGGTATCGTAGAAGATGAGTTTACTTGCTTCAACACTAAGAAACGAGCTCCATATAAAATCGTCTTTGAGACAGTTGAGTAAGAAAACAACATTTAAATCATAAGATATCCTTTTGTGACATTAAACTAATTTTTCCATTTCTGAAATATAGTCTTAATGAGATGAAGGAGCACATGCGGGAATTCGAGAAAATTAACAGAAAAGACTCATGTGATTCTGATGAAATGGAGGAGCTTAATGGCGTTAAAAATGAGAATGCAGCTGACATCGATAAGGACATGTATTCAGGATTGAAGAAATGGGTTTAAATCAGAAAAAAAGAAGAACTTTCAAAACAACGAAAAGGGTTACTTCAGCGCCTATTATCTAACAAAAAAAAGCAGCACGTTGAGCAATACACCATGCATACACTGGATAGGCTAGTCATAGAAGCCTAAACTGAAACCAGTTTGTCTTCCTCGCCATTGAGAAAACTGCAGAATAAAACTCATTCTACAAATGCGATAATCTCAGACGAAAAAAAGAGTGGATTCAAATCTGAAAGAGCTAAATTACTCGAGAAAAAGAAAAAACAATTCGATGTTACTTTCCCAGAAGACGAATAAGTTATTGATAGACGACATTCTGTTGATATCATCTAAGATATTGAAAACTACCATTTGAATCATAATTGTACTTCGAATACTAGGATAAGATTGAAATCATTATCGCAATAAATATAACAATAAACTTAGTAAGAAATCAAAGTAAATCGTCAACGCATCTTTTGTGGGAGAAGCCATTCAGCTGGGAGGGATGTTAAAGTCAAGGATGTCATGGAGTTCTTTAGATTTCTTAGATAGCGATACAGTGATAAATTCTAGAAAATTAATTCCATTTATTAGTATCTCCACTATGATGTGATAGAAAAGACAGTTTTAGCATAAAATCCAGATAAAAATCTCAAAGAAATCGAATTCCCTAGAACATTTGGTCCTTGGGGGTAGATATGGGATGACAAGAAATAAGTAATCAAGGAAGCATCGCCTTTTAGGATCCTTGAGAGTTACAAATTAAGGCCATTTATCGTTAAAGGAGGCGATGATTTACGATAAGAATTGCTGGCTATGGATTTGATTAGAAAATTCTCTGAAATATTCAAAAAAAGCAATATTCCTGTTTATCTCAAGCCTTATGAAATACTTGTTGTATCCGAAAGCTCAGGGTTCATTGGTAAGGCAGAAATAATTCATGAAGGTCAAAATATTCACAACAAAAATCAATTGAAATTTGTTTTTTTGTGTTTTGTCATAGAGTTCTTACCCAACACACTGAGTATCGACGCGTTGAAGAAACATGTGACGAATTTTAAGAATCTCAATGATTTTTATTAGCGAACATTTGAGGATTATTTTGAGGAAGCTTAAAAGAATTTTATTGAAAGTTTAGCTGGCTATTCCATGATTTCATATTTGCTACAGGTAATGAGATAGGATTGTTGTGATTAAAACTGATATTTTCCATGAATACAAACAATTTATTTTGCTAGATTAAAGACAGACACAATGGAAATATCCTTATCGACAACACTGGGCATATTATTCACATAGATTTCGGATTCATTTTATCCATGGCACCTGGTGGAATCACCTTTGAGACAGCACACTTCAAGCTCACTAACGTAAAAACCAGCAAATCCTTATCAAAAAAGATAATAATTATATTTTTGAATACTACAATTATCCAGGAATACGTGAATTTAATGGGAGGACGAGATTCAGATTAGTTCGGTTACTTTAAATCACTGCTAGTACGACAATTCATCGAAATAAAAAAGCATGTCAATACTATCTGCAATCTTGTGCAGATCATGTGCGACCATTCGAATCTCCCATGCTTTGAATAATTCGATATGATGCAGTTCAAAGGGAGATTCAAAGAGAATTACACTGATAAAGAAGTAATAACAATACAAATACTAACTGATATTGCTTTTATTTCAATTTCTTTGTTTGTTTTTTTGAAGTTCATTGAATATGTGGATGAACTCATCAAAGGTAGCATTGATAAGTGGAGTACAAATTAGTATGATAAGTTCTAGTAGATGACAAATGGAATCTTACCATGAGCGAAACAAACAAAGCTGTTATATGTGCTTCATTGACTCACATGGTTTTGGTTAGCCTTTCAGAATCGTATTTTAAAAGAATTCTTTTTTGATTTTCTGAGAATCTTAAAATTGTTTTTGAGTTTCTCATTGTCTTGCTTCTCATTAATCTCATTCATTTGTCTGTATTGTCTCTCAATATTGATTTGTTTTGTAAGTTTGTTAGAAATCATTTTCAAAAAACCAATAAAAATGTATATAGCAGGTATTTAAATTGAAAGATTGCTACTTTGACAAAATAAAATAAAGGTTTTTCTGATTTGTTTGAACTTCATTCAATCAGAAGTCAATCCAAAGTCCAAAGGTCCTTTAACGGGTAGAATAAGCAGATTCAGAACGATTCAATAATCCTGGATTTTTGTAAATTTAGTTTAAATTCTTGAAAATTACTGTAAGAGAAAGCGAAATAACTTGATATTGACGTTTAGGAGAACATGCGGAGTAGCTTGAAATCAAATGATCAAGAAGAGAAAGAGCTTGAAAGAAAATAGGTTAGTTTGAGTTTTAATATGATACAATTTAGTGTTGGATTGTATTTATCTTTGCCTTTTACTTATTTGATTAGGATGAGACTCTGTTTTCGTTTCTGCAGAGAAGGACAAGATAATCCTTCGAACATGTAATATTTTCATGATATTCTTATCAAGCAATTAACTCATGGGCAAGCTGAATTTGTCTATTTTCACAGCTAAGACCAAAACGATCGAGTAGCAGTTCTAACTCATTTTATGCAGAGAGCAAAGAGAACAAGAATGAACAGTCTTCTTCTTCTTTTACTCAGGAAATCACCAACAGCAGCAGCTAGAAATCAAACAACAAAATCTTTGACAAAGAAAACATTTCAAACAATATTCCTTCGGAGAGCAATAACATACAAAATCAGTTTGTTTAATCATTCTCTGCAGCTCGACAATCCGACAAAGAAACTTTAAAACAACTTAAAAAAGCTAATTTTCGTAAAGCATAAGAAATTATCCTATCAAACCAATCTAGAACTCTTTCAAATTCGAAATCACAACAGCGAGAATCTAATCCTTCAATACTATTTTAAAATTAATACTATCACACTACTACTAACAAGCATGCTACAAATAATAATCACAGTTTTTAATTCCCTTTAAATAACAACAACAACAACAGAAACTAATCTACTTCTCACAGCTAGTCCAAAAGCTCTAAAGATTATTAGAATTATCAACAACAACATCATAGTAACTAATACTGTTCAGTGATGTTAACAAGGGAATAACAAGAGCATGGCTGTAAATAAAGCAACAAATAAATCAATTAAGTGATCTCCGAATTAAAAGATTATGTGACAGTAACACCTAAAGAACGAAAAAGAACACTTGTGCCTTTTGCTAGCTAAAATGTTGATAAAGAATATGTGCAATACTTAAATAACATTCCTGATTCTGTTGTAGATGAAACTATGGTAGAGTAGCTATCGCGTTAGGAGAATATGAACCATAGAAGTACATTAGTTTAGTAGATTATAAAATACGAATAATCTTGGGTTGATATTAGAGACTTTGCATTCAAATTGATGTAGCTAATTCGATAAAGCGAGTATTTTAATTTTTATTATTTAATTGGTTTTTAATTTCCTTAAATTGCTGTTGTGGTTTGAAATACTGATAATAACTGTTTGGATTGCTTAGATATTTCCCAGAATATGAAGAGTAGCTTAGAGTTCTAGACAATAACAGAGGAAACAATTTGAATTAATTACTGAATTTAGCTGAAATTATGGATTTGAGAATCAAAGAATAGGAAAATAAGTCTAAGTCAAATTAGAAGGTTATTGGCAAATTAGAAGGAGATTTAATAGCTGTTGAAAGTGTGCTGAAAGAGATTAGAAGCTAGAATAGATTTAGCAACCGACATGACAGCCTATTAGAATCAGCTAATGCTCATAAAGTAACTTGAAATTATGATAGTACAAAATGCACTGATAAATGTTAAAATTCTTCTTCTTTTTTGATCTGTTTTTAAAATTATTCTTATCACATTCAAATTCTTTTGTTGTAATAGACCGAGATGAATAATAAACTATGTGAACTTAAACAACAACTGTGTGATTTAGAGTGCTAGAGATAAAAAGAAAAGAATGAATGGTAAGCTAATGAGACATTGTTTAGATAACAGATTAGAACATATCAGGCAATTAATTCTAAACTCAAAATAGCTGCTATGAAATCAAATCAATTTTAAGTAATTCATTTAATTATTTATGCCTTACACAGCAATTAAATCATTGGAAATATATATTTTATTTAATAATTTTCTGGATTAGATGATTAAAGAATGGCTGTGGTTTTTGTTAATACTGTAAACAATATTTGGTTTTAAAACTAGGGAGATGAATCAATTTAAATGCAGGTAATGAGAGAATAACTTATTTATCTTCAAGATTCCTATGACTATTTAGTAGAAACCGTGAAATAAGTAAACAGTTCAATTCAGATTTATTATTAAAGATATATTTTTATTAATATTTTTGTTGTTGTTGATAATTTTTTCATTAGATTAGCGATCTATCCTTGAAATTTGGATTCTAAGATATTGTTTAGCCATTAATTTAGCAACTGAAGGTCTCTTTGAAAGAACCAGGAGCTCAAGAATATTGAAAATATTAATAATTCCAAATGGGATAGCATATTTATTACAAATTTATCTTTTGTGATATTTACATCACTACATTCATCTTTCCTTGTTCATAAAAATCTTTAATTAAGCTAATCAATTAATGAATTATTCATTTTGTTCCCCATAGTTTTTGAGGAGATTATTCTGGAAGTAAATAATAAATAAAACAAAAATAATTCTTCTTCAATAAGATTCTTAAAATCAAAATCACTAGCAACATCATCAGTTTTCAAAGATACACATCGAACTACATGATTACTATTAGAAAAGGATTGTTGAATTTCCTCTCAGTTTAAACATACAGATTAACCAAGATCTAAAATAACTTCTCCTTCTCTAAAACATTACTGTGTTCTTCAGTTAGATTCCCATTCAGCAATAAAAACTCCTCCTACAGTAGTGGATATGAGACAATGAAGAAAATTGCTGAAATCGAGAAGCAATTCCAAACTGCAGCCAAGAGCAAAAATTACGAGAAATGTATTAAACTACTTGAAGAAAAGATCGACATGAAGAAGTCTTCACCGAATACGTCACTCATGAACGATTACAGGTAAAGAAGTTAAAAAACGTATGTGGATAGTGCATTTTGATGAACTGATTTATATTTTTAGAATGCTCGGCGAGTTGAATCAGCATTATGGAAAAGGACAGCAGGCACTTAATGCATATGAGGCAGCACTTGCTTTAGCTATTAAACTTGAATCTAAAGATATTCAAGCATTCTCCATGTCAGATATCGCTGGAATATACTATTTATCTGAGAATTTCTAACAAGCAGCAGGGTATTATGAGGAATCGATCATCATTTTGAAATAAATCAGAGAGAAAAATGACAAAGATATTGCTATGGGATTACTGAATCTTGGAGAAAGTTTAGTGAAGAATCAAGATGGTAACAGAGCTATTGTGTTCTATCAAGAAGCGAAGGAGATATATAATGCATTGCTAGACGATTAGTCGCTGGATGAGACTGCGAAATATGAATACTCCAGAAATAAAGGTAAAGTTATTATTATTTTAAGAATTTACGAATTTTCTAACAATTTTTTGTTAATTTTAAAAAAGGTCTGGTATGTGATGCTCTAGGCAGTTTGCATCTCTAGTTAAATAAACTCTAAGAGTCTCAGGAAGAACTTCAGACAGCTCTTGGGATTTACTCTGAATTATTTGGAACAGAAGATCCGATTCTCGTTGGTACTCTCACAAATCTCGCAATTCTGTTTTAATCAATGAAACAAGAAGAAGATGCTTTGAAAATCTACCAGAAAGCACTCAAACTAGCAGAAATCAACAGCAAGGCATTGCAATTACATGAAACGTTGAGTCTTATGCTTGGATGTGCGAAATCTTACAATAATCTAGGAAGACACAGAGAAGCATTAGAAATGTTTGAGAAATTAGAAACGACTATTCACTAATCGGATAAAAAGGGTAATTAGCAACTCCTCTCAATGATCAAGGGGCACAAGGGGTATTTAATGATTTAGATCGGGGAATTTGATAGGGCGAAAGTGGAAATCTAAGATGGGATCAGTATTATAAAAGATGCCGAGTATAACATTCACAAGGCGATTCTTTAGACTCAACTAGCTTATATTCTCCTACACAAGGAGCAGAATTACTAAGATTCATTTGCTCTTGCAAGTGAAGCTTATCATTTCATGAATAAACTCAATCCTGAAGATCCAAATTGTGGAGATTGCTTGAGGATCATGGGGTTGGTTTCTTCGAAACTTGGGTAGAAAGAAAAGGCTAAGGAATATTTGACTTAATCTTTGGAGGTTCTTGTGAAATCCGTGGAAAGATCGGAAGATGCTGAAAAAGTTAGACAAGATCTCAAGGGGCTTTAGTGATGAGAATGAAGAAGAAAACATGATCAAACATTCAAAACTGATTCAACTTACAATTGCTAATGAAGGAATTATTATCAGAACTGTAATAGGAAATTTCCATAAAATCGTGTTGCTTTTTGTAAACAGTTTGGTTTGTTTTGTTGAATGGATAAATATGTGTCTTTTGTGAGTATGTATTGCTTGAATATTAGATCTGTAAATTAAATCTTAACAAATAGATTTGCAAACTTAAACTCAAGATTGAAGTAGATTTGGCGACAAACAATTTTTGAATCAATAAACGATCGCTTTTTTAGGGGATTTAATTGAAAAATAGTATTTTTAAGATTAATGATGAAGCTGAAAAAGAGATTGAACAGCAAGGAGGAATTGTCTGAAGGTTAGAAGGAAATTAGAATAACTGAAGTGCTTTTGAAGGAAGTCACAAATGCGAAGGATCTTAGCTAGGTGAGAGTATTAAGTTTCAATTCAAGATATAATGATAATAGCGTAATAACTGTAAGACAAAGACAATAGATTACCTTTAAGAACAGTGACTTGCGATCGACAGGAATAATAACATATTTGTATTTGCTTTTCTTTAGAGAATCGAAGGGTTAGAAAATGTACCTGGATTGATTGAGTTGAATATTAGCTTCAATAGGATTAGGATAATTGAAAATCTATTTCCGTGTCATTATCTCAAGGAGCTCAATCTGTCTGAGAATGTCTTAACTAAGATTGATGGGCTGGTAAGAACTATTTTTTGATTAGAATAAATGAATATTAACCTAAATATGAGAAAAAAACGAAAAGAATCAACTATTTTTATGTCTGCAATTATTTCTTTGTGTTGTAGGAGCAAGTACCTACTTTGGAGATAGTTAATTTAAATGGAAATAGCATCAGCGAATTACCAAAATAAGTGCTGAGATAACTACCAAAGCTAAGGATTTTGAAGCTGATTAGAAATAATATCAAAGATTACAAGGAGATTGCTAATTTATAAGAGCTGAGAAGTCTAGAGAGCTTAGCTATTAGTGAGAATCCATTCTGTAAGCTTATTACTTACAATGAGTATTGTATGTGTTCAATACCATGGTTAAAGGTAAGAAAATGAGGGGATTTGTATTGAGAATTTAACTTTGTTTTGCATTTTTAAAGGTATTGGATTCCAGGAAATTGGATGCTGAGATGAAATAAAACGCAAAAATACTATTTGGCAGTGATAGACAGATAGGAATTCAACAATCAGAGAATAACGATTATTTCAGAAAAGATCATTAAGTCAATTATCTTCAGCAGCAGTTTAAAGAAATAAGTGATAAAACCGAAGAATACAGATTTAAAATACAGTAAGTTATTGTTGCAGCAACTGAGTTACACAATATTCCTAACTTAATTATTTGAAATACTATCAACAAAAAAGGAACTTAGAGAGATAATGTGCTCATATCAAAGAAAATATCACTGCTAGAGAACGTGAAAGGGATGAAATAGCTGAATAGTATTTCAAGCTGAAGAATCAAATCAAAAGAAATTACAGAAATACAGTCTCTAGCTGTAATAATAGAAGCAATAATACAAATCAAGAATCAGTAAATCAAAAATAAATAAATATCCACAAAATACCCTTTCTTTTATCGATTGTTTTATTGGTTTTTTTTGTAATATCCTTCATTTTTCTAATTTTGTTTCATTTGATTGTCTAATTTGCAACAAAAAAAAAAGAACGAAGCATTGAATGAAATGGCATATGATCTAGAAAATAATTCAAACTTCTAAGCATTCGACAGGGAGAATAGCTACATGAGAAAACAGAAAACGATCAAAACATAAGAATCCGATAAAGAAATACAAGAAGATAGCTAAAAATTAAAGGAACTAAGTAGTGATATTCATGCTAAGTAAGATGAAATAATCTTGTTGGAGGAGAAATTGCAGGTGAATGAGGCATCACTGACAGAATTGAGAATTCTGATGGAGGAGAACATCTAATAATAAGAAGAGTTAGATTTTCAAATGAGAGACAAAGGTAATTTAACAAGGGAAGAATCCTTGAATACTTTGGTTGATAATGGATTCAATAAAACCACTTAATAAGATCTTGTAATTGCAGTAAATGCATTTCTAGAAATTATTTTACTTATGCAACAAAATGCACCAAATATCTTAAATAATAAAATCACTGGACTTGATCAGCTTCTAAGACAAGTAGTGCAGTTGTAAGAGGAACCAAGTGTTTCAGGATTGTCGGATTCAATGCAGTCATTTTAGATTGTGTTGAATTAATTCTTTGAAAAGTCAGACAATACTCAAGAGGATAACCATTTAGATATGAATCAAAAGATGAAATAATAGCAAGCAGAGTTAAATGAAACCATGATGGAACTTCAAGATATCAACGATTAAAAGAAGGTATTTCTCAGAACTGTTAATGATTTGGTTAGCGATATGAAAAAGACAGTCAATTCATATCAAAATGGAATGAATATATTCTCTAGCTTTGATGATGAAGACAATTAATATGAAAATAAACAAAGAATAAAGTAATTATTTCCATAACGAATCGACTCCATTGGCGATTGGAATCTAGCATTCGAAGGACTTTAATAGGTTATCCAAAAAGTTCAAAAGAATCAAGAAGATATTCATAATTTCAAGGAAATTAAAGCAACATTTCTAGAAGAATTCGAGAAAGAAACATAGGAGATAAGGTCGAAATGGTAGAAATTTTAGAATAAGCGTTAAAAATATAAATAGAAAATGAAAGAATAACAAGAAGAACTGAGATTATAATAGAATAAGCTGAGAGAAGAATAGCAAAGGATTTACAATGAAGCATAGTAGATAAATGAGAAAGAAATGGGTTACTTAAATATGATAGAAAAAGAGAAGATTGAAAAGGATCAGGTGAAATAAATAATTGAAATGGAAATAAGTTAACTGAAGGCAGAGTTATCTCGGTTAGAACAAGGTGTAGATGAAGCTAGAGAGAGTAAGAACACAGCTGAGAAAGAGTTAATTAGAATTTAGATTTTGTTTGAAAGACAAACCAATCAACTTTAGGTACATAACTAACTAAATCACAAGGAAAAAATATCAAATACTAATAAAAATAGCTTACTTACAAAAATATTTTAAACATATTAAACGCTAATCCACCTAGATTCAGCTTTATTATTGTTATATTACAAATATATTTCAACATATCAAAGGACAATTACTAGCAGAGAGACTAATTGAAACTGGAGAAGAACACTCTTGAAGTAGATATAGATAAACTTGCAAAAGAGAGAAGAGAATTGGAAATGATTAATAGAAGTCTACTCGAGTAGAAAGAATCACTCGTCGGAGATACTAAAAAATTAGAATCTGACATGAAAATGTATTAAATCATATTATCAATAGTATTATTTGAACGTATGATCAATTAACTTATTGATTGATGTTGTTTGTCTTTTTTGGCAGAGTATTGGAGCGATTCGAGAGGGATGAATAAAGTTCAAAGAGAAAGCTTAGGGAATTAGAAGATAGACTAAATCAGAAATAAACACTGTTAAAAGAAATAGAAAATACTATTGGAGATAAAGAAGCAAGTTTAAGTAGAATGGAGAGTCTCATAATTGAGTACAATATTGCTAAGGAAAAAAATTAAAGTACACAGATGGAATGTGCAAAATTCGAGGCAATTATGAAGGAATATAAGCTGAAAATTGAAGAAAGTGATAGGAAACTACAAGGGTAGGTGAATGAATGGATAGTTTTGAAGTAGCATGTGTAAGGTATGAGTGAGTTGTTGGAATAGAAATCAAAAGAAGTTGAAGAAATTGAAATGGAAGGGTTCAGGAGAAAGAGGTTAATTGAGGAATTGTAGAGTCGATGCTAGTAGCTTTAGAACTAAGGATCTAGGTTGGTAGAGGAAATTAAAGAGAATGAAATAGTCAAAAGAGACATTGTTTAGGAAATACAAGCATATGAAAGATAATTGAGTTAAAGAAAATAGGAATTGGATAATTAATCGAGGTAAGGAAATTAAAATAACGAGAATATCAGATAATAGATTGAAGATAGATAAATGAAACTAGATTAATTGAATGGGAAATATCTAGAAGATTAACAGAGATTTAAAGTGCTTATGGATGATAATAGTCAGATATTAGGGAAATTACAAGGAAATATTGAGAAAACAAAAATATTACTTAATTCTGTGGAGATAGAATTAAATGAGAAGGAAAATAAGTTGACAAATGTTAGAGAGACTCTTCAGGAGAAATAAAAAGTACTTGAATAACTTGAGCAATAGGTATAAGCTTAAACTGTCATTGCTGATAGAGTACATCAATTGTAAGAAAGCTGTCTAGATATTGTAAGAGAAAAATAATAGATTAGCATTGATGAATTAAGGGAAATATAATTATTTGTTTTTTGTTAAAAAGGAGAACGAGAAGAGAAGACTACAAGAAAGTTGTGGAGAATTAGAAAAAGTGATTGATTCATTATAAATAACTGTTGCAGAGCTTAGAGAGGAAGAAACTGAGATTCTTGCAAGGGTTAAATGTTTGTAACAAAGTGAATAGAGAGATTTACTTTATCGCTGTGCAGGAGGTGAGTAATTTGATTTGGAAGACGAATAGCGAGTTGAAGAAATTATTGAGAATTTTGAAAAAGTAATGGTATTTGCAGAAGAGAACAAAAGTCTTCAGGAAATCAATAGGGTTTTGATGAAAGAAATCTTATCATATCAAAAGAAAGAACCTGTTTATTAATAGAAATCATAAGAAAAATGGGAAAGAAGTTATTAAGAGAATTTATTGGAGTATGAAAAGGATCAATATGTTGATAATAGGAAATCAAGAATGAGATCATTTTCAAATAACAACCATAGCAATGATAGTTTCAGGGACAATTACTATTAAAGCAAAGCAGATGGCTTCAAGTAAATTCCATCAAATTAAATATAAAATTATTCTTAGTCTTAGTTGTAATCATAATAGTAACTACAGCCAACAATGAATAATTTCTCTTAGGAAAAGATGTAATAATACTATGAATAAACTCAAGAAGTTTAACCTAAAAAAAATGTAGAAAAAATGTTATTTATGAAAACTAATGGCGATCGAGAGGATGGAAGTAAAAACAGAAATAGGATTAATGGTTTAGAAGAAAACAATAAAAATGAAGAAAGATATTTGCAGTAAAATAAATCTTCAGTAGATAAAATTATGTAAGAACTTGATGAAGCTACCAAAAAGCTTATTGAGCTTTAAAATAGTGGTGAAGGAATTAAAAATATAAGCACTAAATAGAGCTCTACTTTTGTTAAATACCTAAATTGTTAAAATAGTAATGATGAGAATAGGGATGAGAATAATCAAAGATATCCTAGAGATGTAGAGATGAAGGGGGATTCAGAGATGAGATAAAACTGAGAAATGAAGTAAAGATGATAATTAAAACAGCTTTGATCGATATTAATGATTCAAATTAGATCTTCTTTTGATGTGTATCAAGGCAAAGAAGATATAATCTGGGAATCCATAACAGTTTATGAAACAAAAACAGAATTTAAACTTTAGTTCAAACATTCGACACAGGCAGCAGGTTATTATCAGTATTTGTGATTTGTTTTGTTATTCTGATTGGACAGATCATTTTTTAAAATCTAAAAAGGATGAAAAGGGTTTCATTTTTCATTTGATTAGTTGTTGAAGTTGACGAAAGTATAATTAATAAATTACTAAGGAAATATCAAGAATAAAAGAATATTTAAAATATTTATTTGTTACTCTTTTAGGAGTAATAACAAATGGAAGTGTAAGTGTGTGCAGTTGTGGGAGGAAAATTTAAAGAAAAAAGAAAGATAAGTTTAAAAGAAGATAAGAGAGTTTTATATTCAGCTTTAACTTGCAGTTGCTATTGCTTTAAGGTCTTCACTAGCTGATGATTTATGCCTTTGCTACTTTGAAGAAGGTCTACTCTAAGGAAGAATGAGATCATTGCCTTTTGCATGAATTGATTAACTCCTAATAATATTCGCAGTATTTGCAGTATTAACTGAATTATTAAGAATATTTTTCTAGGCAATTGATCTCATTATCTGACGATTTCCTAGAGTATTCTGATAATGATGACCGATGCAAGTTTTATCAAATCGATCTATTGTCTGTTGATTTTATGGTAAGTTAATATCATGTTTTAGTTTGTCTCTAGATGTAAAACCAAGCTTTGAATGCTAACTTTCATTTGTTTTCGAAGACATATGACTAGAATTAAGATGACTAACAGGTTATTAATCTTGCATATCAAGCGATTAATTTAGTGTATTATTCTTTTGGTTATCTATTTTGGAATCAATTTCATTAAATCGAGGAAGATTATTTGATAAAATATAACTATTTTTATATAGATTTGTGCTTTTTCTGCTTTGAGGAGAAAGTGCAATCGGATATTGAAAAGGTAACTGTTTATCTGAAGAAATACATATTTCTTCTTCGATTTATTGCAAGCGAGATGTAGAAGGAGCTGTCATTCCTAGTTATTATTGCTACCCTGAATTCATCACGAAGTTATTGAATTTATCACTTTATTGTTGTTGCTAGGATGTTTAGACCCTCTCTAGATGCTCAGAAAAAGGGTTGTCAGCAAATATCTTGTGACTTTGGTTGTCTGGTTTCGTAAAAGAAGCATGTTTATTGTTATTTTCTTCATTTTGCAATAAATGAGCTATCGATTTAGGCTGGGAGTTAGAGTTTTAGACTAAATTTGTCCCAATATGGCTTAGACTGCTACACTTAGGTTATTTACTTCCTTTGCTATTACTTTTGATAGCTTATGAGGTTATCTTAGGAGGTAATTATTATTATTCTCTTCTTTCTGTTCTTGGAGTGAATTACGGTAAAGGAGCACAACGAGCAGTAGATATCTAAATCGAATTCACTGATTCATCGAAAAGTATCACTGGACTCTATTCCAGTTAGTTCTTTGTGTTTTTGCTAAGAGCGGTAGATTCTTTAGGTAATCTTACTTTTTCATGTGCATTGAAAGATTATTGTTGTTTATTTTATTATTATTATTCATTATCTTCAACTTAGTTTCTTCTTTTTCCAGTGCTATCAGTTGGTGAATGGATTTAAAGCATTGAAAGGTCTTTCTTGGTCTATGAAATCTAACCCAGTTGTGCTGCACTTAAGCTGTTAATATGTTCACTGAATCCTGAGATATTCTGAGGGTGAAGATTATTTATGTATCCACTGATATTTACGCCATCTCTTTGTCCTGAAATTACGCTTTATCTACCTAATTATCTCCTTTCCGTTGGTTATGTTTCCCTTTCGCCATCTCGAGGAGGAAATTAGGTTTCTTAGAAATTATCGACTTCATGATATTCAAGATTTATGCAAGAATTATCATTCTGAGTCTAGGGACTAGTATGTTCCTCCTGTAAACTAGCTGATTGATTCTTTGCATTATTTTATTCAATATCTTTGTGATTTATGGTGTTATCTGTGTCTTGCTCATTAGACTTCTTAGTATTGCTATCTTTATGAGAGTCTTTATCTTATTCATCATCACTGTTGTTTTTTACTTCATTTTAGCTGTTCGATTATTCAACTGATTTATCTTTATTATTGAATGGTTCTTTTGTTCTATTCTGCAAATCTTAGATACCTTCTAATCGCTTTTCAAGTTATTATTTAGTGTCATTCTCAACAGCAAAACTATTAACCTACTAATCAGATTGATAATTCATGGAACTTGCGAAATGAGGCACTTAAGGATGATTTACCTTAATGAATTTATTTTTCTTTCTACTTGAAGATCCAGAATGTTACTCTCCAGATAATTATCTTTTCATAGCATTATTTCTGCTTAGAATCCCTTTCTTTTCAACAGGAGATGTCAAACAAAATTCCTTATTGGCTATTGATTCACTTTGAAATTACTGCTAAAATAGTGATGTCTATTAGCTCTACTGACTAGAAAGCAATCTAGATTTTGTATCATTAGAAGTATAATTTATATTACTCTAACTCTCAGTTTATTACAGAGTACCTTATGCTGAACCAATCATCAGCTAAGAACTCTTTTTCTTTTAAACCTCTTCTTTCCCTTAAGAATTAAACGACTATCTTCTAGAGGAATTTACTGAAAAACTCTACACTTCTGCATGTTTAATTCCTTTCTAGATACAATTGAAATCATCGTCAAGTTCTTTATTTCTTGAAATCAGACCATCCAATGGAGATTCTTTGCTTTGTTTCGGGAAAAGTTACTGATTCAGCAATATTTTTGTTTTTTTGCTGATATTATTTGTAGATTATTCTTGAGTTGTCTAAAAAGATTAAGAATTAGCTCTGTGTATTGTCTTCTTGACATTAGGTGGTGAGTGAAATAATTATTTAGCAGCATAAAAAGCTCCTTGTGAGTTATTGAACTCCTTCTCCTGTATGTTTACATTTTTGTTATCCACAACTAAAGGTGTTTGATTGTATTCACTGTCAATATTTGTAACCAAGCCGTTTCCATTTGTCTCTGAGAATAACTTTTTGTCTTTTTCTTTTCTATTACTCAAACTACTCCAGCGGATATTCAAAGGTGGCAAAGGACTTTACTTATTATTAATGCTGTTGCAATCGTATTATCTGTTTTCAATTCCTTTGAGACTTGAATGATCATCATCTACATCATTATTATCTTTGTGGGGATAATCTTTATCAGTTTTGTTGATGGTTTTGAGTTTATTCTTAGCTGGTTCGTTACTTTCATCTGGGAAATGTAAGAGATTTGCTCTATTTCTACCCTGCTTAATAGGTGGAAGATAAGTGTTATTTTGTTTTGTATTGAGTAAATATCTTTTCTATTATTCTTTGTGTTTAGTGGGGTTAAGGTGATTTGAAAGATATGATATTTGTTAATCTATTTAAGGATGCTAAATTACTTGTTTATTGGTTGCCTTCTTAGGACTGATGCTATGAGATTTATGTGTTTATTTTCATTGAGAATCACTTTTTTGATCTCATGCAATTTCATATGCACTTGAGTTATCTTTTTCAGATTTTCTTTTAGAATCTCCTTTCGTTGTTGAGTGCCAATATAAGAAAAGTATGAAGAATACAAATTAATCGTTTTCCTTTTTGTGATGATATCACTGTTTGAAGTCAAGTACGTTGAAACAAGATGAGAAATCTCAACAGAATTAATATTACCTTCTTTCTTCGGATTTTCAAATATTTTATTGATATTTTAGTATCTTGGATGAGATTCATCTCAAAGAAAGAAATTAGCTTCTCGGCAAGCTACTGAAAAATACTAATAATTATCAGAATCTACACCGATAATTTCAGCTTTTTAATCTCTTTAAGAAAACCAATAGAAGTTTGAGTTAAAGTGAGGATACTTACTTTCATTGATGATGTAAATCCTTAAACGAAACTGCTTATTTTAGTCTAAATTTCTTCAAAAGACTGTGATATTTCCGTTTAAAAAAAAAACCTTTCTTCATATTTCACGTCCAAAGCAAACAAACAAAAAAATGATGATAAAATCAGAAATGTGTCCCTTGAGTTTTCTCTCCTAAAATGAACTTCCTGATATTATGTCAATTAGAGGAAAATCATTTTCAAATAACCACATAATTCGATTCGAAACTGTTCGTTTATTGTAAAATCCACAAAAATCCAGAATGCTTTCTCCTCGTTTCCTCTATTTAAGAGCTAGAAAAAACCAACATTTCTTTTTGATTTTATTATAAAGTACAAGCTGCTTTCAAAAGTTATTAATATTCCAAAATTTATTGTCGAACCTCATAAACTTCATTTTTATTTCCTTCTTCTAATTAGAGAATTGTAGATTATTTTTATTCTAAAATTAATTCTACCATTTTTTATTCCTCCATATATCATTCAAAATGTATTCAGTGATATTTTTATTTTTTTCATTATTAATATCCTCTCAGATATAAGTCGGCCTTCAGCATCTTTCTTTGTTTATTGGGATGGATGGGGAGTGAGTCCAATCTAGTTTCGAAATCAAATATGAATTTATCGGTAAACAAATGAATTCGTGTTAAATAATTTAAAAATAAGCACA
>Ga0302271_10001685_pt1 | contig 20955 bp, 20 predicted proteins | sample III_Bog_N1_1_FD_198767 | JGI IMG/M metagenome (GOLD analysis project Ga0302271, IMG submission 198767) | Peat permafrost microbial communities from Stordalen Mire near Abisko, Sweden - III_Bog_N1_1 | ecosystem: Environmental > Terrestrial > Soil > Wetlands > Peat | place: Sweden: Abisko... | reverse complement strand
CCAAGACCAAAAATGTTACAAAATTCCGCCAATGGTATTAAATGGATGTTTTCTCCAATATTACATTCTTTTCTTTTCTCTTTTTTATTATTCGTGTTAGCAAACTCCCAGGATAAATATAATTTCTATGGAATTCTTTAAACTATGTCTGCTTTTAGCCTATTAAAGTTGAATTAATGCCTCAAAGAATGCAATTGCTTATTGGAAAGTAGATTCATTTATTTTTCATTGATAATAAGATTTAAAAATTGAATTATAAAAGAATTTGAGCTGATGAAAATAAGAATATGAAATAATAATTTTGAAGTACAAGAGAGTTAACATGAAAATACGGGAAAGAGATTATTGATTCCCTTTAATTGATGATTTATAAAATAAATATTTTTATCAGAGAAATTATCTTGGATTAGGCAATTATCATAGGAATTGTTTTATTAGAGAGAGAAATCTTCAGTTAAGAGTCCAGACATGAAGAGTAGAATCAGCCTTGCTGCCAGAAGTTACTAGATGAATTTTGTTTTCTGTACGATATGTTGCAAGCCCTCCAAATGGATAGCACTCAAAGAGATTTTTCGATTTCTAAACAATCGAAGGTTGCTCTGACGAAGCTTCCCAGATTTTGATGCTTCCATCGAAACTTGATGTCATAAAGGAAATGTTCGATAATTAATCTTAGTGAGTTTTCGAGATATTGTTTCCTTTCGTTGGGGAAATAAATTTGTCTAGGGCTTTGCTTCCAGACATAGCAGAGACAGAGGATTTCTTTGGTGAGCAGAAGGTGCTTTTTTAAGGCGAGCAGTAATTCTCTGAGTTCTCCTTCTTCCATGTGTCAATAATTTATTTTCGATTTGAATTGACAATACTTGCAATGTGCGGTCTTTCGAATGTGATGATATTGAAAACCCATCCAGAAGAATTTCGAAGAGTCTTTAGAACTTTTCCAAGGATAACATCCCATATTTTGATTTCACCATTGGCACTTCCACTGATTAAGATGTTGTCGTATGTGAGGCACGCCTTGAGAGCAGTAATATCAGTGGAGTGGGCATTCTCGATGCTGTTATCCACAATTAGTTTCTCTAGAAAATAAAACAAAATGAATAATTATTAATAATAATTACAAAAAGTTTAGAAAGTAGCGAATAATCTGTAGATAATCTGATATTTACCTAATGAATTTGATCTGTAATCCTTATAGAATTGAAGTTTCCATATTTTAATCGCTCTGTCTTTGCCAGCAGTCGCGATGAATTTGTTATTTGGGAAGAGTTCAAGTGCATAAATTCTATCCCTATGTTCAAAGAATTTTCTAGGATGTGCTAGTTCAGCGTTGAAGAGATTCATAGCAAGCAAAGTGGGTTCAGTTGAGATAGAAACGACAGTTTACCCATCGGAGAGTCCAATCATTTAATGCACAGTCTATTCGTGTTCGCAAGGGAAGATTTTGACCAAAGAGCAATCACTGAGATTCACTAAAGCAAATGATTAGTATAATCCTACGACTAGGTACTAGTTATCTCTGAGTGTGCAGAGAGAAGTAGCCTCATAATTAAATGGTATCTCAGCTACTTTGATGTGATTTTTAAAGACGCGAACTGTCTTATCACTGCTAGCTGTGACGATAGTTTCTGAGTCAATCACTTTTAAGGCAAAAATTCCATTTTTGTGACCTGTTTGGACTGCTTGAAGATGATCGAAAGTTGCAAGATGCTATTTATCGGCTAGTTTAACACTTTAGGAATGGAACTGTGCTTTTGTTAAAGATATAGCTTCTTCATTGTTGACTTAATTGTTAAGCTCCACTGAAGCAACAGCAGTGCTCTAGTAAAGTCCGTTGAAGTTTGTCAAAGCAGCTGCAATGGCTCCTGAAGTTTTACCAGAATTAATTCCACCTGAAGGAGAACTCATGGAAAAGCAGCTATTAGATCCAACAGTGTTGAAGATAGAAGTGCTACTTGTGAGTTGCAGAGGTGGGAGGTTACCTTAAGAACCAGCCGCTGAGAATTACCCATTCGATTAAGCTGCAGGGTGTGTTTGCAAGACAACAAATTAATTGAGACCTTCAAGGAAAGTAAAATATTGTTTTCTGCTTTCTGCGAGGTATGTCCTGTAGATTTAGTTAGCATCTCCCATGTTCCTGTATAACGGTTTGTATGTTGTCATTCTTTGGAATTCAGCGAAGACGTCCTTTAAGCTTTTCGTATGCTTATTGATGGATTTCTCCCCTAAAGATAGGAGATCTTTACCTGCAACTTGATTTTAAACTCCAAAGAGAGAGGAGCTGTTGGGCTAGAAGCTTTTACTGGCACCAAGTACATTGTTGTCAGAAGAATCGGCTTTGAGTTACTGAAAACAATAAAAAATGGTAGATTTCATATTGGAAATTCTAAAAATAAATCATTTTACCTTAAGAATCTATGGCTTGAGATTGGTAAGAAGTCGTTTAAAATTGCAGGCATTGTTTTTCTGAGAAGTCAGATGGTTTAGAAATGTGTCATAGTCATTTTGGAGTTTATTATTTGAGCTCGATTCTCTCTGTAGGCTCTAATGTTGTTCTTTCATCTATGTGCAGAGACTCTAGTATGTATCTGCATGGACTCTGAGCTTTTCTTTTAGCTTCTAGCGAAGATCATTAACATCAGCAACAACAGATTCTAGAATTTAATCGAAATCCTAGTCTATTTTTTCTTCTTCTCTCAATATGTGTGTACGATATTTGATGAGATTCTAATCGAGATCTGCAAGGAGCAAGTTAAAACTTTTGTCTTTAGGTAAGTTTTCGATGTGGTGGAGTGATTTTTCCTTGCAAAGTTGAATAAATTCTTAGTAGCTGTAGATGCTGTCTTTGTGAGCGGCAACATGACTTTGACTGTCGTAGTAGCAGTCAGTGCAAAGAAGAATCTCTTGTTCGCATCCAGGATGCAGACAAACTTTTTCGATAGGTTTTTGGCTGTGTTTACCGCAGAACAGTGCATGCGTATCGATAAGTTATTTGGATGTTAGGTATCCAGAAGAAGTTTAAACGAGTGTGGTTGAAGCAATTTAACCGCAGCTGCTATTGAAACTTCCTGAAGGATGTCTCATCTTCTTTGTAGAGTGGAAGCTGTTCTGTTGAGCTAGCATTAGTATGTGTGAGGAATGCAGTGTGTGTGTGTGTGTTCTTATTCGTTGAGAATGTTCTTAAAGTTTTGCTGAGATCAGTTTCTGGTTTTTTTGTTTAAAAGAAACTTTAATTATGTTTTAGTATTAATTTTTACCTTGGTTTAGTAAACGGCTCTTTTGGTTTTAAATAGGTTCTTGATAGCGCTGCTCGATTCAGCGCGAAAAGAATTAAAGTTATAATTTATTTCGTCATATTGTGTGAGTTTTAATTTCCATTTTTACTTCTAGGAAATCACAAAGTAAAAATATTTGGAACTCAATCGTTGGTTTTCTTGAATTTAAATGAAAAATAGAAGTTTTAATCTTCATTTTACTAAAATCCTCATCTTGAATATCAAAGAGATGATGGAGTTCATTTCATATTTATTGATTAAGGTTATTATTACGCTTTTTAAAAATGAGCAATTTTATTCTTTAGGTAGACATCAAAGCAATAATTTTTATCATTAAGAATAAACTATTCAATATTTTGAAAATCAAGGCCTATTCAATTTGTTCCCTTTGAATGCATTGAAAAAACCAGCTCATAACTTATTCCTACTTATCTCTAATCGATTTAAACTTTTAGGATCGCTTAACTTCGTTCCCCCATTTTGATAAAGTTAAAGAAAGAAAAAAATGGAATAAACCTTTATTTTAAGCAATAACACATGAAACGAAATGGAAATGTAATCATTAAAATTATCAGAAATATTGTCTTTTTTGATGATTTCCTTTCAGTAAATATGACTGATGTTCTTCGTCCTTTTCTTCATTTTCTATTTTTGTTGTTGAAATTGCGGTTGTTTCCCTAGTTTTAGTTATTGTTTCTGTTGTTGTTGTCACGTCTGTTATTATGGCTGTTTTGATTGCTATTAGCACAAAATACAATAATTTTTTCACTGATCTAGGGAAAAGAATGTAAATGTTTTATTATACCTGCTGTGTCTCTGCTCTTTCACAATTTGCTTTTTCACGATAGGTACACGGGCACTTGTCTCGGCACCTTCTCTAGGTCCTCCGCTGGTGAGCTTTTCTCCTTCTTTCATGAACTCAACAGTGATAATTCTACCTTCGAGTTCGGCGCCTTTATTAATGTATATTATTAGAATTGTTGTTGGTTCATTTTATTATGTTTTATGGTAGTACCATTGAGATCCTTGATGGCTCTGAGAGCGGCCTCATTGTCTCTGTAGATGATGTATCCCTTCTCCTCTGATTTTCCTTTTTTGTCAGTTTCAATCTTGGATTACTCGATGCTTCCATATTTCACAAAGAGATCCTAGATGTTTAAATTTAGTTTGGTTAGTTTGCGATATTTGCAGGGTGAATTTAGTGATTACGTAGAACTCTTCGTTGTTGATGGAAGGGACAAGATTAAAGACTTTAACAATGCGCTTTTTGTGTTCGGGGATAGGACGCTGAGTCTTCTAGGCAGGCTCCTTGTAGATGATAGTTTCCTTGACAATAGGCCTGTTGTTGTTGCCACCCTTGAAAGATCCTTGAGAGTTTTGACGAGGTTTCTATTAAATAAAAGTTCATGAAGTTTTTGAATAATATTAGGAGATTTTCTAAGGTTTTTATCTTGTATTATTCTTCTATTTCCAACCTATTCCATTACTACTGCTTGGAATTTTATTTCCTCAAATTTTTATCCTCCAGAAATAATAACAATATTAATATATTAAGTCCCAACTTCAAATTATGATGGTGTTGCTCTACTTTTTCTTCTGTGACTTTGAGAAAAAACCCCGCTGAAAACTACCTCAAGTAGAGAAACAAAGGACTTTGTCCAAGTCTCTCTCTCTCTATCTGATTTTTCACCCAAAAATATGGAGAAAACCCATTTTTTGGTAGGATAAACTATTTAGGACGAGCATCGCTACGTCTACTTAAGGTATTCACCATACCTTAAGGGAATAATAGATTGGGGAGTTACTTTTATATTTTTAAATAGATGTTGGTGATCATCCAACCACCAGGCATTCACCATGCCATCTTGCCGTTTGTAAAGCTTAATATTCACCATATCAGCAAAGCAAGAAAAATAGAAGAGACCAGGGGGGATATTTGAAAAGAGAGAGGAGGAGGATATGCCTTTTAAGTGCCTAGAGATGGGATTCCAAAGATCGCTGCGGTTATTTCACTATTTGAAGCTACTTTACCAGCATGTTCTTGGTGATTTTTCAAATATCAGAGGGACATGGCATATGGCTTAATATTATTTTTAAATTTAAACTAAAGACTCAGCTTTCTCAGCAGTAGTATCAGAAAAAATGGGTAATATTGTAATCTAGAGGAATTGTTTTTTATTATAAATCAGCTAGATGCGTTTCTAACATACTGACTGATGAGATTCTTTACCCCACTTGATCGGTTGTTGTTGTTGTTGTTGCTGCTGTTTTTGTTAGGTCCTGTTCTGCGGATTTAACCTTAGACTTTCTTGATACCGTTTTTCTTTCTGTCAAGGTTCTTCTTGCCGTCTTTCTTTCCACTCTTGTTTTCGGATGACTTTTCCTATTTTGCATAAGCATCGAGAGTAATTTCTTCCTTAGCGTCAGCCATTTCGTTTAGAGTTTTAAAAATCTTTTTTTATTCTTTGAATCTTTACTTTTGTTTTGTTTTTACATATTATTCCCTTTTTCCCTCCAGTTCCCCCTGTGTTTAAAGTGATTTCTTTGATTTTTATTTAGAAATAAGCTAAAGATTTAAATAATTTGCTTAGTCTTCTCATGTTTTCCCCACTTCTAATAAAAATTCATCCAAAATACAATAGTTTCCATCAATTCGTCTCTTTTTCCCCTTATTATCCACATCTTTAATCTAGACGCTCCCCATCTAATTTGCAATGAATCACAAATTCCCCTTAAGATAAATCATAATTAATTTTTCTTATTTTTCCTCTTTAAAGGAAAAAAATTGAAAATCTAAGCACATTCATTTTAATAAACAAACACCTCCTTTTAATCCCCATGAATGTTTTTCTTCTGTTTGGTCTGTTTTGTTTCCATAATTAAAATTCAAACAAATTAAAGCTAATCTTCTTTTACCCAAAGGAAGTTTGTTCTCTGAAACACACTGATTCGTTCATTTTTCAAGCACCGACCTGCCGAATATTAACTAACGTTAACTCCCCTCCAATTTACGTTTTTTACGCTATTTTAGACGAATCCAAGCAAGTGCAAAAGAAAAGAAACAACTTTGAAAGTAAAGATCTTTAGCAGCTTGATGAGAATGCATTTTGCATTGTCCTCAACAACCAAAAAAAAGCACATTGAAAACTCAAAAGTCATAGGAATTGCGAATTAGTTTTTACAAAGGTTAGTTTTTGAACCAGAAATCTTTTTCAAGATGTACGTAATGCCTTACCCCGGAGCAATACCTCTAATTTTTGAAAAACAATTGCTTTTTCAGAAAGTCATTTATGACGATCTGTTTTGACCCAAAGGATAACTTGGATCCATTTAAAGATGAAAGCTAAAATCTTAGATTTACATTCATCTTTACGTTTTCAAAAGATGATCAATCACACAAATAACATAATTGCGAAAAACAAACAAATAAAAAAATGAATCATTCAAATCAAACAAATAAACAAAATACAAAATACAAAAAAATTAAAAATTTAAAAACAAGAGAAACTAACTTAATTTTCAGTTAGGAAATATATTCAAATTACAAATTTTAAACCCCCCCCCACTAATTTGATTAATTATGAAATTATCGTTGAGAATGCTTGATTTTTGTAGAAATCAGTTAGGTTTAATAGCTTTGAATTATTATTTCAATCATTCCCTATGATTTTTACTGTTAAGAGTGATTAATTTGAATTTTTAATTTCTAAGGCAAGGAAGATGCTTTAATTAGGCATTTTTGTATTAGGAATTGAAGTGATGATTTTGAAAAGAAAACATATTTTTTTTTGAATTTTATTAAGCGTAAATAGTAAAATAATGATAATTGTTCAATAAAAATATCTTCAAAAATGAGAAGAAACTCCTTTAATAGTTAAGAATCTCTTATCTTTCAGGCTTTATTTTAAACAATCGTCGAAAACATGAGGGAATTTATGAATCATATGATCTTTTTAATTTAGTATTAATTTCCAATATGCTTCTTAGTAAAACAACTAATTCTTAGAAAAATCAAAATGGTTTAATGATCTCTTCCCTCCCTTCCCTTTACTTATGAAAACCAAAAGAAACAATTTCTGTAATTATTTAAAGATTCCAAATCAAATTTTTGTTTTTCTTTTCAGCCTGCGATTTCTGTAGATTTCAAAAAACTGTGTCAAAGTGAATTATTTCCCCCCACTTTTACTCTACAAAAGTAGGTTGAACAAACATCCTTTCTCTTTGGCTTAGTAATTTTGTTAGAGTATCTGTATTTTTTAAAAATATTAACAGTAGACATTATTTAAAAAAGGTAAATAATTTTATTTTTTCTTCTTTTGCTTTTCATGCTCTGATAGTGAGAGTACCTGATAGATGAAAATGTTTATTCACTTTCTGTTTCAAATTCAGTATTATTGATTTATAATATTTTAATTAATAAAACTGAATGAGATATGCTAATTTCTCCTAATAATAAATACCTCTTTTAAACTTAAAACAAAATACCAGAGATAGACAAAGATTTGAAATTAGTTTCAAGATAGATCAGCCTCGTATTTTTAAGAGGCTCTAACACTAACTAATTGCATTAAAAGAATCTAAAAAAGTAAATCTATGTCTTAATTTTTTTTGATAAAATAGATAATAATCAAATCTAATAGCAAACGAAATAATAAGCATGACACAATCCATAAGAAAAAAAAAGTAAGAATCTCAAGAAACTTTTATGAAAGAAGAATAAGAGGAAGCGAGAAAGGAACAAAAGCGGGGAATGAGAATAATGTTATTTATTACATTAAACCAAAACAAAAAATTCATCAATCGAAGGGAAAATTTCAATACGTAGAAAAAAAAGCAAGCAAGATTAATCTTTAAATCGAAGACGAATAATGATGTACATCTGTACATATATTCTACCTCGATTATTCATGCTCGTGCCGATAGCGTTCACGATCGAGATAATTAGTCTCTTGAATTCAGGGGAGTTCAAGGAATGTCTCATAATTTTCTTGGCTTTAGTGAACTACAATTTTCTATTTGTAGTGATTCTCATCCGGTTTTTCACGAGTATGAACTTCGAAGATCTCTCTAAATTGAAGATAAAAATGCATTTCATTCTTGCGATAATCTTTTTCAACATGAGCACGATCGTCTATGTGATTCTACTTAACTTTTATGCAGTGCTGCTGCTTCTGTTCGGGGATACTCTTTAAAATGATTTTTGCTCGCTGAATTGCATGCGAGATTAGAAATCAGTAAAGCATGTTATTCTCTTCAATATAATATTTCTGCTTTCTGATGTTAACTGGGTTCTCAAGGCTGAAATATTCTTTTTCAAGTAGTTCAAAATGTACATCTACCCAGTAAGCAGAAGGATATTTTTAATTCTTACTTCACTAGTGATTTTTCCTTGAAGCAAAAATTCAAATGAAATTCAATTATTTTTGGTTTTTTGCTGAAAAAAAATAGGAACAATTTCAATTCGCTTAGATGTTCTACGAAATGCAACCATATGTGGCTAGACCTTCACTGGAAAGTCAGGAATATTCCTAGAAACTACTTTTAAGGGAAAATACTTGTTAGATCTGTCTCAGCGAAATTCTAACATCTGAAAAAGTAGTCCTCCTCAAGTGCTCCCATAGCTTTCATAGCGTTTGCTTGAGAGATTGGATGAAGATTTAAGTCACTTGCCCATCTTGCAGGTGTCCTATTACTTCAAATAAGACTAATAAACTTGATATTTCAGTTGAATAAGAAAATCAGAACGTTCAAAATATAGCATAGATCGAAATGCAGGAGGGGATATAAAATGCTGAAATTATTGAAGTCAATGGTGGTGAAGTTGATGGAGGAGAAGAAGTTAACGGAAACATAGATTTAGAAGGAAACCAAATGAATCACAATCATTGAGGTACACTGAAGGGATAATAAGATCTAGTTTTCTAAATGATGGCATTGTAAGTCTCTAATTACTCAAAAAATGAAGAGAATATGATATGATATTCCAGTTATCTTTATCTCAACTATCACTATCTAAGATAAATCAATCTTGGATATCCTTAGACTTTTAAATTAAAGGAGAACTAAGAGATTACTGCTATTATTAGTACTTTAATAGAGGTAGGAGGTTAATGGTGATTCGCAATTAAAAGTATTCTTCTGAAACGACCGCATTTTTTATCTATTTTTCCAAGGAATCTATTTTTGATAAAGCAAAAGGTTTTCTCTAAAGCTTATTTAGGGAAAGTGAAGAAAGTCCTTTATTTTTTATAGAAAATAATCTAAACTGTTCAAATTTTGCCTTTTCTGTGTTTTATGTAAATTAAATCTCAATAATTCTTGTTGGAAATTCAAATTCCTTTAAGATAAATAAATGTAATTAACTCTTAGGATATATGCACTGTTTTTTCCTTTCTTTTTGATTTTTTTATGTATTGATTCCAAGCGTAGGATAATCTAATAGATAACTTGATGGAGGTTGTGAAATGATCTAAAAAAAATATGATATTTTCTTCACTCAATAGACAACACAAAATGCATAAATGCAAAATCAAAGAAGAACAATAAGAGAGAGCATCATTATGAAGCTCATGATCGATCCAGAGATTATGAATCCACTTGCGAACTGATTATTGTCAGAACCGAAAACTGATAACTATGGGAAATCTGCAAAAGCTAGTGCAGATTATTTTTATGGACTTCCGAAATTCAGGAAAGTATCTGAGCCTGGTTGATCTTGGACAACTTCAGCGATTATTTGGAGATAGAGATTATCTGCGTTCCTTGGGAGTCTCACTGAGAAAATCGATGCTTCAGTGGTTGAGGAGATAGAATCAACGGATTCAGTAAGATCGGTGATCTAGCCGTGATTGGAAATAAGATTGACAGTTTTCTTGGAGATAATCGAGGTATTTGAAGAATCTTTGAATTTCATGATCACATAGATTGTCTCACCTGCTGAGAAGTGAAGCTATTGTCTGGGATGAGTGCAGTCGGCATTGGAACAAATGAAAGAGTCAGTGTCTACATCTGTGAGGACATAACATTCTGGGTGAATTTATTTATCACATTTTTTCTGGTTTGAGAATAACTCAGATTCTTCGGTTAAATCTGAAAGTACCAGCATGCTTTAGTGTTTCTTAGAAGAGCGAGTGATCACTATCTGCTGATTGCGCTTGTTGAAGTGGACATCGAAGTAATCGGAGGATTGTTCTTCTTTGTTCGATAAAATAGTAGAAACCTTGAAAGTTGCAGATTTTGGAAGAGAATCAACTTGCAGGATGTTGATTAGGTGTTCATAAGAAATTATGAAAGTCTCACTGAAGGCTAGACTATTGCTTTTGATCTGCTGCTTGCTGATCAGCGATTAAGGAATTTCAACCCAAGTTAGGTTTCCAGGAACATGCAATTCGATTTCAAATTGAACGTGTGTAGAGCATTCTTTGGGAATCGGAGAATGTTTGTAATCGAGAGAAAGCTACATTGCAAAGGAATCTAAGATTTTAGTAGAAGCTGCTACTGCAGTGACTCTAGCAGATGGCAAGTACGATTAGAGGATAGCACTGCATTCTGTTGTCGATTGGAAGACTTTCTCGCAGATTTTCTTTTTTTCTGAGAATACAAACCCATTGTTGCAAGTGCAGATTCTGGAATTCTTCTCGAAAGTTGCGTTTGCAATGCATGCAGTGCAGGAGGTAGATTTCTGATTGGCGCAAGAGCTGCACGCAGGTGAGCAAGCATGGCATCTACCGAGGTTTTCAAAGAATCCTTCCTTGCATTTACATTATCTTGAATTCAAATCAAATGAGGAGTTTTCATGGCAAGAAAGGCATTCATTAGCATGCAGTCCAGAGCATGAGAAACAAGACTGATGACATTTAGCGACTACACTTACCTATGTATCAAGATTAACCTTCGCTTGTAACGACTGAATGTTTGATATCTTCGGGTTAAACAGATATAGTCCAGCACCAAGCTAGCACTATCCAGCAATCACTCCGTAGCCTGTCTGACAGGTTGTACAAATGAATGCATTGGAGCATATCTTGCAATTACTCGGGCAAGCGCTGCAAGTTCCCTTATCACAAGCAAAGAAAGACTATTTGCACTAGCAAGTTCCACAGGATAGAATCGCATTGATCGGGCAGGTAGTGCATTGGTTTGACAACGGTCCTCCACATGTCTCACAAGAGGGATCACAAGGCTAGCAACTTTTACCATCAGGGGCTAAGAAATATCCATCGGAACACTTGCAAGTGCCGTTAGATTATTTAGTTGCGTTTGGGTAACATGTCAAACAGTCAGTGTTGTATGTCCCAGAGCATGTTCTGCAAGTAGAATGACAGGCTCTGCAGTAGTTACTCATTGAGCAAGCTACGTATTAGTACCCATCTTGACACCCACAAGTTCCAATTTTAGGATTAGTTTTCGAAGGCGTAAAGAACATATTAAACGATGAACCTGTTTTGCAGGATGTGCAGGAAGTTTTCAACCCATCAATGCAGGATTTGCAGTCACTATGGCAGCTTAAGCATTGTGAAGGCTATGCAGGGTTTCTGTAAGTTCCTTCGCTACAGTCACATGTTTTAGTAGCCGACAGCTTAGCGTAAAGGGAACAGCTTGTGCAATTTGTTGATAAAGGACCCGAACAAGTAGCACAAGTTTTATCACAGATTTTGCATTTCCCTGCATCGTTGCTATCAGCATAATAGCCTTGCTTGCAGATGCATTGTCTGTTGAAGAGAATCGTCGTAGATGAGCATGCTGTGCAGTCAGTAGCAAGAGGTCCATTACATTTACCACATGAACTATGGCAAGGTGCGCATTTACCATTTGCTGCGTTGAAATAGAATCCACTGTTGCATTGGCAGGTTAGAATTGAAGGAGTTTATGAATTGGAAGGAGTCAAGCTAGCGTTCTAAATGCATTCACTGCAATTGCATGGATTAGTGCTGGAGCAAGAATTGCATCGATCAGCACATTTCGTGCAGACTCCGTTTAGGAGGAAGTAAGTTGGTTTACATATGCAAGAGCCAGTACTGCTGACAATCATATTCTCGTCAGAGCATGTCAAGCAAGATGAAGAGGTGCTGTTTGAGCAGGTTGCACAAGTTGAATGACAAGGTTGACATTTTTTAGGATCCAGTGGGTTCTAGTAGAATCCGTTTGCACATTTGCATGTGCCGTCAAGTGCGACGATTTATGATTCATAGCAGTCTGTGCATTTGTTTGCAGCAGGACTGTTGCTGCAGTGTCTGCAGTTGATGAAACATGGCTTGCATTCGGTTGTGGGCTCATCGAAATAGAAACCATCATTGCATAGGCATTTATTTTTGATGAGCGACGCATTGGGTTTACATGAAATGCAAGTATTAGCTGCATCCATACATGTCTTGCAATTTCCATCACATTTTATGCAATTCGCAGGATTCAGTGGATCTTTGAAGTATCCTGAGTTGCAGATGCATTGATTAGTGGAGGAAAGCGTTGAATTAGGGTAGCATTTCGTGCATTGGTTGTCATTCTAGCCAGAACATTCCAAGCAAGTTTTCGAGCAAGCAATGCAAGCTTTGGTTTGAAGGGAATCATAATAAAAATTGGAATTGCACGAGCAGAGACCAGTTGTCGAAGAGATTGTAGCATTAGTGTCGAAGCAAGTCAAACATGAAGTTGCGTTTGAGCAAGTATTGCATTAATCGAGACATTTTATGCACTTTTTTGTGGTTTGATCGTAGAAATAGTTTGATTTGCAAATACACTTCGATCCTATGAGAGCAGCTCCATCGTAACAAGTAGAACAAGCATCGATTTGAGAACCACTGCAGCTGTTGCAAGTCTCATGGCAGGGTGTGCATTCATTAGAATTCTGTGAATTTCTAAAAAAATGCGCATTACAAGTGCACTTTGAAGAAGCTGCATCAAAAGTAGCGTTATTACAGCAAGATATGCATTGATTTTCACCAGGGCCTGAGCAAGTCTTGCAAGCGGGATTACATTTAGCACACTGGAAATCAGCAGTCATAAAGTATCCCTCAGGACAAGTGCAGATCCCTTGAATAGGCTTAGCTAAAGTAGATTTACAGGTTAAGCAATTATTTGAGTTAGCTCCATTGCAAGAACCACAGCTGCCATGGCATTTTGTGCAGAGAGCTGTGGAATCAGCGGGAGAAGCATAGAAGTAGAACTCATTACAATCGCAGGTTCGAATCGTGAGAGCACTGGGATTCAAGTGAGCGAAATCATAGCAATCGATGCAGTTTGTTCGCAGCGATCCACTGCAGTTCTTGCACTAAGGATGGCAAGGTTGAGCTGAGTTAGTAGGTGGATCGAAGTAATAGTGGCAGTCGACTGTGCAGAGGCTGTTTCCAGGCATGAGAGTAGCATGATCAATGCAGGTATCGCATTGATTAGCAAGAGAACAAGTTTTGCATGTCTGTGCGCATTACTTGCATTTAGATCCATCGAGAAGATCTCGGTATGTTCCTGGGAGACACTTGCAGGAATTGTTATCGGACTGTAGAGTTGAGTCAGCTCGGCAGCTGAGACAGTTCGAGGGGGATTCAGAACAAGTCTAGCATTAGGCATCGCATTTGGAGCAAATGGAAAGTGGACTATTCCAGAAGTATCCATCGTTGCATTTGCAGTTTGTAGTCGAAGGCATAAGCGATGCATTTGATTTGCAGGAAGTGCATTTGGATGCAGATTAGCTGCAAGTAGCGCAGGTTGAGTCACATGGTAGGCAAGATGAAGTTGAATTATCAAAGAAGTATCCACTGTTGCAAGTGCAGCTGCGACCATCGAAAGTCGCATAGAGTTTGCAGGATTTGCAGTCTGTAGAAGCAGGACCAGAGCATGTTGCGCATGTCGCATCGCAGGGCTTGCAGGTGCTTAAGGCAATAGAAGCTGTGGATGTTCTGTAGAAGTTAGTAAGACAAGGACATTCGGAGGACTAATTTAAAGCTGCGTTGTCATAGCAACTAGAGCACTGTGATGCTAAGAGTCCAGTGCAAGTCTTGCAAGTAGGGAAGCAACTCTTTGGGTCACCTCCGTTAGGATCATCACACATGCCATCTTTTACCTTGCAGCTTCCATCAGGTTGAAGGATATAGTTCGGTTTACAATCCTTGCAGGAACTCAAGCTTAAGCAGTCTAGGCAATTAGGGATTGTGCATGCTGAGCAGATGAGAATAGGTGAGGTAGAAGAAGTGTAGAATCCCTTATTGCATGTACAGCCGGAGTTCAATCCTGTGTTCGGATACGATGCATTGTCAGCGCAAGGAGAGCAATCTTGTGATGAACCTTTCTTGCATTGCTTGCATGTTGAATCGCAGATGGAACATTGCTGAGTTGGAGAGGTTGCTGATATATAATATCTGGAATCACAGATGCAAGTGTTTTCGTTGTTAATGGGATTCAAAGTGGAATGTTGGTTTTCATAGCAACTCAAACAGTTCGTGGAGGAATTGGCACATGTCTTGCAAGTGGAATCGCATGGCTTGCAAGTAGAGTCAGCAGTATTTAAGTAGAAACCAGTATTGCATTGGCAAGAGTTGTTGGCGGTAAGAGTTGCATTTGGTTTGCAAGTTATACAGCTGTTAGGGGAATTGGAGAGCTTGCATGTTGCACAAGAAGAATCGCATTTCTTGCAGGTACCATTAAGCATAAAGTATGAATCATCACAGATGCAAGCTGTTGGGTTACTTGGGTCAGGGCGTGCATTAGCTTTGCAGGATGTACATTAGTTGGCATTTGAACCACTGCAAGTCAAACAACTTGCATCACAAGGTTAGCACAGCCATTAAGAATCGAAGAAGTATCCAGCTGCACATTGACAAGGTCCCTTGCCACCTGAAGGGCATAAGGCATTCGTAGTGCAGGATGTGCAATCAGTTTTAAGTGGACCACTACAAGTACTGCAGGAGGCATCACACTTCTCGCAGTTTTGAGAAATTGGATTTAAATAATATCCATCGTTGCAGGTACACTCGCCTTCCTTAATAGTTGCATTGGACTTGCATGTGATGCAGTTATTCATAGCAGTTCCATTGCATGTAGTGCATTTTGGGTTGCACGCATCGCAATTCCCAGTTGAAGTATTCATTATAAATCCATCTTCACAAGTGCAAGCATGGGGAGTTGAACTCGAGAATGGCTTCGTGTTTGGCTTGCAAGTAATGCAGTTACCTGATCCAGTTCCACTGCAGGTCGCACAGGTCTTATCACAAGGCAAGCAGAACTCACCAGAGTTGTAGTTTTTGTAGAATCCATCATTGCAGATACATTCCTTTGAGGTTTCACTGTAAATTGCATTTTAGCTACACTAAGAACAAGATTTGCTGGTTGATCCACTGCATTCCGAGCAGCTCTTGTCGCATGGCTTACAGATTGACAGATTTAAATTATCCCTGTAACTACCAGCTTAGCAAAGACACTTGTTATTGGTAGCATCGTAGGTCGAGTCAGCGAAGCATGCTGTGCATTTCTTAGAAGAATCCGTGCATGTTTTACATTCTGGACTGCATTTCTAGCAGATGTTGTCAGCACTGAAGAATCCATTGTCGCAGCTGCATGTGTTGCTGGAGGTTAAGGTCGCGTTTGATTTGCAAGTTGTGCATGTTGTTGCAGAATTATTGCAAGTAGCGCAGTTATCTGCACACTTTGAGCATTTAAATGGGTTGGAAGACGAAAGGTAATATCCATCTGAGCAAGAACATGTCTTGGATGCTGTCAGCGATGCAAATTAGTAGCAAGTTTCGCAGTTATTTGGTTTTCCAGAGCAAGAAGAACAATTTGGATCGCATGGCTTGCATTGCAGTGTCGGTAACGTTGCTGCGGAATAATAATGTTATTAGCACTCGCAAGAACCTGTTGTGATACCATTCGGCTGAGTTTTCTAATCTGTTAGTTCAGAATTCTCATAGCATTTTGTACATTGGTCACTGTTGCTAGATAAATTGCATTCTTTGCAGGAACTACTACAAGGTTTGCATGACCCTGTGGATAAGTCTTAGAAGAATCCTTAATTGCAGAGGCAAGAGTTAGTAGTAGTAGAGAGTGTAGCATTGTCCTTGCATATCGTGCAGGTTGTAGAGGAAGTTTAACATTCCTTGCAGTTATTTGAGCAAGCCGAGCATTGGAAAATGGAATTTTTAATATCAATGAAGAAACCCTTGTTGCAGGTGCATTATTTGTCGATAATTGAGGCATTCTCAGCACAAGAAGTACATTAAGTTGCAGTGTTTGAGCAGGTCTTACAATTAGTATCGCATGGTTTGCATTTTTTAGTGGAAATATCCATGTAATATCCGTTGTTGCAGATGCATTCTTTGCTGCTGCTGAGAGTTGCATTTTCGAAGCACTGAGTGCATGAGTTGGAGGGTTGTTTTGTGCATTCTTTGCAAGATAAATCACATTTCTCACATTTAAGGGAAGGTTAAGTAGCTGAAATATAGTATCCTGAGTTACAGCTGCAGGTGTTGTTGCTGGGGTTGATAGCAGAATTTAGATCAGCGCAGGTAATACAATTTGTTGGAGTACCATCGCAAGTTTGGCAGTTACAATTGCATTTCTAGCAATTGAAATATGTTGAAGATTTTGATAAATAGTATCCTTTATCGCATTGGCAGGTGTTCGTAGTAGGATTGAGTGTTGAGTGACCTGCACAAGAAGTGCAGAAAGTCGAAGATTTGCTGCAAGTTAAGCAGTTGGTGTTGCAAAGTAGACATTCTCCTGAGTTAGTTGGATTAGCAAAATACCCTGATTTGCAGATGCATTCGTTGTTTTTGGTGAGAATTGAGAAGCTGTTGCATGTCGTGCAATTAGAGGCGCTGGTAGAACAAGCTGCACAATTGTCACTGCATTTCTTGCAGATATTAGATTCTTTATCGAAGAAATATCCTTCCTCACAGATACATGAATTGCCAACTAAAATTGAATTTGGACTGCATGAAATGCATTCGTTGATGTTGTTTCCAAAGCATTCTGCGCAAGAATTATGGCATTTCTCACAGCCATAGGGAGCGTAGTTCTCAAGGAAATACCCGGTATTGCAGCTGCAAGATCCATTTGGTTTTAAAGTTGCGTTTTTACCACAAGATAAGCAGTTCAAGTAACTTGTGCCTGAACAAGTCTGACAGCTGAAATCACATTTCAAGCAGCGTTTGTCATCAGAATCAGGGCTCTACGTTAAGCCTTATTCGCAAGTGCAAGTCTTGTTGGGGAGAAGAGTTTAATTGCAGAAACATGATGTGCATGTGTCAGCAGAACCAGAACAAGTATTGCATTTGTCACTGCATTTGGAGCACTTTAACAAACCAGAAATATCTGAGGAACTATTAAAATATCCATTGTCGCATTGACAGGTTCCATTTAGTTGAAGAGATGCGTTTTTAGGGCAGCTCAGACATTGATTTGCATTCTTTCCTTGACATTCAGCACAGGTTTAACTGCAAGGTAAACATTTGAAGATAGGGTTGGAGAAATCAGTGCTTTAGTATGTTCCAGAGGGACAAATGCAGGTTTGTAAAGTTGAGTGGATGATTCCTGTGTCATCGCAGGTAAGGCATTGATTTGGGTAGTTAGGAGCACATGTCTTACAGTTGCTATGGCATTTAATGCAAGTTGATCCACTTGGGTCAGTTGTGAATCCTGGTGGACATGAACAAGTACCGTTATTGAGGATAAAAGTGCTGTCCCTGCATAGGATGCAAGAGTTATCGGAGGAGCTTGAGCAGGAACCACAAGAATAATGACAAGGAATGCAGGAACCTTCTTGGTCTTGATAACTCAAAGGAGGGCAAACACAGATTCCTTTTTGGATGATTTAATTTTGATTAGGGCAACTTGTGCAGTTATCACTAGAGCCAAGGCAAGTACCGCAGTTCGTCGAGCATGGCTTGCAGGTAGATTCATCTTTCGGATCTTAGAACAGACCTGATCTACATTTGCATTGTCCGAGAGGTTATGGTTAGATATCATCTTTGTTTGGTAAAAAGTTGAAGAAATCACTGTCGCAAGATGTGCAGAAAGTGCTTTGGTTGTTTTTTTGGCATGTTGCACAAGAACCATGGCATGCTTCGCATTTCAAGGAGGAGCTTTCAGTCGTTTTGATTTAATAAAATCCTCGGGCACATTTACAGTCAGTTCCATCGAGAATAGCATTATCAGTGCATTGAGTACATGTGTTCTTGTCGAGATAGCTGCATCGTAGGCAGTTACCGTTGCACTGCTCACAAAGGCCGTTAGTTGGGTTGAATGTGAACCCATCTTTGCAGATACAAGCTCCGTTAATAAGTCCAGCGTTTTTGGTGCATTTTGTGCAGTTTGATTCATCGTTTTTGCATTCAGCGCAAGAACAGCTGCATTTCTAGCAGGAAAGGGAAAGATCATCATAGAAGTATGCGGGATTGCAGATGCAGCTTCCTGAGCTGAGAGTAGCATTGTCAAAGCATTCAGTGCATGTGTTTTCGTTAGCGTTGGAGCAAGTTTTACATTGAGGGTTGCATTTCGAGCATTTCAGAGGATTTGGAGTAGACGGGTAGAATCCTGGGCTGCAAATACATTAACCATTTTGTAGGTTCTATCCGTCTTTGCAACTGAGACATTCGTTAGCTGTAGTTCCAGTACAAGTCTTGCAATTCATATGGCATTTGGAACACTTTGGAGAACCTGAAGAACTCGTGATAAACCATCCGTTGGCAATATCGCATAAACACGATCCTTTTCCATCACTGATAAGATTCTCGTTGCACTCAGTGCAATTGTTCGGCAGTGGGCCGGTACACTTAGCGCAGGCACTATCACAAGTATTACATTACTCAAATGGCTTCAATGGATCAGGGAATTTACCCTAACCGCAAGTGCATGAGCCGTTGATTAGTTGAAGTGCACCTTTACAAGCTGTGCATCTCTTGCTTCCAGAACCACAGCAATCAGCACAAGATTCATGACAAATCTTTATTTCCCATGAATTATCATCAAAACAGCCAATCTTGGGGATGCATTTCCCATCAGAATTCAAAATTGTGTTCGAATTCGGTAAGCAAGTTAAGCACTTAGTTGGCTCATCACTCTTGCATTCCTAGCAGAACCTCTCACATGTCTCGCAGGCACGTCTCTTTTCGTTGAAGAACATTCCCGGTTTGCATTTGCAAGTTCCATCGGTTTGTTTTATCATGTTATCAAAGCAAGTTGTGCATTTCGTTGGGGTGCTACAGGACTAGCAGTTTGTTAAGCAAGGCTAGCAGAGGAACGGTGATTCACTAGCCATATAGAGGAAATCTTTACATTAGCAGGAGGTACTCAATCCATCAGCAGAAGTGATTAGATTACTCATTTTATGGCAATCCGTGCAGTTAGTTGAATTCGGTCCTGAACATTTCTAGCAAGTGCTGTGACATTTCTTGCATTCTTGGAGGATACCATTCGCAATAGATGGGTAGAATCCATCCATACATTTGCAGCTTCCTTCGATGATAAACGCGTTCTTTATGCAAGCAGTGCAGAAATTCTAAGACGAGCATTGCTTGCAGTTACCGTTGCAGGGAATGCAGGCATTTTTGTTAGCAGGGTCAAGAACAAACCCCGATTTGCAGACACACTTTCCATCTGCAACTTCAGCGTTTTCAAAGCAGGAACTGCACTAGAACAACGCAGTGCATGTCTTGCAGCTTGATTCGCAAGCAATGCACCTTAAGGGACTCTTAGAAATTGCGAAAAAACCTAAGTCACAAGTACACTGTGAAGTAGCATTATCGATACTAGCGTTTTTAGTGCATTGTGTGCATATGTTCATGTTCTCTTTGTTGCACTCCTCACAGGAATCAGCGCATTTCTCACAGGTAAAGGTCTAAGTATTGCTAGAAAGACTGTAACCTGACAAACATTTACATTCTTTGTTTGAGTTCAAAGCGCCTCCACAATAGCAGGAAGTACACTGATTCGAAGCAGGCCCTGAGCATTCCTTGCAGGTAAAATGACATGGCACGCAGTCCCCAGTGTTGTTCGCTCTGTAACCAGCGTTACAGATGCATTTTCCAGAGATTAAAGTGGCGTTCGATTTACATTTAGTGCAATCATCTTCTTGCCCACCAGAACATTCAAGACAAGTATTCTTGCAGATAGAGCATCCAAATGGCTTCAAGTAAGATGCATAGTATCCACTGTTGCATTAGCAGTACTTCTTATCGGGAGTTGCACAGGCATTTTCACCGCATGTTAGGCATTGATCGTCTTACCCACTGCATTTCTTACAGGAGAAATGGCAGATTTTGATAAATATCTTGAGGTCTCGTATACCCCAACCTTTTTACTCACATTTAGAAGCAAACTGATCAGCAAAGGTTAGCAGGAGATTGCTGTCAGAATGTTCGAATTCAGCCTTGTAAGTAGCTATCTTTGTAATGGCATTTTTCTAGCAGTAAATTTTAGGTTTCTTAGAAAAATCAGGAAAAGTTTCACTGATAATCTCGATTCCATCTGCAGACAGCTTCCATGTGTCATTACCGAGGCTAGGAATCGCAGGAGAAGAATCCTTCTCATCGTCATCTTCATCATCATCATGACCATCTTTGTTTTTATCAGTATCTTCAGATTCTAAAATTTAACCACAAAGCAATCTATCAGACTAACAATTACTTCTTTTTTGATGATTTAATTAATTCTCTTTGATATATCCTTCCCCCCTTCTCCCCCTCCCCCCATT
>Ga0302271_10001684_pt1 | contig 20955 bp, 15 predicted proteins | sample III_Bog_N1_1_FD_198767 | JGI IMG/M metagenome (GOLD analysis project Ga0302271, IMG submission 198767) | Peat permafrost microbial communities from Stordalen Mire near Abisko, Sweden - III_Bog_N1_1 | ecosystem: Environmental > Terrestrial > Soil > Wetlands > Peat | place: Sweden: Abisko... | reverse complement strand
TCTGGTGGAACCGCAAGCACAATCTCCACCATATGTTCACGAATAACATTTCAAAAGACGAAGATATCTAGCACTCTTACAATAGATTTTTGTTCCCTTTGCTCTTCCCAAAATGGAAATTTGACTCGTTGTGTGCTGAGTTTGGTCATAAAGGGTTCATCTTCTTGATAATTCACTGGGCAATTAGCTTACAATAGACTTGGTGGGTTCTTCTTATTGGGTAGTTGATTGCTGGTTTCTTGACTGCAGTTGTCTTAGTAGGAAATCACGAAAGAGAGACAATCTTCGAGAAGCGAGTTGATTTACCTTTCATAGAGCATCAAATCGCAGGAACAACAAACTATCATTTCACTTCGTTTATTTCGATGATTTTCATGGGAGGAATGTAATATCAAACTGAGCATCATTTCTTCCCACAAATCCCTTTCTATTAGCTTCCAAAAGCTTCTGAAATCATCAACAATGAGCTCAAAAAGCACAACCTTAAAATTAAAGTTGGACCACTCTGGTGAAAAAGCCCTCTCTCTCTTTTACCAGTCAGCATTTTGAAATAATTATGTTTGCCTTAATTATATGCTTCTAGTATAATTACTTAAAGAGTCAAGTTTATTGTCGGAATTAAAGAAATGATAAAACTATTGTTTTCTTTTGAAATATCAATGAATGTTAAAAGAAAATAAGATGAAAAAGCACATTTTTATTTAACCAGAGCGTAGATGAGAATAATAAAGGGAAAAAAAGTGAGATTATTAATATTTTTCTAAAAAAGTTGGCTCAAATGAAACTGAAAAAAAAGGATATCTACATGCACATATCCCAACTAATCGCTTTTATAATTTCTAGAAAAAACAAGGGTTATTAATAGTCAATAACAACGATAACTTTTGCTGTCGGCCATACTAAGGTGAACACACCGGATCCCATTCGAACTCCGAAGTTAAGCGCCTTAAGGCTGGGTTAGTACTAAGGTGGGGGACCGCTTGGGAAGTCCCAGTGTCGACAGCCTTTTTTTTGATTAAAAAGAAAAGCTTAATCAGAAAAATAGTTGTGGATAATTAATAAAGAATTTCTTTTATTTTTTTGAAAGTGATAAATAATCAACTTTTAAGATTAGATGATAATTGCTTTAATAGCATAATAGATGAGGCTTAAAATTGAGACCTTTGGAAAGCTAAAATTGTAAAAAAAACCCTACTCCGAAAGACATTTTATGGGAAGGACTATCATCTCATCAAAAAACATATAAAATAAAAGTGCTTGTACTTTCACCTGCAAGTAGATAAGTAAAATATTACATCCACTGTCGAACGAAAGATGAAACTGTGGGTATAAGATGAAGATTCAGCTGTAATGCTTCAAGATAAGCTTGAAGTTTTCAATGATATTTTACCATTTAATAATGAAAGATAGAGGTTTGATTTCTGCAAAATACAAAATTATTCTCAAGGAATCCCTTGATTTTTTTATGAATTAACTCAACAATAAACCCAACACACTCCAACAATGCACATGCTTCATTACAAGAAGTTAAGCAGTCTTATTTCTTCCAAAAATTCGAATGTTTCCCCTCAAAAAAGTAAGAAATTGGGAGGGGTGTTTGAGTTATGCTAAAACAATTTAAAAGTTGAAACAATCAAGTTCAAAATCACCAAATTCTTTGGAGCACTGAGAATAAATAAACAGATATTATTAGCACAGAGTGTGGGTGTGAAAATAGGAGATAAAGAAATAAAAAACACAATAAATAGTTCCTTAAGCGAGCCGCAGATAAAAAAGAACCAAGAAATAAAAAGACTTCAAAGGGTAGATAGATTGACAGACATAAATGGAGGGCAAAAAAGTGTTGGCTGCTGAAGATGATGCGTTTGCTATGAAGATGTTCACGACTATTCTCACAGCACTCGGACAACATGTGGATCCTGCAACTGATGGAAAAGATGCAGTCGCTAAATATAAAGCAAATCCGGCTGCATATAAAATTATTTTTATGGATCTCCACATGCCTAATATGGACGGATACTAGGTCAGCACTGCCTTCACTTTGTTAAACGCAAGAATCCAAGGAGCTTGTTTTATTCCTTATTTTGGATTTTAAAATATTTAGGCTACAGCGGCGATCAGAGAACATGAAAAATCAAATAAGATTCCTCATGTCAAGATTATTGCTATGTCAGCATGTAAAAGATAAAAATGAATTAAAAGAATTATTATGTTTGCTTTCTCAAAATGGATACTTTCATGCATTTTCATTTATCTAAATTATATTATTTACCTTTCGAAATTTGTAGTTGAAGATGATGACACAAAGGCTCAAACTTCCAACACAGGAATGGATGGAATTATCAGCAAACCAGTCAAACCAGTTGAACTCAAAAAACATCTCTGATATATCATCTCACTTATCTCATTCAGTTATAGAAAGATATATTTTGCTTTCTCAAATGCATTTTACAATCTCTTATAAAGCTAACTTCAACAACAACGAAAAGATCTGCAGAATCCTCAAGAAAAAATATTCTGATCTCTCTCACTCTCTCTTTGATTTTTCGTTGTTATTTCCTATGAGCTTTTTGAACTCTATTTATTGGGATCACTTGCAGAGTGTGCTTATAAATCTGAAAAGCGTTTTGCTGTATATTATTACCTTTTCTATTCTGTTAAAACTCATTTTTTTATTATGGCTAAGGATTGTAAAAAAACATAACATTTATTAACATTTGAGGTTTAAATTTCTTCTAAGAAGGGGGAGGGCAATTAAGCTCAATTCAAGCTTTGATATTTAAAATTTCAAGCAAAGATAAGTCAATGCTTTTTTAATCATTATTATGATTTTTAATATTATATAATTATTCACCACACAAATTAGAACTCAATTTCATGGATAATTAATTATTTTTCCCATGTAAATGTTCATTATTCATTAATAAAACATCTGCAATTTTGAAACTTATTCCCTGATCTGCTTGAAAAGATAAAATATATTTGAAGGAGAAAGTGGAATATAAAGTACGAACGAATAGTAATGAAAGGGTAGACAGTTTAGTTATAAAGTATTTATTTGAGAGGAGGTGAAAAGCGAGCAGTTGCTCAAATACAGAGGTGATAGTTGAAAGGAGAGTTAGAAGTGGAATAATCCCCTCCAAATGCTGCATTGTAGTCGAATGCTTCATTTTCAAGAGCTAAGTTAGAGCTAGATATGATAGGATTAGATTTTATAGCAGTGTCCTTGTGTTGAGCTAAAAGATGTGCATTTCGATTTTTCCATATTTCCACAGTGTTGCTCATTAACATTGAGACAGTCATAGGGCCAATACCACCTGGAACAGGAGTGATCAGAGAAGCGCTTTTACGAGCCTATTAGCAGTGAAAATAATAATAATTAATGGTTATTTTTGTTCATTTCTTTTTTGAAAAAAAATAACTTTCTTTCATGCTCATTTACCTCTTCAAATTCCACATCTCCAACAATTTTGTGTGGGTCAACTCCTGGGATGCCATTGTTAACTCCAACATCAAGCACAACAGCACCTTTTTTAATCCATTTACCCTTGATTAGCTATCTCTATCCAGCAGCGGCAATTATTACATCAGCCTAACCACAAAGATCAACATTTTATTAACAAAATAATCCAGGAAAATAACGATGTAAAAGTTGACAAAACTATCAAAAAATATTAGTTTATTTCATTTTAAAAGCTAATATTAGCATAATAAATGTTAATAATTTAAATAGAGTACCTTTTGAATGTGTAATTTAATGTTTGGTGTCTCCTTTACACATGTTGTAATTGATGCTGGGGAGAGTTTTTAAATTAGAGCTTCAAGAGGCAATCCAACAAGTTAACCCCTTCCAATAATGACTACATGCTTATTAGTAACATCTACGTTGTGTTCCCTAAGGATGTGCAAACACGCTGCAGGAGTACAAGGAAGGAGTCTCTAAAATGGGTTGAGGCTGTTGACATCATATTTTAGGCAATCAGAATCTTTTGAAGGGCAAATCATATCGAGTATGCTTTATTTATCAAAGTGGGGTGGAAGTGGTAACTGTTTTGTTCAAAAATCAAAAACAAATTAACACTCTGATACCTTAGTATTCTCTTCTATGTTTATCCCAATTCCATACACAAATTGCTTTTTCCTTTATTTGGAAAACCAACTTTTTTTCATATGATTAATTTGAATTTCTTTTTCATTTTTTTCAATTCTTCCTTGAATTGTTTACCTGTGTCATTATGCCATCAATGTCATCCCGCTAATTCAGATGTGTGATCAAATTGAAAATATCCATTTCACTGACATGCTCAGAGAAATGATACAGCTCATGCCGAATTCCAATTATTCTACATGCCTCTTGTTTTTTTTTTATGTAAGAAAGTGATGCAGGATTATTCCCAACAAAAATGATCCCTAGACCAGGCAATCGAGGTAGACTGAGCTCTGAATAACATTCAAAAAAGAAGGCTCACACTTAGGAACAGTTTAAATGTTTAAGAAATAAGTGAAAAGTGAATATTTTTGAATATTTTCTATGTTTTGCAATAAAATTTTTGGCATACTGGAAGAGAAGTTTTCGATGTCTTTCTTGAGGACAGAAAGTATCCGTTTAGCTGAACTATTCCCATTGTATACGATACTCGTAGAGAATTTAGCAGCAGAAGCAGCTGATCTTCTAGAATGAAGCATATGTGTGAAAAATCTTGTATGTAGAATGGCAAAACAATCGTTTCGTTTTTTATTTCAATTGTGTTGATGTTGGTTTATTTATTTTTATTTGTCTCTTATTGATCTTTTATGCAAATCCCGTTCCAACCGCTTGAGCGTTCTTTGCATTTTTAGGTCCTGCAAAAATAGAAGTGATAGGAAAGTAATAGTTCTAAAGTTCATCATCAGGAGGGATTTTTTGACATAATTCAACGACTCTATTTGGCACGTCATTATCAGTCATTCTATTAAGGCCATCTGAGTAGATTGTTCATTCTTTTTAAAAGAAAGAATAATAATAATTTTAATGTAAATTAATGATTGCTTATTGAGAACAGACATCGTAAATCGATTAGAGAACAGTATGAGTTTCATAACCTTTTTGTAATTGCATTTTTATAAATTCGTTTACTGCCTTATTTTTCAATATTTCATTATCCAACATAAACCTGGTTATGTGTGTATTATTTATTGATAATCTATTCTTTTTAAAAAAGAGAAGATAAGAAAAGAGAAGGAAATGTCTTTATTCTATTTTAATTTAAAAATTTGATTATTTTTGTAATATATTAATATTCTATTAATAGCTTCTTGCTGGTTTATGAGTCCACGGCTTTAAATATCTAATTTGCTATTGCTTAAACCTAAAAGAAGAGAGATCTTATTTGAGATTAATGAACCTCAGAATAAGGTGAGCTAGTGTAGTTACTTAAGAAATTTATACCTTCATTTTATGTATTTATCTTGCTCAAAACATGATTCCCTCTCTCTCTTTTGATGATTAGGAGCTAATATGCACTAAAAGAAACAGTTTTTAATAATGAAGTTGTGTAACTAATGGAATATTATTTAAATTTGTATTGAAAAAAATGTGATACAATTAGTCAATTTGAATTAGCCTTCATATAGGTCAAATAGATAAAGATGCATTTTTGTTAAATTTAGCAAAATATTCCAACAAATATGATTGTTTTTATATTTTTAAATATCTATGCTTCATCACATTAAACTCCTTTTTGTTTGATTCAATAAACTAAATTAAATTACAATGATTTATTCTTGAAAACTTAGCATACAAAAAACTTTATGGTTTTAATAATATTTTCATTATTTATTCTACTGTGGCCATTGTTTTAATCAATAAAAACCCAGTTTTAATACGTTAGCTATTCCGCAGTGTTTTTTTGTTTTTTTTGATAAAGAAGAAACCAACTTCATATTGGTATCACACTTGATACTTTATCCAGTCTGATCAATGAAAGAACAAAGAAAACCTTTCATTCATAAGATAATGCAAATATATTAAAAAATAATATACCTATTCCTCTATCAAAGGTCAGTGGGAGGTAAATAAGGGAGGCGAAAAATAATCAGAAGGGAGGTGTGAGAGTGGAAGAAGAAAACTAACAAGAGAGCGAGAGGGATTTTTAATTCACAAAAGATTCCAAGATACAAGAAAAAAATTATTAGATAAACTAAACAAAGATGGGAAAGACTATTTACTCTCGTGAGCCAGCTGTTCAAGCCAAAGGTACATATTGATGCAGTCATTCAAATTAATAAAAGAGAAAAAATGGAACAAAATGCTAGATTCAAAAGCTGTTTGCTGGCAAATATTGCTAAAATATTATCAATGTGTTTGTAATAATTTCTTGTTGCTGTTGAAAAATAGCTGTGAAGACCTCAGCTACCGACCTTAGAGTTCACTTCAAGAACACCTTCGAAGTTGTCAGAGCTCTTAGAGGACTTAACATTGAAGCTGCCAAGAGATATCTCAAGGCTGTTATTGACAGAAAGAGATGCATTCCTTTCACCCACTTCACTGGCTGCATTGGAAGAACTTCCCAAGCTCACGAATTCGGCAAAACTCAAGGTAAATAAATCGAACAAATTCATAAAAAATCAAGCTAACAATGCTATGTTTGTTATCATAAATAGGAAGATGGCCTGTTAAGTCTGTCAAGGTTATCCTCGGACTCCTCGATAACCTTACTGCTAATGCTCAGGTACCAGCATATTTTTGAAGCAAAATAATTCCAAAAAAAAGGAATAAATAAATAAACAATTATACTAATATTATGCATTAAATGAAAATAACAGAGCAAGGGTTTGAACACTGTTAACCTCGTCATCAATCACGGACAAGTCAACAGAGCTCCTAAGGGAAGAAGAAGAACCTACAGAGCTCACGGAAGAATCAATCGTAATTATTCTATTATTTTTTCCATATTCTTTCATCAAATCGATCAATATTAATCGCATTCTTCTTATGGATTAGAAAAGTCAAGGATAAACTTAACAAATCACATTTTTCTTTTTATATCTAATAAACGAGGCATTTTTACTCATTTTTTATTCGTTTTTCAGCTTACCTTAACTCCGGCTGCCACGTCGAGATTTTCGCTCAAGAATCTGCTGCTAAGATCAAGAAGGAAGCTTCCAAGGAAGTCACCAAGAAAACTACCAGAAAGGCTGCCAACAAGACTAAACTCGCTATTGGTCACTGATCTAAAGAATTATCTCTCTCAGATTTAATAAAATTGTCGAGTATTTATTATTTGTTAGCAGGACGATTCTTGTTCTTATTTAAACTTTTCTCAAAGCACCTGTTAATTTTTTGATTATTTTAATCTTAATTTCCGAGCAATTTTAAAGTTTTAATGAAAACTAAACAGCTTCTTTTATTCCATGAAAAAACTATTATTATCCTTTAAAATCATGCAAATGCCTTTTTCTATTATTTTCGATGATTATCAAAACTCTAATCATTGGATTAAACAATCCTAAGCAGAACAATCACATGATAAAACTCTATTTCTCTTCAGAAACTAAAAACCTTGTGCTGCCTGAAGAATTAAATGCAAAAAAATTAAAAAAAGGATCAATCACTGCTGGAGAACCTTTTTTCATGCTTAATCTACTTAGTATTCAGAAAAAAAGAGCTCTTTAGTCTGGCAGACAGCTCGATTCTGCAGACAAAAATGAGAAACAAGATAACTAACAATTCCCTATCCCTGTCTTTTAACTCTTTTCAGAAGTTAAATCTTAAAAACTACCTTCAAATATTGAATTTGATAGGAAAGGTGTTTCTGCTGGTGGATTCAGAAAACCAGGAAAACGTAACTTGCCAAAAAGTAGCTAAGGAACTAGATTAACTTTAACTCCACCATTTCTGGCAGGAGGGCATGTTGCACGCCCTTAGACTCAATAAGGGTCTTCAATGCGCGATTTCTTCTCTTCTAGCTAGTTGGTAGATCAAAGAGAAGGGTATGAAAATGAAACGATGTTTCAAATGACTATTGACAATGCTTAAACAAAGTATCACTCGATTATACCAAATAATGCATTTCCTCAATTCTAAAATAAATCAGATAGATTGATTTCAGCTTAACTGAATACAAAGCATCTCAAGATGTTTGCTTCCCGTCCAGAGACAAGTAAAGCTGTTCAAAACAAATATATGGAACTGTTTAATCAACCCAAAAATCTCTTTGATCAAGTTCTTTCGATTTCAGAGACTCAATCTCAAGCAAAGAAGTTTTTCACCGAAAATAGAATTCACACTGCTACTACCCGAGCAGAATCTTACAATGACCTTGAATAACTAGCTGAAATGAGAGCTGTCTTAGGAGAAGAAACGCATGATAGACGAAACGGAAATAGAATAAATCTAGCTACGATTGACAGAGCAAAAACTGCGTTTGAATCGACTAGGAATGGAAAAAAGAAAGCTGTTGATGTAAATATGAATTCTAAAAAGGATATTGACCACTTACTTTTTCCACCAAGAGCTGGAACAGCAGCTGGATTAATTGGTTCGCAATCTGGATAATCTTATAATGATGATGTCCACATTCACATAAGAAGACTTAAGGCTCCTTTGAGTTCGTTAAATATCATCCCACAAGTTGTTGAAGAGCAATTCTCAAGTATGCACACTTTACAGGATAAAAGTCATAATTAATAAAATGAAAAGATTCAAGAGAAACAATAATTTGAGTCATTGCTTGGGACAAATTTCTTTAGCAAAAGTACTAAGGAATCATAGCAAAACGAAGAGGTTTTTGAAATCAAAGATTCAAAGGAGAAAAAAGCAACTTTTAGTGTTGCGAAAAAAAACAACAAACCAAATTAAAAATTGTAGAAAATCGATTATAATGACATACAGGTAACCAATAACATTGCCCGCTAAGCTTAGAAAGAGTTATCTGTTTTTACTACCCCATAAGATTCTATGAAATTACCTGAGATCAAAGCAAGTACCTAGAAAGATGAAAGTGCAGACAAAACTAAAAAACCAGAAGAATCACTGGTTATTGATGCGAAACAACAGTCAGTTGATTAAACAGTCGTAAGATGAGAAAATAGAAACAATTTCTATTATTATTCTACTTTAAACTTATGTTTTTCCTCTTTTAGGACGAATTAAACATCAAAACGGATGATCTCACAAAAGGAGAAATGAAATATATCCAGAAAAAAGGAAAAATATTTATGGAAGACATTCGTCCACATTTAGAAAGAATACAGAAATAAAACCCTGCTGAACTACAGGCTCTCAACGAGCAAGCTCATTACTCTTCGCAACTTGCTCTTGGAATTCAGCAGGATCAGTTACCGCTTAGACATTAATTATCAGCTACAAATAATCGTGAGATTTTTCAAGAAAATATTGTTGAGCCAGAGAAATGTTTTTATGACCATCCCACGAATATGCATGCATCACTAAAGGCTTTTGGGTAAGAATTGAGGGAGAAGTTCGATAAACTCAACTCAGATGATGAAATTGATTTCAAGGTATGATTTAATAAAGAGATTTAGATTGTTTTTTCATTTAAGAAAAACATGGTTTTTAATTTTTCAAATTTATTTATCATGAATTCTCAGAAATTCCAAGAGACGAAGGAGACTTGTGTGTACAATTTTCTGAATGCAACAGATGAGGGTATTAGCATTCATGAAGTCGAACTTATCAAAGAAGAATATAAAAAGCCTGCAGAGAGTCGTAATTATGAATTCCTAAGCACGATAGCAGAGCGGCTCAAATTTTTCCAAAATTTCACTAAACCTACAAGAATTTACCTCCTTAAGCTAGCTAAAATCCAAGAATATCCTGCTAACTAAATTATATTCAATCAGGTAAAATCTTACTTTCAATTGGAGTATCAGTTAAAAAGAAATAATTTGATTTACCTAATACTTTAGAGGTAATATTTTGCTTTTTGAATTTCTTTCAGGGTGACGAAGGAGATCTTATGTATGTGATCATCAGAGGAGCTTGTCATGTTAGAATCAAAAGAATAAGTTCAGACGGCACTGAAGACAGTCAAGTAGTAGCTACATTATACGATGGGACCTAATTTGGTGAGTTAGCATTGATGAATGTTAAAAAACCAGATAATCTCATCAAAACTATTAAAATGAACGAAGCTGGATAAGTCCGGTTGACTTAAGTCCGCTCAGAATTAGATAAGCAACCTCTATTCAAATCATCTCAAGAATAAGAAGACGATCGATAGGCAGCAAAGCATAAAGAAGAAGAGGAAGAAGAAAAGAGAAATAAATATAAATAATTCTAAAATGATGACGATTCCGAACACGAAGAAGAAAGAGAAAAGAAGCGTAAAGTTAACGAAGAAGATCTCAATAAGATTCTCGAAGAAGCAAGTATGAGTTCTTCGAAGAGAGCAGCAACTATCGAGACTTGTGAACACACGATTCTCTTCACAGTTTCGAGGGATTATTTCAAGACGATCTTACTTGGGTTAATCCAAAAAGAACTGGATTCAAAGTTAAAATTATTATAATCCCTCTCATTCTTTGAGGTAAGTGCTTGTTTATCAAGATAAAAGTCACAAATCATTTTTTATTTTTTGTTTTTTCTTTTAAGTACAATGATCTCTTAAGTCTAATTCCCCTGGCAAACCTTGTGGAAGTGAAGAAATTCAAACTTGGTGAAATCGTACTCCGTGAAGGACAAGAACCAAACAACTTCTTTATCGTCAGCTCAGGGCGATTCAAAATCATCAAAGAGGAATTAGTCGTGAGAAGCAACTTCGCAATGGGCAGAGATCATCAATTCTCCACGAAAAATCTATCCTTCGGAATGATTGACTGTATCAATTACTTTTACAATCAGTAGTATTTTTCACTACAAAAAGAATTTTCTTTGATTTTGATATTCAGATACGAAGGTTAGCGAATAGAAAGGAGCAGGGAAAACCCAGATTGTTGATAATGCTGGTCCAAGTGCATCGGATTTGCATGCTTAATTTCATGAGGATATGGAGAACAGTGAAGCTCCTCCTAAATCTTCGAATTATGAGACAGTCTACGAAAACGATGAGAATATCGCTTATCGATATCAGGTAAACACATTCTTGGGAAATAATCAGTAGAGGGATATGTCAATTGTTTTTGTCTATAATTCTTCTAGAATGACTTCGGATCGCTTGTGAAAAGTGACTTTTTCTTTGGTCGCTCTCTACTGTTAGAGTACCTTAAAGTTGATCCAATAGTTGAAGATAATTACACAACAGATCCCAGAGAAAAAGCTAAGTTAACAGTCGTAAGCAAAAGCACTCATCGTTTACACTTCTTATTCCTTTGTTAATGTTGGCCATTTTCTTGGTAAAAGATTGCAGATTCTGCTTCAGCTGAGGTTTTTGTACTGCAGAAGCATTAAATTCATCTCATCCCTAATCTTCTTCGGGTAACTTTATTGGTTTTTATACTATGTGCAATCCACAATGTTCTAATCAATATTGACTCATTCTCTTCTTTTAAATACTAATAATGACAACATATTTTGTGATGCTGTAAACAGAGAATGCTGATAGATGGGTTGATCGCGAGCAAAGAGTACGATGCAATCTACACAAAAGAAGTTAAATAATGGTCCAAATAATGGGAAAAATATAAATCCGATATGCTCGAGAAAATGAAATCCGATTAGCTATTTAAGAAACCTATTAAGTCTTGAAAATACTATGATTGTGTTTGGGTTAATTATGGTATGACTTTTTATTTTTTTATTACTTTTTGATTACTTGTTTTTTTTTATTCACTTGCTATTTTTAAATGATGATGAATTCCAACAAAAGACATCCGATTCTCTGTTGAGTAATTATTACACATTGCAACATTGCAGAAAGGAAATATTTTGTTTGAAAATAGGTTTCAAGTAGCAATGATAGATAGTTAACCAAAGAGAGGTTGATTTTCCTGCTCCTTTTTTTTGTTTTAATTTATTGTTAAGATTTGTTCTATTTGATTGTAAAAATCAAGAATTTAAGAATTTGCGGGTATTTTAGGTAGTAGATATTTTGATTAAATCTAATTGTTTTTGACAATCTTAATCCTGTGCGTCTTAGTTAAGATCCTTCTCTCAAACAAAAATCTGTCTCTTGCCTCTTAAAAAAAAACAAGAAGCAATTTAGCAAAAGATAGAGAGTTAAAAAGTTGTTCTACATTATCATAAAGATAAGCACTAGCAACTCCATGAAATCAATGGATGCCATCGAGAAACAAATCGAGACAGTCTTTACCTGCAAAATTCTTCCAGAGCATGATGTCAAAACAATTTGTGAGAAAGTAACAATCCCAATAGAAGCGCTGCAAAATTGCAAACGATCTCTAAAAACCAAACCAATTTCTAATATCCCTTGTTGATGATAGATCAGAGAAATATTAACAGAAGAATAAAATCTTATGAACGTGAAAGCACCTGTGATGGTATGTGGAGATATTCATGGGTAATTCTTTGATCTCATGGAGCTCTTCAATATTGCTGGAAAACCACCTGTAATGAAAACAATTGTTTACATAGATTTGAGCTATTTTGGAGCATCACAAAAATACATAAATGACTTTTCGTTGAAATTATTTCTATTGTTTTGAAGGAGACAAATTATCTTTTTATGGGCGATTACGTCGATCGAGGCTTCCACAGCATTGAGACGATAACATTGCTGTTCCTTCTGAAAATCCGATTTAGAGATCGAATGGTGATTTTAAGAGGAAATCACGAGAGTCGGTAGATTACTCAAAGTTATGGGTTCTATGATGAATGCATACGAAAATATGGGAATACAAATGTGTGGAATTATTTTACAGATACCTTCCACTATCTGCCAATAGCCGCTCTAGTTGAAGGATAAGTAAGAGAGTAGTTTAGAGTTTTATTTATGTTGTTAAGAGCAGAAATAAGGCACAAAAATGAGCTATTCGTTATCTAATATTTTGGGTTTTTTAATAGAATAATTGACCCTATTTTTGATAGTTTTTTTGCTTGCATGGTGGGCTCTCACCTAGCGTTGATACAATGGATCATATTAGATAAATTGATAGGATTTAGGATATTCCAGCGGAAGGTGGAATGTGTGATTTATTGTGGTCTGATCCTGATGATCGGTCAGGTAAAAAAAGCAAACAAATAAAATGAATTAAAGATTTATTATTCAACTATTGAGGGCTTATTATCAATTATTGTTTGTTTATGTATTTGGTCTAGGATGGGGCATGTCACCGAGAGGTGCTGGGTTTACATTTGGCTAAGATGTTTCAGAGAATTTCACCTACACAAACAATATTAAATTGATTGCACGTGCGCATCAACTCGTTTGGGAGGTAATCAAGATCAAAAAAAAAACTAAGTAGTTCTCAATTTTACTTTATGTTTTTGGTATTGTTTGCTTAGGGATACTAGATGACACATGACAGACATGTTGTAACAGTATTTTCAGCACCAAATTACTGCTACAGATGTGGAAATTAAGCAGCTTACTTGGAACTAGATGAACACATGCGGATGACTTAGTAACAAAGAAAAAATTAAGTTTTTTGTGGAATTTCAATGAAGTTTAAAACAGTCATTAGATAGAAAACAGATTCATTTTGGGAAATCGAAGTCACATTAGAATAATTATTAAAATGTTTTTTTGTTTTTTGGTAGTATTTAATTTGACTCTGCAACAAGTGATAATGGAGGTAGTTCGACAAGGAAAATACCAGAATATTTCCTTTGAGGGGTTGAAAGATTAAAAAAAGAGAGAAGGAAACTAAGGAAAAGGAGAAAGAAGCTTTAATTATTAAAATAAGCAACTCATTTACTTGCAAGTTAGGTATTATTATTATTCAGAATTTTTTCTTAATTATGCATTGTTAAATTTCATGTTGTCTATTATTTGGATAATTTCTTTGTTGTCTTGTAAGATCAATCATTTTATTCCTTGAATTCAAGCTTCTAATATATTTCAGAATATTGAAGAAAACCTATGTGTTTTAATTTAACTCATTAATATTATCTGATTTCATGTATTTTTGAAATTATCTAACTTCTCTAAAAAAATTAAGAAACAAGCCTGACTAATAAAGGAGAAGAATAAACAGGGGTTGAGCGCATTAAGCAATGAGCTTGACGGGGAAATAGGATCAGTTCTCCATAACTGAAACAGTCAATAAAAACATTGAGAACAACCAATTTCCTTCTTTCCGCAATCATAAATCCCTAGTCGGTAAGATTTTCAAACATTTGTTAATCTGTTTGTTGCTGTTTGAAGCACTTTCGTATGCAAATATTTCTTTCAATTTATAATATGCCATCAAATAAATCAATGTTTTTTTTCATCTCACTTTTGTCTGTTTCCTCACACAAAGGATGGTGCTCGATGAATTATCCAAGGGTATTGAAAAACCCTATTTTCTAGCCAAAACCATTACCAAAAGAAGATCCCACACATTTGGATTATCTCTATCAGATAAAAATGAGATAAAACGCAGAACAGCGATTTGTTCTGAGAAAACCATTTCAAAATCTTGCTAAAATCCACAAGCCATTATTGGAAGAAAAAGTTGGAGTACCTCCTGATGGATATAAGAACTCAACATTGAGTCTAACAACATCTTCTAAAGAAGCTAGAGCGAAGATTGTAAAAAACAAAGAGAGATAAGAAATATGTTAATTATCTTTATAAAATCAACAGAATAATTTGAATAAATTAATAAGAAAAATTAGCTAAACTTCAATTAAACAATATTGAAAATGATTTGTTTAGATTGAAGAGACAAATAAAGGCTTAGAATAGTACAGCAATATGCTACCATTGAGTAGTGAGATACCAGTGGGTAAGGCAGATGGCAATTTCAGTCGTCATGTCAGGTAAATAGGTGAGATAACATACGAACCAAGTTATGAAAGTGAAGAGATTAGGCATCTAAAGAAGCTTCCGAATTCTATTCTCTCAGAGTAAAATCTACTCACGGTTCTAAACGAGGGTTTGCTTTATCTTTCGCTCTAGAATCACACTTGGATCAAAAATGATCTTGTTAATAAGATTGGGTATTTTGCACCAAATATTCAAGAACTTTGCCTCGCTGGAACGCAACTTCTTGATGATGTATTCTAAGAGCTTGCTGTCTCCTGCTTAAAGTAACGTTTTTTTGGAATATTTTTTGTGGAAAAAAGAGGTTTTTGTTATAAAAAAATAATATTTTTATTTTTAGACTCCATTCGATTGATGTGAGCAATTGCCCTTTACTCACTGAAGCAGGAGTTAAGAGGTTTCTTGAAGCTAAACCTAATATTCTTAAATTCTTTGCAGCACACAACGATATGTCAATCACAGGTAAAAAATAATAAAAATGATCAAAATTATCCCCAAATTTAACATCTTTGAGTTCATATTAAATTGATATCCTTTTAAAAAACAAGATAATTCCCTTGCGCCTCTGAGAGAAGCATAGTCTCTGGAAAAAATAAACTTCTCCTTCTGTTATGAGCTTACGAATGTGACTATGGAATACTTCACTGAAAAGGGCTAAAAATTCAAAGATATTTACCTCTCAAGTAACCTTTATTTTATTGTTTTTATCCATGTTTTTTGTAAAATTATGCTGTTTCTTTTTGAAGATGTCCAAAAGATTTCAGGAGACAAATTGGCAGTAATCATTCATAATTCTTATGAAACCCTTTAGAATTTAGATATCTCATTTATGCCTTAAGTAAGTTCATTAAGAATTTTAATTCTACTTGCCATTCTTTAAAGTTCTCTAAACCAATCATTTGCTGTTTTTGACAGGATGATATCGGAAAAAATGTCATGGAGAAAATTGGCGATTGCCGAAAATTAGAGTAATTAATTCTAACAGGAAGCAAACACATCGATGACAGTGGTATCTCTGCTATGGCAAATGGAACCTCTTCAATCAAAAAGAATCCAATGTTTGTATCCTTGAAAACTTTAAAGCTTGGAGGATTGTCTAGCTTGACAAATGGATAACTCTCCAAATTATTCTCGCTCTTACCTGCACTTGAGTTCATTGAGCTCAATAATCTAGAGAATATCACCGAAGAACCTGTGCTGACACTTCTCAAATTCTCTCTGCACATCTAAAGAGTTTTCTTGAACTTCACAACAAGCATTGGAGATCCCGAATTAGAAGATCTCAAAACATAATTCCCTAACGTGCTCTTCGTTCGAAATATCAATAAGTACACAGACGTCAAAGATGATGGTCTACGTATGCCCTTCCCACCCATCAATCTCAAGAAGAAGAAAAAGAAAAAGAAGAAGAAATGATATGATTTCAATCTTGACAAACAAAAACAAAAATTATTATTTGAAAAATAAACTAAAATATCAATCAAAAGAGAGAGTTTTTCGTATTAAATTGGAAATTAAATTCTGTAATTATTTTTTTCAAATAAATGAACTTATTTTTTTTATTCGACGAGATAATTTCCTTTATTTTGCTATATTCCTTTTGCTCGCCATCAAATTTATAAGATATTTTCTATTGTCTGTTAATATTAGCTTCTGTGTGCTGAATATCTCGTCAGAGTGTCAGGTTAAAATTACATTCAAAATCCGATCGGTATCGGGAGTCGCAGGGAGATGAAATCCCCCCTTGGGATGAAACATATATCACACACGCATCTATAATAACTTTATCTCTCTCCTAAATTATTAAATTGCTTAATAAAACTCACGTGGATTCCAAAGATAGAATGACCGAAGTCGTAGGTAAAAATACAGTGAAAATGATGGTATTTACTGTTCTAACTTCGTTTTCTCTGTGTACATAGAAACCAAACAGCACTCTGAAGAAGGCCCTAAATTAGTTTAGATCACCTAACAAGAAGGTGAAGCTTCCAAGGAACCTTAAGAGAAGAGAGTCCATAAGTTCGACTCAAGTAAAGATAAATAGTTTCCTTTTGAATCATGAAAGAGAGAGATATTTCCCTATTTGTTGACTCTGTTTCTATTGTACTTACTTACTATTTAACTGTTGGTTAGAATGGGAAATGATCGATAAAATCAAGGCTTCTGATGAGCCAAGCGTTGTCGTGAATATCTTCAGAGTCCATCCCGAAGCTACCTGGAAAGAAATCAAAGACGTCTACAAGGATATTACCATGAAGATTGAGAAGGTTCCCAACAAAGAAGGCATCTTCAACCTTCTTTTCCGCAACCACAACGATGCCATCGAGTTCATCCGTGTCTCTCCTAAGGTACTAACAAATGATATTTTAGATATGTATGGTCAGATCTTGATTAGGAAGGATAATTCACTAAAATAAATCCTAATTTCTCTTATCATTTCAATTTGTTTTTTGACTATTTAGCCTATTCTAGACCAGAAGTTTACCATGAGACTCAACGACAGATTCAAGCCTGACAATTCTTCCGGCTGGAATGAAATGGGAACTGATGGACACACTTAGAAATTCGAGACTAAGAAGTATTACCAAAACAAGTCCAAAAACTACAAGAAACCACACGAGAAAACTGACAGAACTGGTAAGGATCAGTTGATTAAATACATCTAATCGGATATTTAAACGATTTGTGCGCTTTTTCCTAATGAATTCATATTTTTAATTAGAGGAAGAAGAGCAAAAGCACAACCAAGAAGGTGTTGAAGGAGAAACCAAAGAAATCAATGAAGAAGGTCTTGATTTACCCACCAGAAAATTCCATAAGGAAGAGCCAACTTCAGACAAAGTCACTCGTGCTCCTAAAGGTGATCACGAAAACAAAGGACCAAGAAGATTCATTGGAGATGTCAACAAGACTGGAAAAACAACTTCAACCACTACCACCACTGCCACCACCACCGTTGCAGCTGAAACCCACAAGGAAGTAAGTGAAGCATCGAATGCTGATTGGAAAACAAAGAAACAGCCTTTTTTACATATTTATGTTTCTAAAAATAAATATTTAGAAGAAAAACATTTTTTATTTTTGTTAGTCCAAAGCTCCTGTCGATGACTGGATCACCAAGAAAGACCCTGCTGTTGAGAAGAGAGAAGCAGAAGAAGCCAAAAAGAAAGCTACTGCTGCGCTTCAGAAGGAAAAGGAAGCTGTAAATATGAGAATAGCAAAGATTTAAAAATAAAATGACACATTTTTTACAACAAGAAATCTATCATTTCCACAAAACTATTTATCCTTATTCAAACAATTATCTTTGCATTTCAGCAACAGAAGAAGGAGCAAGCTCAAAAAGCTAAGCAAGCCCCCAAGAAGCCCGCTGCTGATTTCTCCGATGGCTGGTGAAGAGAATAGGAATATTTGCTGATTCCTTTTTGCAGAGAGAGAGAGAGATCAAACACTAATCATAAAGAGAATCAATCAAATTTTGTGATAGTTACCAGTTACAAGAGGAAATTATTTCGAATAGTGTTTGTTGTTGTTATTTTTTCTGCTTGATTAAGAGCATTTGTGTGTTTGAGATTAGCATCCTAAGATTATTTAATTAGACATTTGTTTTAGGAACCTTTTTTCTTAAATAATTACAGAATTTTGATGGGTGAAGAATAAGAAGAAGAAAACTTGTGAGATTGCATTAATAGTTTTGCAGTTTCATTTAGTTTTAGCTGTGATTTTTATTATTCTCACAAAAAAATTGATGCTAAAATTTCATCGAATATGGTATTAGATAAAAGTTATTTGCTAGAATGCAATGATTCTAAAACCAAAATAACATAAATATATTGTATTCCTATTGAATTGTAATTAATCTCTACATTTTCTTTTGATAATTACATTTCGGTTATCAAAACTTTACATCGCAAACAAAAGTTAGATTAAAGAAACAAATCAGAGGGTGCATAGCCACAATTTTAATTATCGTAAATCTGCTTAATAGTAGAAGATCATTATGCAAGATAGTACTTATCCTTCAACCTAACTTTAGGCTCCATCAACCTCTCTAAAGAAGAAGATTCACAGTAGGTTTAACTCGTTAATATAGGATTACACTTTGGAATCGATCATTCAAGATTCAAGCAATAAAACAGCTAGCAGCACAAGCATCATCGATAGGAGACATGAAAGAATCAAGTAATCTGAAGGAGAATTAGAACCATCAAAATAACCATAGCATTAATAGTTAGAGTAGTTTTCGTAATCCCCTAGTAGAAGCTTCTACCATTCGTTTTCAAATCTCAACACAAATGCCACGGCTTGGCATGATACTTCGTGTTCTCCATTATCGTCCTAATTGAGGACTCTTTTCTTTGAAAATGTTAGAAATTATTAATCACCACTGCCAAATATTATTTCCATACGGAGAAGGTAAGAATCTAACTCTTCAAAGATAGCTAAAGGATAAGAAGAATAACCGATAGCAAGATTTAATCAAAATAAGACAACAGTAACAAGCAATTTCACATCTCTTTCGCTGCTTCATAAGGTTTTTAAGAGTCCTAAAAGCACACAAAATGGTTAGGAAAACATCAACAATTCCTAGATTAATTAGAGTAATCATAGTAGCTTTTATGATGAAAACGAAAAGCAATTCTTCAATAAAGTTGGTAATAAATAGCCAAAGAAAGAGTTACATTCCTTTTTACCCAAGAATCTCAAGGATGATAGCAATGCCATAGACATAGCAAGAGCTCTAGAAACTAAGGATAAATGGAGTTTGCTTTGCAGGGAATACTTTAAGGCCAAAGATCATCTGATCCAATCAAAGAAACTCATCCCAAAGCTGAGAGATAATAAACACAAAAATAACGATATTTCATTGTCTAACTACAATAGCCGTAGTAACTCATTTGAACACTAAGAGACTGGGTTTAATCTAAGTAATTCTCCTATTATGTGCCTTTCCACGCATCTTTCACCTAGTGGTGAGGCAAATAGTAGAAATCCTTGGAAGAAACCTATTAATATGCTGGAACCCATGCAATACAAGAGAAACAGCAGCATTAAATAATAAAACCTTAATGGCAGTATTAAAAATAATAACCATTCTTAAGATATCGGTTAAGCAGATGGTGTTTCATTGTAATTAAGTCATAAAATTCGGTCAAACAGTGAAGGAATAGCTAAATCAAGTTATCCTCAAACTAAATAGCACAATGCATTAAAATATAGCCGTCACAATGATCAACCACATTAAAGGAAATCACTAAGTTAACTAATCAATATTAGCAATAAAAGCTAAGAATCTTTAGTTGAAAGTGATGAGAAGTAGTATCGAAAAGAAGATCACATTAAGGAAATAAATGACGAATCGCCATTAAGACAGTCAAACAAAAATGACTTTAAGAATAATTCTAGCAGTAGCAGCAGCAGTAATAACAACATAATTACTAGCCTCTTTCCAACAAACAACCCCAACAAAAGCAGCAACGAAGCTTGTAGAGACTAATCTTAATCTTAAACTCTGGAAAGCTAATCAGCTGAGGAAAGATTAGCTGCTTGCGAGAAAATTAAAATATTCAGATACTTCAAAGACGATGGGATTCCATTGTTTCAAAAAAGGAAAGCATTCAAAGATGTACAAACATTTTATTCACTGAATGGAAATTAGCAGCAGTCTAATTATGGGTTTTCCAAATCTATTTGCAAGGATGTGCTTAGCTTCCACAACAGTTTGAAGAACATGTTTCTTAAAATTGATCCCTTGTTCCCGCAGCAAGCGGATAGAAGAGGAGCAAAATAGCTTATTCTCTAACGAAGGATGCTATCATTGAAGCACTCTTGATTGAAGAAGATTAAATCTTTTCATTTTTTATTAATGATTTCATATTTTAATCAAGACAATTTTATAAAATTTCAGTGATCTTATCTTACAATGAAACAAACATAAATCAATCGTAATTGTTACCTATCTATTAGGAATTGGGGAATCTATTCTGATTAGGTTATGTCAAAAGAGCAGTTAAGAGAGCACAAACAATATTCAGCCAAATTTAATTAATGAAGAAACTTTTCTTCTTCTTTTATTATTATTTTCAGA
>Ga0302271_10001683_pt1 | contig 20956 bp, 10 predicted proteins | sample III_Bog_N1_1_FD_198767 | JGI IMG/M metagenome (GOLD analysis project Ga0302271, IMG submission 198767) | Peat permafrost microbial communities from Stordalen Mire near Abisko, Sweden - III_Bog_N1_1 | ecosystem: Environmental > Terrestrial > Soil > Wetlands > Peat | place: Sweden: Abisko... | reverse complement strand
TCTTATTGATTCTCCTCCGCGAGCAAAAAGAATAGATTTCCCTAAGAAGCTCTGATTAGGGGATCAGTATGCTTCTATTTCTATCTTCGCGGAGAAGCCTCCTACTATGTCAGTCCAGTGGGGGTCATATAAAATATTATTAAAAAAAGGCGCCGCTGCTATCAAGAATCACTAGGCTGAGAGGAGGATGATTTAATTCTATTTTAAAAGAATTCTTTAAGAAGTGCTAAAATGATGGTTTAGAGACCATTTTCCCCTAATTTTTATTAGAATCTGGAGGATCAAGACTGATTGAATAATAACAAAGATTGATTCTGATTAAATCAACCGAAAGCGCGTTGTTCTTCCTACCCCTAACTCTAATTTTAATTTAAAATTAAGTGTGTCTTTGTCCGTTGTTATCATTCATTTTGTTAGAATGTTTCTTGATCGTAAAGTAGAAAATGGAATAAATTTTTGTTGAATTGAAGAAAAAAACCATACAGAATAGAGAAAGGGGTATTATTTTATATTCTAGAGCCTAAAAACATATCCATTAACGAATCTCAGCTTATTGATTTATTCAAATTTGTAAATTTAGAGCTAGACAATCATGCCGTCCTAGAAATACAATATGCTTAAATATTAAATCTTCATGAAACTAACAAAACAAAGAGCACATTATCTCAAGAATATTCTTATTTTTTAGAAAATCAGAAGATTCAAATACCGAAAAATAAACAACTTTACCACTCCTTTTACATCTTTTGCTTGCTACCATTAGCTATCCTTTTTTTGGGGATAAGTATTCATGAATTATGAACATTTACCCAATTGCCAAGTTTCTTCTCATACCCCAAGAAGAAGCATAGCACACTCAAGTAAAAAGCCTCAAAAATAAGTAGGATATTAACTGAATGATGCATGTATCTGTCTCTCTCTTATTTTTTTTTGAAAAAAGAAGATAAAAATATTTTTGTGTAATTTTTTTTGTCATAAATTCTGGAACAAAAAAGATTTAGAGATATTAAAGCCAATGTTCTCAAGAAAACTTTAACATCTTGCAGTAGTAGCAAGCAATCCCTCAAGCTATAAAGCAACAGGATTTTATCCTCTTTAATGTTCTTTCCATACTAGGTTAGTTCATTTCTTCTCATCAAATAACTACTACAGTTAAGAATCGTTTTGAATAATTGCTATTCTTTGTCAATATTTTTTCATCTAAAAATCATGTACTTCTCCCTAGGTTTGTTAGGAGTCAAGCATGACAGTTCTCTTTAGGAAATCAAGAGAGCATACTATCTATTAGCATAAAAGGCACATCCTGATGTGAATTAAGCAAAAGGTTCTGTTGAAAACTTCGCTAAGATAAATAAGTAAATAAAATTACAAAACATAGGCAAATGTACCAAAAAATCTATGTTTGTTTTTGCTCATTTGATTTTTGTTGTTGTCGTCAGTGCATATTAAATCTTAAGCGATGATTAGAAAAGAAGGGAATACGATAGGGATCAACAATTCTAGCATGCAGCTACTTCGAACTACTCACAATCTGATTTCTTTGGAAGAAAAAATACAGCGCATTCTGGATAGCATTAGGATTTTAGGGATTTTGGAAATACAAATAGCACCAAAAACAGTTTTTCCTTTGAAGATTTCTTTTAATTCGATGAAGAGGTCTTCAGAGAGTTCATTAAGAACACTGCGAACTAGCATAATAATGCGAAAAATTAGAAGAAAAATAATGAAAAAACAAAAGAAGCTAGTTCTAAAAAAAATAAATTCGTTTATAATGATGTGGAATTTGATTTTCTCAGTGATGAAGAAGATATTAACCCTTAGGATTTCTTCAAAAATCCTAGAAATTCAAAGAAGAATGAAGGGTTCTCTTAGTAATCTACTGGTTCATCTTCTACCTCTGGTTCTTCAAAAGAAAAACGAAAAAAAGGTTAAGATTCTACTTCATAGGTTTACCTAACATTCGATGAATCCTTAACGGGTGTAACTCGAGTTGTTGACGTTGAAAAGAAGATTCTTTGCGAGAAATGCTAAGGAACCAAAAAAGCTCTTGGATCGAAGAAAAAACTCTGCAAGACTTGTAAGGGTTCTGGAACACTCACGTTTAAATAAGGAATCCACATATGGGAAATGGTTTGTTCCGATTGTCATGGAGCAGGATAGATATTTGAGAATCCTTGCAAGTATTGTTAGACTACAGGGTTTGTGACTAAAGTAGTGAAAGAGACAATTCATGTACCAAGGGGAGTCAACAATGGATAGACGATTAGATTCCCGAATTAAGTAGGTTTTTTGTGAGATGATTTTTACTGAGAAATGAGTTAAAATTCATGTGATTTTGTGTAGGGAAATGCAAGTGATAGAGGAGGAGTTGCTGGAGATTTGGTTATCAAGGTGAAGGTCGCAAATGATAAGTCTTTTAAGAAAGAAGGATTTGATTTATTTTCAGAACATACAATATCTCCAGCGAGGGTAAGAGAGCAGAAGGGGAAATGATAATAGGGATTTGTAATAAGACAAGTAGATTTGAGAGTATTAAGTGAAGTTTGACTATTTCCCTCGTTTTCAGGCTGTTCTTGGAGGAAAGATAAAAGTGAAATCCATGAAAGGTGAGATAGAAGTGGTGTTACAGCCAGGGACATAAGATGGATACAAAATGAAGATTCCAGGGCAAGTAAAAAATCATTAAATGAGATAGGTTGCTAGAGATTAAAGTAAGGTGTTTAATCTGAATTTACTTGAATTGGTAAAGGGAATTGACAGAGAAGGGACAAAAGACTCAGGCGATCAATTTGTAGTTTTTCGCATTCAAATACCGAAAACACCATCAGAAGAGGAAAAAATGGCTTATTAGTAGCTTCTTGATTTAGAATGAAGGAAAGGATGGACAAGTAGTTTAAAGGAAGGAAGAAAGAAAAGGAACTGGCTTTTTAAGGAAGTTAGATCTATTTGAGGGATTGAAATATTTAGAACTATCATTGAAAAAATGAGAAGATAATATGTTCGATTTGTGTATGTGTATTGTAAAGAAAGAGAGTTTATTTAAAGAAGATAATCATATATGTAGATAACTAAGTAATAAATGAAGGTAAAATAATAATTGATTTCATTTTAAAGAAAGAGAAATATTCTTGAATATGGTTATGATAGTTAGTAGTGAAAGGAAATTGTGGAGTTGTATCAATACGATAATAATAGAACAATGAAAGCAATCAAAAGGACGGATCTGTATGATTCAAGATAAAATTTGAGATTCCATAAGAAAAAGATTCAAAATATAATAATACTACTACTGCTTTAGTTGTTTGATTTTTAAATCTCACCATTCGTTTTTCAAGAGATACATTTTAAGTTTCTTTGTTAGAAAGAAAAGTTTCTTTTTTGTTATTTCTTGGAATCTGCACAAGATTAACAGCAAGACAATTTCGTTTTTTTTGGTCTGTTGTGGAAAAAATAAATGGGTTTTGAGTTCGATTTAGACAGATTGTTTGTTCGTTTTTCAAGTGAACTGGTTTCTTGGAATTGAGCTCTTGAAGAAAAGTATTTTAGGGAAAATAAAAAGAATGGAAGCTCTACAAATAGAGCAGAAATGAGGGTAGCAAGAAGTCGCATGTATTTTCAGAGAATTGTGGGAAGATGTACTATTTTATTCTTTTCGAGCTTTTTCCTTTTTTAACTGGAGAGTTAGTAGAACCATCCATTTTAAGGCACTTAGACAGTCTCAAAATTCAAGCTTGGATTATTAGAGACCAACCATCGATCTGAGTCAAACAAAGAAGACAATGCTAATTAAACTTGGTTATCTGGACAATAGATCTAAGAACTAGAATGATAAACCTTAAATTCACCAATATTAATAGCAGCACATGAAGATCTAATTCCATAAAAGAATTAAGATTAGAAGATATTTTGTGGTTATAAAATAGCTATTTTTTAGTAATTAATGAGCTCCTACCCTCCCCAATGTCAATCAATTAAATCTCCAATAGCTTTATTAAATTGAGTAACACCCAGAGGTAGACACATAAGAGCTGTTTCTCCTGCTTTCAAATAACAAAATCAAAAGTTAATCAATAGATCCATATTTTTTTCTTTTATTAAGAATTTTATCAATAATTACTTGAGAATTATAATTACTCTTAAACGCAGATGCTGATTACTGGGAGAAAGAAAATTAGAAGTTTAACTGCAAAAACTACTCATTCTTAATTTTGACGTCATTCATTCAGCATACCATTAGTACAACAACAAAGAAAGAAGGAGTATTATTGTAATTGAGTTACTACCAATATTCATTGGCTTACTATTTTAAAATTTCTTTACTATTATTGTAGGTTCTTACATTTAAGCAAAAAAGACTTTTCCTCTGGCAATAATTAATGAATAATAGAAATCAAACATGCAAATATAACAAATCAAACTTCTGAATATCTTTTGGAAGATTAACACCAATTGAGAAACCAAAAAAAAAACAATTTTTGAATGGATGTCAAATATTATTAATTGATTCCGTACCATAATAATGACGGATCTTCTTTGAGTGGATTTTAAATCTAATTGAAAAGGTGTGATGCGTAATATGTGTTAGTAATTATTATTTGTGGTATCTAAGAGATTAATTAATTGAAATTGAGAGAATGGCTATTAATGCAAATAACTAGGTCATTCATAGAAGGGATCAGAATCGATTCCCGCATTTTAAGACAATCACTCCCCATCAAATACAATATTCCGATTTTTTATAATAATATTTAAGGATAGATTGCAAATTCAATTTAGTAATAGATTCTTAAAGAAAAGACTTAATAAAATGGAAGCAGATGAACAAAACTAAGAACCATATGGCAATGAGGAAAAGACAAACTACCATTACACTTAGATGAACAGTAATCGAAATAGAGACATTTAAACTGCCTATGCGAATCCTGAGAGATCATTCTACTGGGCTAAGAGACGATAAAAACGAGTGATCCGCTATTAAATGGATTCTTCATGTGTTGAAGAGTGTTTGCGAGAGGATGAGATTAGAGCTAACTCCGCGGATTAGGATTCCTCAGTGAAAACGCAGGTTCTTGAAGATACAAAGAGAAAGTTTTTTCATCACAGAAATATTACAATCAATTCACAAAGACATCCAATCGATGACGAAGATGAGCAATTTTTCGATTGCAGAGCTGGCTAGTATCCAAGGAATCTTACCACGCGAGACATCGAAGGGGCATTTTCAGATACGAATAAGACTCCTGCAGTGAAAAACTTTCTGAAGCTACAAGAGTCTAAGAGTAAAAAAATCAAAAAACAAAAAAGATGGGAAGTTAAAAGAGAAAAACATATTTTTCGTTTAGGATTAAGAATGCATGAAGCGCGATAGGATTCTAAATCACCAATCCCTGCAGGCATGCAGCCTTATGAGAGAGACTGCCAATGGATTCCTACAAGGATATCATCAAAAAGGCCTTTTACAGACCAATCCAAACAATAATAAAATCATCTTCTAAAGTAATAATTATTTTTAAATGTCTTTTCTCCCATGGTTTCCTCCAATCAATCAGCAACGATAAAAGTACAATGTATTAACATACGAAACCATCACGGAATGAGCAAAAAATGCTTAAACAAAAATGAACAAAATGAAAAAAGACCATTGCTAAGGGAAAAATAAAATTTTAAGTTTTCTGATTCTCACGATCAAGATTATTTGGGAAACCCCTTTTACCCAATGAAGCGTAGAGCTAGCTTACAATTTGATAATACTATTAATTAATCAATTGCTTAGATTGGTCTTGAGAAAAAATATTGCACTTTTATTTTATTCTCACTGAAATAAATTAATATTTTATTTGTGTACGATTTTTTTTAGGAGTATCATAAGAAAGAGTAACGATGGTGAGATGGGAGGCATGAAAGGGGATGGATAAAAGCATGCTTCAATTAAAGATTCGAGCAGCAGCAGCAGTGCTTCTAAGTAAAATAGTATTGGAAAAATTTAAGCAAAATAGGATAAATCTTTAGTTGAAACATCGAATACAGAAATCAGCGGTAGACAACAATAGAATTATCATAACATGAAGAGTAATATATATCACAATTCTCCTGCTGATTTGACAGCTGCTACGACTGCTACTTCGTATGTTGACACCAAGAATAATAAACACAAGGATAACCCATTTGCTTCCCCTTAAGATAATAATTATCATATGAATTCAAAAGAATCACAGTTGAATAACAATAGTGCTATTCTTTCTGCTTCATAGTAATATCCTAGTAATGAGTTTATCAGAATTAACACTGATGATATGTGGGAGCCAAAAGGGAAATCCAAGTCAATCAATAAAAGATAAATCAAGCATCCAGAATTACATGGAAAGCTGAGAAACCATGTAGACTAAACAGAATATCCAGTGGTTGAGAAAGAATAATACAATAATTTTAACTATGAAAAGCACAATCAGGATTATGGTTAGGATATTCATGATATTCATCACCCTTATATTGATTCTTATAAAAATAAACCAGTTTAAGAAGTGTATTTTCATTCTCCTCCTCGATAAAATATCTTTACTAAGAAAATTGAATCATCAAATATCAAAGAAACATCATCTAATCTCAAAGAAACTAATTCTGACGCTTAGGAGAGATAACGGCAATTCTTAGAAAAAAGTAGATTATTCTAAGAAGAAGGATAAAATTAAATAGGAAAGATAAGAAAAAATCACAGGGATTCTGATGAAAAAATACATCGACGATTGGGTGGAAAATCAGAAGGAAGCAAAAGGGAAACTAAGTACAAAAGGAACAATGGCAACGAATCAGACAATGACCTTTGTGAATCATCTTATTTCTCTAATGTTCTACGTCTTCCAGATGAAGATGATTCATGGCGGAAGAATATGAAAGTATTATAAGAGAAAGAGAAAAAACGAGAAGAACTCATGGATAGATTCTAAGGATAATATCAGCAGTAATTAGATTAAGAAATGGCTAGAAGAGAAAGGAAATTCTTTTCTGCAAATCGAATAGCGTTGTCTTAGAAAACAGAATATAATATTCTGAATTTTAATAAGAATATTGTGAATTTTGAATAGAATGATAGAGGGAAAGATAAAGGAAGGGACGAAAGAGAAGGTGAAGGTTCTATTGAATGGAAAAGACAATAATAAAGTAGAATTCTTGATCATGATACCAACCATTTTAATTAAGGTTTATATTAACAATCTACTAATGTAAAAATCACACCGAAGAAGCAGCAAACATAGCTAGGCAAAGAAAGGGCTATTTCAATGGTAAATGGATAATAATAGTATCGTTCGAAGTAGTATGAATCTCCAGGCAGCTCTAAAATTGTACTTCTTCCGTTTATCTATTAAACCGATAGCGCTGAACTGAAACCTGCCTGGAAGGATCTCTCATCTTATTTGAAATTCTCCAAATCTAAGAACATCAATGAAAGTTATTTTTAGCACCTTAAGACATCCAGTGCAGGAACAAACAGTATTCATTTTGATTTAGAAGAAGCCCCTGCTGGAAAGCCAACATAAAACCCTGATGAAACAGCGATATTCGCGACACCTCAGAAAGTTAAAAAACCATTTTAATATTCCTATCATGCTAATACTACTACAGCAAAAAGATCTTCGAGAATTCTTAATAGAATCAAAGGACCAATAGCACCCATGAATGCAGCAAAGGCATTTTAACTTTTTCAAAAATCTGAATAGGAGAAGAAGAGTCATGGGATGGTCTGAAGGAATATTAATATTTGAAAACAAAAAAAAATATTGCAAATGCAGACACTCAGAGCATTTCGAGCATTTGAATACACACAGGAAAACAAAAAAAAGAGAGAAAAATTAAAAATCAAAAAATATTGTAAATAAAATAATTCCTTGCTACAAAGTGAATTTCACTTTTGCTAGAAAACTCCAGTTGCAGTTTATCGTCTTGTCTTACCAGCTACAGTGACACTGCAAGGCTAGGAGAATTTAAATTAGAAATGCTTTCTCTTTTTAATATTTTTTGTCTTCAAGATCTTTTTATGTTTTCCCTGGACAATCTTACTATCCTGCTGATTTTCAGTTTTCTTATTTTGTGTATGATGAAACCGCTTATTATTATCATTACCCTCATTTTTAGAAGAGTTGGAAGATTATTATTTATTACATTTTTTGGGAACTTTTGGTTTAGTTGATTTGAGATTCTTCTTAGATTCTTTTCTACATGATTGCTGCTAAGAACTAGAATCAGCATCTTTTTAGTTTATATTACAGCTCTTAAAAGAGTTAGCAGTAGATAGCTATGCTGTATTGTTAAGTTCAAAGGAAATATTTGCATTTTTTAAGATATTCTGCAATTCTAATGAATTATTCTATTTACTGATAGCTTTATTTCGGGTGCTCTTTCTGGTAGCTGCTTTCTCAGTTGTAGCACTACTAGCTGTCTTAGTATTAGCCATTTTCTTCTTCTAGCGAAATGCCCTACAGCTCCTGGCTGTTTATTCACTGAAACCACTACTGTGAAGTTAAAATTCCTCAATAGAGTTAGTTGACTCAGAAATTATCGAATTGTTAGTTGATTTTGCATTATTTCTTCGTTGGTGCATATTTTATCCTCGTTATTATTACAATTTTGGCTACTTTCTGATTGATCTCCTGAGCTGTAGACAACTTTTCTTAGAAAGACTGCTTTTAGATATTTTCTTTGTTTTCACTATCTTATTGACTTATTCTCCCTAATCTTTGAGAAGGCCTTCTCCTTGACCTCGCTCATTTGTACAATCGTCATTATCATCCTAGCAATCCTGTTGACCCTGACCCCCATCATCTTCTAAACTATTTTCATCTTATTTAATATGATTCTCTGAAATATTAGTACGTCTTTTTCCTTCTTGGTTCTACTTATCATTACCAAAATTCGCCCTTCTATTTTCATTCTCCTTAAGAGAAGCAAACAACGGCTTTCTCAATAGTTACGTACTAAGTTTGTAGAGGTCAATATATTTTAAATTCACATCGTCTGAATCATTTATGGGAATTAATTAATTCCCTTAATCCTTGTTCCCACTACTGAATTAGTCTAATTGGTCAAGCTTAGCATCAAGAAGCACCCCATGAATGTCTCTAACCTTTAATGCTAATTTCAGTAGACTTAACACATGATTAAACTCACTTTGTTATGATAAAAAGAACCTCTCAATTTCCTCAATCTTAGGATAAGTATTTGCTTCTAAAAAACACTTCAGATCCTCAGCTTTCATAGACTCATGAGGATTTTTCTGTAAAGCAGCAATCTCAAGATAAAACTCAATGAAGGATTTCGAATATGGCTATGGCATGTCCATAGCGTATTCTAATTCTTCGAGTTCTTCATCTGAGTCCATAGGATCTTCGTCGAGTTATTTATAAATCTCAAATTCTTCTTATTCTTGCTCTTCTTCGATCCTATGATCACTATCACTTTAGGATTTAATTTCGCTATGATCTTCGTCGTCTTCATCAGGATTATTATGTTAATCCTGTCCGTAAATATCTTCTTCAATGACAATCTCATCTTGTAATATCTTAGAATTACTTTTCCTTTGCTTTTTTGTCCCATTCACAGAAGTATCTCCCTCCTTCTTGTTCATCTTACTCTTATTCTATAATTTAGCCCTAGGTTTAAGCTGTTTAGATGATTTACCTGCATTTTCTCCTTCCTTTTCCTTTTCATCTTCTGTATCTTCAATAATAATTTCCTCTTAATTTTCATTATCTTTTTAATCCTTTTTCGTATCTTTCTTTTCTTCCTCTTCCTTCTTAATCCTATTCTATTACTCTTTATTATTGTTTTTCCAATATCTCTTCTAATTTCTTCTAGCTTTTATTCTTTTTTATTCCTTTTTTTATACATTTGGTTCACCTAGATTTCTTAAGTGATCACTGAGATTATCTCTAAGCGACTTATTACCGAATTCCCTTTGTTCCGGTGTGAGCGCATCAGGTTAGCTTACAAAGAGCTTTATCAAGAGATTGATTGATTTCTCATACCCAACTTCACCTTTTTTAATTTGCATCATTTAATCGAATGACAAGGAATATTTTCTCAGAACATAGTTGATCTAAGAAAGTTAAAACCTAGTGCTCTACAATCTCGGATTAATCTGCAATACCTCTTCGTATGTTGCATAAGCTTCAGGGAGTCGTTTAAGAGACGAAAATATCAACGCTTTCATGATCAATAACTTGATTTTCTTCGGTTCGAGATAAATTGCTTTTTGGATCACATTTAACGAATCTTCTAACCTATTCTATTTATTTAGAAATTTCACATATTTGTACAGTCCAGCAGCTTCCAGTGGTTACAGCTAAATGACTTTAAGATAAAGCCCCTCAGCTATGTCATTGTTATTCACATGTGAATGGAGATCAGCTAACAAAGCCAGCAATGGTGGATGATCCATATAAATTGAACTGCTATTCCTGATTTATTCAAGAACTTCAATTCCTTCAACATATCTCCTCGAGTGCCGCAATGCTTAATACAATGATATAGCAATGTGATAATCAAATTGATTGGGGCACAGGCTCATAGCTGCACGTAGAATCAGTTAGCTTGACTCGAAATGCTTCAGGAAATAGAACAGCAATCCAATTATTTACAGCCTATTTTTCAACGAAATATTTTCATCATTTGAAGATTTCAAGACTTACAAAGCCATACTCATAGCACTGTACATAACACTGATTTCTACACTGGATTTTCTGAATTCCCCAAGTAATCCCATGGCTGAACTCATTCTGCCACCACCTAGTAGCAATACACTAGCACGGATATGTCTAAACCATTATCCTTCTGGATTTAAGTCAATTGATTCCATGTAGCATTCCAATGACAGCTCATAGCGTCCTAATCTGAAAAACGCCTCTCCAAGCATATTGTAAGCACCAACACTGCAATCACTTAGTTGCAGGACACGCAGCAAACATTCTTTTTTCTCTGTAGAATCCTGAAAAAAATTGTGTGTAAGAAAAAAGATTAGAAAAGTAAAATTCTCTTGATTATTCGATAAAATAGAGTTTAAATCAGATATGAAAAAAGAGATTAAATGGAGATGAAAATAATAACTAATATGGGCTCATTCATAACTATTAAAATCTACTGAATTGATAGATATTATTGTTTGGTAACTCGAGCAAAAAAGACAAATGGTTTTTTTAAATATTGTTCTTTTGAAGTTGATCTTTTGCTGTTTTTTTATTGTTGTGAAAATGTGTTTACCTGTACTAACTCATATTTCTTGAGAAGTGCATGAATGAGCCATATTTTATTGAGCTACTTCATTTATTCATCTTGTAGATTATTGTACTAATCGATGAGTTAATTGTAGAAAAACAATGCAAGCTCACTACCGATGAGTTAGCTGCTGATGGCAGCACCAAATGAATCCATAATCGAATCTGTGTGACTCACCATATCGAGGACAAATGTAAATAACGATTATGCTCTCTTTTCATAGCCAATTTCTTTCAGCGACCAACCTCTAACTGCATGGATCAGTAATGTCCCTGGACTAGTTAGATTCACCATTTCTGTTAGCTTTAGAGCTTCTTCTCCTTGCCCACTTTGGATCGCGAGAAGTGCAGCTCTAGCATTGAAATCGTTGTCGACTTCCTTCTCTTCATCTTCTTCGAGAGTTTCTTTAGCTTGCCCTAGAAGCTCACAGACCTTCTTGTATTCCTACATTTACATGTATCTGTCACTCTCCAGAATGAGAGCGGAGTACTTCGACAGTTCTTAATCTTAGATCATCTTTTTGGATTTACAAATGTTGGTTTTCCTCCTCTCTTCACCGAACTCTTTCGTTTTTTGGCTTCCCTCGTTTAAATTCTTGCTCTTTTCGCTCCCAATACAATAATCACTGATATACTGATATGTCTACGAAACACACAGCAGATAGAGCAATAAGAAGAATAATTAAGGGTGTTTGGTGGGAGAGGAGGATGCTGCTTATTTCCTGATTAATTCTATGATAAGTTTCAAGTTGAATTTATTGTTTTTTTGCACATCCAAAAATAAATTTTGAAATTAAATCTTGAAGAAAATGTCTAAATCATTTTGTTGATTTAGAAAATGTGTGAGTTCATGAAACAGTAATAAGATTGATCTTGAACTCTTTTTTCCAGTCTCCCTTGTCTCTCTTTATTTAACTTTCTAGCCATCCTCTTATTTCTTCTTATTGTTCCATCGCAATTTAAACGAATTTTACAGCTTTTAGTTCTTTTGAATTTTTAAACAAAATACTTAATTCAGCAAAAAATATGAAAGAATTTATAAATATGCTATGCACGTATCATCATCTATCATCTATTAAGCTCATTGTTCAGCCCTTTTGAATAATCATGACACATTTCTTCAATAACAGTTTGTTATCAAACTCCTATTCAGAAAGCTAAGACGTTGTCTAGATTCATAAAAAATATAGCAAAAAGAATCAAAATCTCAATAATAAAAAGACCTATAATTTTAGATTTAAACTTACTCTGATGAGGGTGTCTAAGTCGATTCGCTTGCTTTTGAAGGCAGCTTCAGCATACGAGAATGTTTCTTTGAATGCATCTTTCTCTGCGACTAAGCTCAGAATCCTAGTAAAAAAAAAATAACCAATTAAAAAAATTATTCTCTTCAGTCTTGGCTTTTCTTTGCTATACTGTGCTTGTAAAGAACTTTCTTCGCTGATAAAGGTAGCTACATTCTCCTTGGTGATCGTAACTGAATCATTGTGCTGCACGAAGTCTTTAAGCTCAGTGATTTAAATTGCTATTTGTTCCATTTTCTCTTTTAGATCTTCTTCCATCTAGTTTATTGCAGCTTCATTCTCATCTGCTTTGTTTTTCAGCTAGTACACAGAATCAAGATTCTATCTTTCTTCTTTGGCTTCATCCATTAGCTTCTTGAAAATGGGTTCTACTTCATTCTTCAACTTTATTGTAACTTAAGCAGCGTAGTTCTACGAAATCTACTGCTGTTATACTGTCGGATTTATAGCTACAGGATTACCAATTACTTATCCTGGTCCAAATGGATTAGGTGGAGGAGGTTATTATCCTTACATCATTCCAGAGTAAGGTGGCTACTAACCATACCCTTGTGGTTGTTGATTGTATCCTCCATACCCTGGGATGCTCGGATTGTAATTGTAATTTGAAGGTTACTACTGTTATCCATATTGCTATTGTTGCAAATATGGATTGGGATTGTTTTAACCTTAAACAGGGTTACTAGCAATTGGAGGTTGCTGATTAGCTACAGAGTTCTAAAACGGTTATTTTCTCTCGAAAAAAGGAAAAACATCAGAAAGTTCCTTTTGCATCTGCTGAAGCAATCTGAGCTGTTTTATGCATTGGAAAAAACACATTAAAAGAGTTAGGAGAGAAAAAAACATAAAATAGCGAATTTTCACAAAGATATTCTTTGCTGTTAATTTGTGTTTACGACACTTTGATGGCTACTCCAAGTCTATGTTTCTGACATGTAAAGGACAATGAAACCATCGTTGGTGTAGTTACTCAAGTACTTTTAATGCACGCAGAACTTCTCCGCTGTTTTTGTCAAAAATAGGTATCATCATTTTTTTTGGGGAGGAAATTTCAATCTAACTACACACACACGCTCATACAAAATCAGCTTTTATTTATCTTTTTCTCCTTACGATTGAGATTCTTGATTCTGAAAACAGGCGCACAAGATGGAAATTGCAAAGGGAATACAATATGCGTCACCACATTGTAGGCAGAGTTTTAGTATTTTATGTTAACTTCAGATGACAAAACAAAACAAGAATTAAATCAAAAAATTTATTATTACAATATATTGGCTTACCATTTCCAACTAACTCTACGACATTCTGCGTTGTATTGCCGGCCTCTAAATGAAAAAGAGAGAAACATGAATAATCTTAAATCAATGGAATTGAAATTCAAAAAAAAATACTCATTGTTCGAACAGTCGGTGTGAGATCAGGTAATACAGAGAAGATCTGAAAGCATGCGTTGTTCACTTGCTATCTGAAAAAGATTAACGATTCAATCAAGTTTTTAGATAAAACAAGCTAAAAAGAAACAAAATTTGTTAATTCTCTTGTATGGCTTGTTTTTCAATTATTGAATCAGCATATGAGGCTAGTACTGAAAAATCTAGATAGCTTTCATTCTGGTTCAACTAAGCTCAATAAATTGCATAAACTGCTTACATTTATGAATAACTGCATTGTCTGAGCAGATTAGCTAGCTGTTAGTTCTTCGCCAAGGGGTTGGTCTGCTAGTTCATCCTTTCTATTTGTCGCAATCTTTCTATCTTTTCTTTTGATTTGTATATTTCCCTAAATTTTTCAGTGAGTCAACTTGATTAATTAATTCCTTGTGTTTCTGCTTGTTTATTTTCTTTTTAGGGAATCAGCACAATTATGTTAGAGATTTCGATGATCAGCAGTCCTGATGTGAATATATTAATATCGATCTATTTGTTTTTTTTTACTCTATTTCTCTTTATGAATAGGTTAACTTAAATAGCTCCAGATTAGGAATCACTCAGAAAAGATTCAGATCGTCATTTTTCTCTTTTGAATGTATTTATAAAAAGATAAATTGAATAGACTTCTGTTAAGAATTTGATGAATTTATAAAAAAAAATGGCAGGATAAGTTATTCAAAAGCATTGCTGATTAGAAAATGCAACAGAAGCAGAAAGGATTAGGAAAACAGGGAAAACTCATTCTACAAATATGGGAAAGATATTTTATGGATTTAAAGAAAATTGATGACGATGGGAATCGAACCCACCTGCTTTATAGCAATAGGCCCTACGCCTATCCCTTTGACCACTCAGGCACGCCATCTGAGGTTGAAAGGATTGAATTATTTCAAGAGAGCTTGAATTACAAAATAGTTATTTAATTATTTTGATGTAGAGGCAATTAATATCTTTGTTTGTATCAGAAAGGTATTAATACAAAACAAACAAAAAGCTAGATTGCAAACAATTTCGAGTTCTTTGTATGACTTTTCTCGAAGCCTTTCACCATAATTATGTCGCTTTAGTTTAACAGTAGAATTATTTGAGGATTTCAACTGCAAGGGTTTCATTGCAGCAATCTAAAAATGGCACAGAATAATAAATATTATTTATCTGTAGCTAATAACATTACATCTTCTCTTTTTGAGTATGGCTACTCCAATCAATCCTCAAGTTAGTGGTGGCTGTTCTAAAATAACAATAGGAGATTACAAATATCAAATGATTGACAAATCAGGATTATTCGGAACATATGTAGAACATGCTTTTTTAGAATTTATGTAGATATGAAGATGCGTTGGATAACGGAGTTAAAGTATTTATTTACACATAAACAATTAATTATTGAGACAAAAAATAAGAATTGCTGAGGACAATTCATTTAATACAACGAATTCATTAAAATGAGATTAATTTTTTGAAGGTAAAAATAAGAAGGAACTATTGTTATCTCCTATGCACTTTGAGAAACCTAAGAAGTTGAGAAGATTGTAAGCAATTTATGTTCCTTTCTTAGAGTTTGATATTGAACAGTAGAGCATTTTGAAGTGGCTTTAATTTAACCTTCAATTTCATTGAAGAAACATCATAAAAGAACTGCCTTCTTAGGTGATTTCTTAAGGTTGGCTATAATACATTTAAGTGGTGTGGGTCTATCAGGATATTGTGTTGTCCTATCATTGGGAATAGAACCTTTTGAGAAATATTTTTTCTTACGTAGTTAGTGATTCTTCCTCTGCGTAGTTGTTATCTTCTGAACCGCAAGAAGAGGATGCTTTTCTTTTTTGAGTTGTGCTGCTCTCGATGCTCTTGCTGGTGGTTCTAGGTGGCTGTTGGGTTTATTTTTTGAAAACAGCCTTTTTTTCCTTCACAACTTTGTCGACGATGTAATTCAACAACAACAGGGAGTTATCTTGGTAGGATGCTTGGACGCTCATGTTCGCTTCTCGGATTGTGCCATCAGATGAGAGTAGTTCAGCATCGAAAGCATGTGTAACAGGTTGCCCTGAAAGAGAGGAGGCAATAACTCTCATTGATAGGGATTGCATCTACTGATAGTTCTTCCCAGTAAACAACCTACGAAAACAAGAATAAAGCGATTAATTAGATGGCAAATAAGGATTAATGTTTTGAGTTTCTTACTCTGGGATGGCAGTTTCTAAGGTGTTGATCATGAAGACTTCGCTTTCCCATTTGGTGTAAATCAGGAATTTCTCGTTCATGTGAATTCCTCGCAACTCGAAGCAACCTCTTTCGTTCCGAGCATACGCAAGACAAATGCAGGCCTTCGCTTGCTTTCCAACTGTTTTGTAGATTTCCTTTTCGATGAGCTCCCGAGAAAATGGAGGTCTCTCAGGTGATCCCAGAGTACTCAGTTCCATTGACAGTTTGTTGAAAGCTGTGGAAAGCTCTAAATTTTCTTGATTTTGTTGGAAAAATGCTGTATCATCACAAATATTTCTGGCAACTGTTAGACTTGTTTCTGAAGTCAGTTTGTTCTTGAGATGGATGGAAAGGACGTTCTTTTTGTGCTAGAATTCAACGAACTCAATTGCCTTTGTTGTACATGCAGTAGAAATGACAGGCTAAGCTGAATAGACATGCTATTGTTCTTCTTCAAAAATGTCACAAGAGTTTTATGCTTAATCTTTGAATCCTTCCTTGCAGAACCAGAATTCCTTTGAAAGACAATAAAATAATCACATTATTAACTAAATGAAAATTTCAAAAGAAATAATGAGATAAAAAACTTGGCGTAGAGAAGCAGTTAAAGAATTCAAGATCTAAAATTAAGTTGAATTGCAAAAATTAAGATTGGGGAGGAAAGGGGAATAGAAAGAGAGAAATTAATTAAATATTTAACATAATCACTGTTGACCCAACTAATCAATCCTTATTAAAAAGAAATCAAAAAACAATAAATTTATCTGATCCCAAATCCGTAACTTAGAACCCCCACTTAAAAATATTCCACCCACAATTATTTGTAGTACTTACATGGTCTAAAAATGGCTGTAGAACTGTAAAACATTAGAGATGAGGGTAATGAAGCTAACTAACTTGCTTCAGATAATAGTTTTTTCTTTTTGTTGCGAATTAAGAGAGAGTTGTAGATGAAGAAGATGCTGATAAGGAAGCCTACTCTTGGAGAGCATCCTTAGTTGATTTGTTTTTCATAGACTACTGAGAAAGAGAGGAATCAGAAACTACTCTGTTAAGCTACTTGCTGAATAGAGATAAGTAACTCTCAGAAGAACAAAAAGAAGATGAATAAGATCCTAGACTCTTAGAGGTATCCGTTGTGATCAGTCGATAAGACAAAACCACAGATTTTGGAGGTTTAGCCAGAGAAGACAAAGCTGGGCTGGTGACCTCGCAAGCTGAGGAATCAGAAGACTGTATTGACTGAAAAGAGCCAGTTGAAGAGTTCATCGTTTAGATTTATGTTCTGTTTATTGATCAATAGCTCAAAGAGTTGTGAATTCAGTTATTTGCTGTTTGACGAATCAAATATTTATTATAATTATTATCTGAAAATAAAAGAAGCATAACAATATTTTCTGCTTGCTTGCTCTTAAAGTATTCCAACAAGAATTCAAAGGGCATAAAAAATCACACTGGTCCTCCCAGTACATTAATTAATTCTTTGTGATTATCCAGCGTATTTCGTTGTGAAGATGTCTTTTTTTGACTGTAAATCAATCTTCTTAATTAAAGAAAAACAGCCCAGCCTTCAGATATGAGAGAGGCTTTCTTACACCTATGTAATATCATCAAGGGGGCAGATTTATTTGTTTAAATTTTCAAATAATCTATTTAGAATCAGATAATTTTGTTTTGTCTCTTGTCTTGATTATTTTGTTGGCTTATTCTACTTTTTCTAGAAGAATCCCTTGTGAACTTGAATCTTCTCAGAAAATCAAATCACATTTATGTGTATTGGTAAAAAATAAAAAAGGAAACACTCTGAGTTATTAGGAGTTATTCGAAAGAATTACAGAAAATTTCGCTTTTTTATACATAAATTAAGAAAAAAATAAGCTGATCTTCCCTTGCTGGCACGCTGGCTGGGAATTAATTTTTTGTTCTATTATCAAATGAATGAGAGATACTAGGGGAGGTCAGTGCAAAATAATCGAAAAGCTGAAAAAGCTGGATTGATTTTTTTAACGACAAATCTAATTACTTTTGTAATATCCCATCCATAATCACCTTATCAGTGTCCCCCTAACTTTAATTTATCCTTCAGATTATAAAATGCTCAGCCAGCTCAGCTGATTCTGTGTGTGTTCTCACTTTATCTTTTATATTTACTCTTCTTTAATATTTTTAGCCACGAACCAAGCAACTCCATTCGGATGTCTCAGCTTTTAAAAGATGGAGTACTTATTGCTTAGATGCTTAGTTGATTATATTAAATGCCTTGAGAGTAACTTATCATTTTATTTTCAAGAGTTACAGTACTATACAGTACATACAAAAAATGATTGCTTTAGTTTTCTCTCTAATATGCTTTTAGTCTTTCTACTTTTCTTATCCTTTGCATAAAAAAGCACTGGTTGCTAGAGTGATTTACAGATTATGCAAAAAATTTCCAATGAATCTCTTACTTATCTCTCAAAAAAGATTAAATTATCCAAAGCCACACGGTCCTTGAAATGTCCAGCTCTTTTTCTCCCCAGCGTACTTTTGTCCAGCGTAATATTTTATGTAAAATAGCAAATCTGTGGTTTTTGAAGAGATACCTACAAAGTCAAATAGAAATTATGAATTTCTTTTGATTGTTACACTTTTGAAAATGATCTTTCAAAATCTCTTCTGTAAGTAATTCGTTCTCAATGTTTATTCGTGGTGAATATAATAGAAAGCAGATTCATCTTAATTGCATTGAATTTTCAAAATAAAATCAACTACAACAAATTATGCTTTACAACTTCAAACCGAACATAAAGGAACTAGGAATTGCCAAAAATAAAAGTAACAAGCTGCATTGACTGTGAAACTAGCAATTTTAGTGTTGTTTTAAGAATATTTTCAAGTCTTTTACAGGCAAACATAAATTATCGCATTTTTCTTCACCTATTAGAAGAATTAATGACTCCCCTACCACATCATATTATTAAAAAAATCAGCTATTTATTATTGGTGAATACAAAGAAAATTAAACAAATTCTTCTAGCAAAAGGGAAGATACATTTTTTCAAATAGAAATTACTTCTTACTTGATATATCCTGATACATTCTTGGAAATGAAGCTTCTTTCTTTTCTTAAAATATTATTGCCTCAGTAAGCAGAGAAATAAAGGTTTAACTAGTAAAAATAACCAACGACTGACTGCAATAGTAATTTCTTTTTACCTATCCCCAGTGACTTTAATTCTTATCCTAATACCTTAAGTTCTTCGATTCTCAATGATCATCAGAAACTCAAGAAAAATAGAACAGCGGATTGAGGTTTGAAGAAATATAATAAAAATCGCCATCACTTATTACACTGAGGTTTCTAAGGGATGTTTTGTCATTATTTGGCCTGAATCTCCTTGATCTATTTCATTTTCATCTCAATTTTTACTGTTTTTCAATGAATCTGGGAAATGAAAAATGTCTCACTGTCGCAGTTAACATACATGCTGGGAATTATGTGAAACGAGATGATTTTAATTCTACATGATTTTTGCTGAGAGAATTGATCCTCAAAATGTGGGATTATTAATTATTTTTCAAGTGACATTTTTGATGAAAACTAGATTATGTAATGAAATGTGAGTCAATTTAAACTAAATCAGGGTAGGATATACAATTTAACATATTTTTACAGATGAGGCACATGTATTGAATGCAGTAAATGAATGAATAAATAATTTTCACAAAATGTTTCTCTTTATGATTGATGATTCATTGTGAATTCTATCTTATTATTTCATAATATTAATTATAATAAATAGCTTCTTGCTCAAATTGGAAGCAAGAAGGGGTGATTCTATTTTGACTCTTAAGAATAAATAGTGAGACAGAGCATTGTAGGAGTAACAATTTATCCCAGAGGATTATTTTTTGTACAGTTGACCTTAAGGGAGTGCTTTACTTCCAGAAAAATATTATTTGTTGGAGCATTTTTTTCCCACCTTCTTTCATTGAGAATAGAAGCTTTTGAGGAATATTTTTTCTTGAGAGGTGAGTGATTCTTCCTCTGCATAATTGTTATCTTCTGATCCACAAGAAGAAGATGTTTTTCTCTTTTATGTTGTGCTGCTTTCGATGCTCTTGCTGGTGGTTCTAGGTGGCTGTTGGGATTCTTTTTTAAAAACAGCCTTTTTTTCCTTCACAACTTTGTCTACAATGTAATTCAGCAACAACAGGGAGTTATCTTGGTATGATACTTGGACGCTCATGTTCGCTTCTCGGATTGTACCATCAGATGAGAGTAGTTCAGCATCGAAAGCATGTGAGGCAGGTTGTCCTGAAAGAGAGGAGGCGATAGCGCTCATTGATAGAGATTGCATCTACTGATAGTTCTTCCCAGTAAACAATCTACGAAAACAAGAATGAAGCGGATAATTAGATGGCAAATAAGGATTAATGTTTTGAGTTTCTTACTCTGGGATGGCAGTTTCTAAGGTGTTGATCATGAAGATTTCGCTTTCCCATTTGGTGTAAATCAGGAATTTCTCGTTCATGTGAATTCCTCGCAACTCGAAGCAACCTCTTTCGTTCCGAGCATACGCAAGACAGATGGAAGCCTTTGCTTGCTTTCCAACTGTTTTGTGGATCTCCTTTTCGATGAGCTCCCGAGAAAATGGAGGTCTCTCAGGTGATCCCAGAGTACTCAGTTCCATTGACAGCTTGTTGAAAGCTGCGAAAAGCTCTATATTTTCTTGATTTTGTTGGAAAAATGCTGTATCATCACAAATAT
>Ga0302271_10001682_pt1 | contig 20984 bp, 9 predicted proteins | sample III_Bog_N1_1_FD_198767 | JGI IMG/M metagenome (GOLD analysis project Ga0302271, IMG submission 198767) | Peat permafrost microbial communities from Stordalen Mire near Abisko, Sweden - III_Bog_N1_1 | ecosystem: Environmental > Terrestrial > Soil > Wetlands > Peat | place: Sweden: Abisko... | reverse complement strand
CCCAATTGAATTGATTTTGAGCATTATTAGGGTTTGATTTAAGAGAGGGAGGGAATTGATTAATTAATGAAATCTAACTGTCTAGTTTATGGAATGTCGAGCTCCCTTTATGAAGCTGAGAATGCGAGCTGTAGTAGCAATAGCTCTACAGATCGAATGGAGATGTTCTAGTCTGATTAGTAGCATTCATAGTAGCTATCAACGTAATCTTAAATGTTGCCACATCGATTGAAAGAAGCCGAAGAAGATTAACAAATCTTAGGAGATTTTAGTGCTCAACGTAGATTTTTAGAAGAAGAGTATGTGTAGTCTGCTCCATCTAATAATAATAAAGATGGAAGCACTAAGACTATGGAGAATGCACAAGAATTGATATAGATTGTTGCCCCTACGCAGCATGCTGCTTTGGATCATGCATCATCATCATGTGTCGATGATGTCAATGAATCTAACCTACCTGAGGCAGTATCTGAGCAGCGAGATAATGGCATGGAGAATTTGAGTATGCTACGTACAGAAGTGAACTAATTCCTTGGACTTCTCCAAAAAAGCATTTAGAAACCACTACCCAATAGTTTAGATAATCATTTGGAAAACTACGAGCATGGTATTGCTATCGCAGGGTAACAAATGAGTTAACAAGAGGGATAAGTCAACAATGCAGGGGCATAAAGGAAAGTATCAGTTGAAGAGCCGTCATAGCAGCTAGGAGATCTAATGGACAGTGAAGATAGAAGAACTACATAGGAAAAAGCATTGTCAATAATCTTCAGTGAGAGCGAGAAATCATCTCCAGTCTAGCTAAGATCATTGTAGAATTCTGAAAGAGATTTCGATAGTCATAACAACAGTACTCGATAGCACTAGCAGCAGCAGTAGCTAATAAGTTCGCATGAGAATATGCCTTCATAAGAAACACCGCTTAGCAGAGAAGATCTACAACGAATCGTAATCTAAATGAGTGAGGAAATAAGTGAAATGCGTAGTGAACTGCAGAAAGGCGAGAAAAAGAGAGATGGATATAGAAGAACGAATGAAATGCTGCAGTAAGTGCTAGAAGCTACGAAACAATAAATATAACATCTCATCAGCAGTCACTCACTCCTCTAACAAGATCACGTAAGAGAAAGAGAGAGAGAGAGAGATTTATTTAAATACACACTAACAATATTCTTTTTGCGAAATGATTTTTGTTGTATTTGTGTTTCTGTAATAATTACTTCTTCTTCTTTTGAACAGAATGAAGCATTATCCAGCAATGAACAGCTGATTAATAAGGTCGAACAATACAGGCAGACAATGGAGAGACAAGCATGGGAAGGTATGTAGTTGAAATATGAATTGCAAGCAGTGACGGAAAAATATCAAACTTCGCAATAAACTTCTGATCGATTATAAGCGAAAAACGCTGCACTTGCACTATCCCTGATGACACTGCAACGATACTCGCAATCACTACATTAAACACTCACGTAAGCAGCAGCACCTCTAATTTATATTAGTTTATCCTTATTAGATTAATATCTTTTTTTTCTCAAAAGAAACATAGCTATTAATCTGAATGAGAGCTCCTCTGATTCCTCTGATGCCTCTATTCGTGCCATGTTCTAGAAGATCCTCAAAGGTATATCTTTTTCATTGTTTTACACATCATATTTTCAGTCAATCGTAGCATTAATTCTTATATTTTCTTGTTTAATATTTCTGAATTCAGCTGCTGGTACTTCGATACCAATCGTTTAAGATCCCCTTCCGTAGCTCTCCAGCGTTAATTTCCAACGAAATAATATTTCTACTAAGAAATCATCAACTAACCACAATAATCGACGAAGTAATAGCACCAGTAATAACAGCAGTATCCATTTGCAATCACTATCAAAATCCAGAGAACATTCTCTTGGACATGCGAATTAAGTAAAATATTATCAAAGATAATTCAATTTTTTTACAAATTAAAAATTTCTTGTTACTTTTTTGTTCAAGAACACTCTTGCTTCTACAGTAACTCCTGCATCGATTGAGAATATAATCAATACAACCACTAACAGTATGAGTAATTCTCATTATTTCCATGCAGGAGGTCAGCATCATGGTGGTAGTGGTAGCGAGAAAAAACTTAGAGAAATATCTCCTTCTTCGACGTATTGGAATCAATCGAGTTCTTCAATTCATTCCGCTTCATACAAGAGTCCAAGCTGTGAACGTAAAACTCGAGAATAGAATTCACTCTAGCAAAGCATATCATAGCATCAGCAGCCGTTGTAGGAAATAGCAAATACGAGAGTAAAAGGATCAATGAATTAGCACAAAGCTACTACCAATATTACACCTTCCAAATATGAATAAACTATGCAAAAATCCTAAATCAAAACAGCTAATCCTTCCAAGAGTGAACTGTTACAGCAACAATAACAACTGTAGTAACACTAATAGTAATCCTAATCAATGCAGCTCAAAGTCAAGACTTCACCTAAGAACACTGGATAGAAGCTGTCTCTGAGAGATCAAAAGTAACAAATTGTTGTTTTAAAAATAGTTTTTTTTTTGGAAGATTTCCATTAATATCTGAACGCCCTTTTTTGTTGTTCTTTCATGCGCTTTGATGGATTTTTATTAATATCTTATGTGTGTTTTTACGGTGATTAGACGAATTGAAGACACATACAGACAGTTGTTCTTGAAATAATTGAAATAAACAAAAAAAGATGATGTGTGAGATATATGTAGACTAACAAACATAATTCAAAATATTCTCTATTAAACTAAGTTGCTAAGTTGGTTTAGGCTTGATTAAGTTATGGTACAAATGACAAATAGTTGCAAAAGTATGCAGGTATGGCTAGGAAAGAGAAATCAACAGAGTCACAACAGATTTTCAACAATACCCTATTCAAAGAAGATTAATGAAGATGTTAGGACTAATTGAGTAGTTTTGTAAATAATGGATAATATATCTCTCAATATCTTTTTGCCTATTAATCATCTTTTGATTATTAAATCTAATTTTCTAAATGTCTATAATAATTATTTCTGTTTTTTTCTATTGTATTTGAATGATTTATGCCCTTAAACTAAATGAGCTAATTTATATTTTAGTAATCATCTCTTTCTATTACCTGCTTATCGTATGTAGTAAGACTGCAGTTTTTCCAGCTATGTCCAAGACAATAAATAGTTTGTGGAAAAAAATCCAATCGATTTCTTACATATTTAAGTAGTTTACTTGTAACTGAATCTACTGCTAATCACCCAATGAGTGCCTTGATTATTTTGCTAAATTAATCGTTAATTATTTCAGGAGGATAGAATTAGGAGAATAAAATTATTGCAGAATCATAGTCTCTCTTTCAAACTCCAAAAGCAGTGAAATATTGCAGATTTGCAATCCGAGGACACTACTACCATATTCATATAAAGTAAACTACAGGTCAAACAATCATATTTACATTATTTACATCAGAACTGTGCATTCAAGTAGATATTTCATACTTTTTCAAAAGCCACATATGGAAGATAAATTTTACATTACAGTATTCATATTGTGTTTCTAATTAAGTAACAAACAAACCATACACAATACAGCAAGAACTTTATTTTATTTGCAAGGTACACGTAGATATTTACAGCATAAGATGGATTACATAAACCTTCAGAACTAATGAGTCTCTATTTTAAAAAGTTATAAGTTAAACATGGTATCAATACTTGATCTTTTTCAAAGACAAATCAGAAAAAAGCAAACTGAGATTAACTCTTCCCTGAAAAGAGAGGGGAGGAGGGGGTAGATACACACACAAATTTTCCAGAATATAAACAAAAAAACAAAACAAAAAGACGAACAATAATATTAATTTAACTATTGTTTGATCACTTACCTATCTTACACACAGCACCTTCTTCTCACAAACACAAAACAAGCATATCCATCCGCAAACTATTTCTCATATCTTTCCTTGCCAAGTGCTGCAAACCCAAGCCAATCAACACTTGCTTTGAAGAATGTCGTAAATTAAGAAATCTTCTAAGACCTCTGAGCGCTAGATATGTGAGGCTCCAGGTATGTGGCCAAACATCTTAATTATGATTGTTCCCTTCTTAGAAATAACAATTCACAAAAATAATGAAAATAATCTTCCTTTTTCCTTCGATTATCATCCACTCAATTTCTGTTTTCTTAGAACTAACTGTGTATGAGCATACAGAAGAGATGATAGCATCGCACATGAGCCCAGAGGAAATCGAAATCAATCAATGGCTTGAAGATAGGAACATCACAATGGCTGATCCATTGGATTTAGTTTATTAATATTTCTCAGTCAAAAAAAAGAGAATCAACGAGATCGTAGCGGAATCAAAAAAGAGCAAAGGATTGCTAATTGGATCGCAGCTACTCGAAAGAAGAGCAAAAAAGAATTAAGTTCCATCTCTGTCAATATCTGAACCACTTTGAGACGAATCATTCACAAAAAGGAATAAATTAACAAAAATATTCATTTTGCAAGCAATCTCTGCGCATAACACAAAAACAAACAAGAAATAATACTGTTCTGTATCTCTTATCTAGTTCTCTCTCTCTTTCTCTATCTTTGTCTTGATGAACACTAATATACTTAACTACTTCTCATTCAGTGCAAGCACCAATTTATCCGAACAATATTACTTATCTACTCATGAGTACTCTCATACTTTGATAATTAAAAATAACCCATTTTTTTTAATTTCTTTTCTCCCCTTTGTTTTCGTGAATACTCTCTGTTATGTTCTCTGTTTTATTGCCTCTTTTCTTTGAAAAGTTGAATTAAAGAGTCATTATCTCTTATTTCGTCATACTTTGACTCTTTAGCTGCACAAAACAATAATTATTGACTTCTCCCCCAATTCAATTCAAAGTGGAACAAAGATTCGCTTGAGTTTTCTTTTTCTTCTTTTTGAAAAAATATATTCAGACCCCTATTTTCGTAATCCCCCACCCTTTTTCTATCTAATAAGTGCTATGGTTTCTAATAAGATAAGCACTTACTTTAATTGATGACTCAAAAGCACATTTAAAAATGCAGTCTTTTTAATTCAAATTTTTAGACTCTTTAACTTGATTTTACATAACAAAAGAGAGCGTACAATTTGTTAGTTTTAAAAATATGTGAATGTATTGCTATGGTTCAATGAAGGTATTTAACAAGAGTTCTAAAGAGATTTTAAAGGAAAGATTTTTAAAAAGAAGAGAGACACGCAAAATGAGAAAAAAAAAGGTTTAAAAAATAAACAGTAAAAAAAGGACAACAATGCAAAATAAAATGAAAAAACATTTATCTACTAGAATCTAACCACGGCATCAAGCATTTGGTAGGTAGAAATTGACTTGCATTAATTTTGAACTTTCTTGCTAAAAAAATAAAATTAAGAAGCATTATTTAAATTGTTTATTCGATTCATTGGCTGCTCGTTAAAAACATAAGTTTATCTCTGCAAAACAACGAACAGTAGGCATTGTTGCTTCTACTTGTTTTAAATAAAGTACAAAATGAGACTAATCGATTAGCGATTGGTCTTTTGCTTTTTCCAGAAAATGAAAGAGAGAGATAGAAATACTTATGTCTAGATTAAGTCTAAATAAACAATCATTTATGTCTTCAAAATGGCTTAGGGATATTAATAATAAGAGTAGAAATGATTATTTGACCAATAAGACGATTTGTGAAGATAGAAGAAAATAAGAGTCAAAATTTCCCAACTAAAGAAAGGAAGAATTTGAAATGACAGAAAGAAGGGCGGATTACTTTAATCGAGTACAGATTTAGACTCTCAATTCTACGAGAGAAACCAAGAAATAGATAAACGCAAACAATCAATCAATATACCTAAGCTTCTGGAATGATTCTTTTACTTTTCTAAGAAAATAAACAAAAAATATCGAGATGGGCATATCGTAGAAGACTAGATAAATGATGAGTAATTCCAGAAATAATCACCAATGACGCAAGGATTTTCAAAAACAAAAGAATGCAAAATATAGTTGAGTCTATTTTAAAAATTGACGGCTGACGTAGAAAAATATTAGAAAGGGCTTTTTTCATAGATATTATTTTTGTATTTTTGGTTGGCTCTGAATTTTATTTATGTTATTTGAATGAAGCAAAATAATTCCATAAAATTAGTATCTTCATTGAAAAAAATACCTACTACACACTTGTTTAACTCTCTGTTTCTGTCAAAACTAGACAGCATCATCTTTTCCTTTTCATCATGCTTCCTTTTTGAATAACATGTATAAAGTACCAAGTTTTTTAGTAATAATCATGGAAACATGCATTTTGTTAATTAAAAGAGGTCTTTAGTAAGTCAACTGAGTGTTTGATTTACATTGATAATATGAAGAAGTAATCTCAGAAAGAAAATACGGGATGCCACCTTCTAGAAATCAAGACAAGTATGAGATAGATAAAACAGCCGCAAACAAAAGAATTTCATTTGTATTGAATTAATTATACCTTTATGGGGTACTTCAAAGTTTTGTAAGTGCAAAGAGACGGCTAATGTAAGACAAAAGACCTTAGATTTATAATGCGAAGTACCCCATTGAAATGTAAATTTAGAGAGCTGGGGAGGAAGTAATTAAGTGAAGTAAAGCTGCAGGAATTTGATGAAATCTGAGGAAAAGTCATCACATTGCAAGCATGTTGGGGTAACATGCAAGAGTGATTAAGAAATTGCAGATAGATTTCATCAATACAGTATATCTAGAGATTATTCAAGGTGCGATTAAGGCATCTTAAATAGATTTAATCATCTGGTAAAGACAGTGATTATTCCCAGGAGTGCTAAGCTGATCGCGCTTTAAATTGCTGTCTTAGTGGACCACACAAAGGACTCGATTAAGTTTAAATTAGCACAAACAAATAAACGAAAGATCAAAATAAAAACAACTTTAAGGTTAACTCCTCTTATTACCCTAACTCAAACACACACACGCACATTTACATTAAACTAAAATGAAAGTCTAAGACGATAAATCTTCCAATAAAGATGAGAAAAACATCAATCAAACTTCTACTAATCCAGGTGTGGATATTGTCTGGAAGGATGTCAAATACACCGCCACTACGAAGACTTCTTCAAGGGAAATTCTCAAGGGGTTATCTGGTATCTGCAAGCAAGGTGAAATGACTGCCATCATGGGTAGTTCCGGTGCAGGTAAAACTACTTTACTGAATATTCTCTGCTGCAGAGCTGGCAACACAAAGACTGTGAAGTTATCTGGCGATATCACCGCTAATGGTTAGAAATTCACAGCACATTCGTTCTCGAACTTCGCTGCTTATGTCATGCAAGAGGATATCATCATGGAGACAATGACTGTCTTGGAAGCGTTGCAGTTCGCAGCAAACCTGAAAATAACTGGAACTCAGTAAGAAAAAGACAAAAAAGTTGCTGAAGTTATGAAAATCATGAAATTAGAGAAATGTGCGCAAACATTGATTGGAGGACAGACTGTCAAGGGTATCACAAAGGGTGAGAAAAAGAGAACATCCATTGCATATGAGCTTGTTTCCGATCCCGAAGCGTTGTTCTTAGATGAGCCTACTTCTGGGCTAGATTCGTTCACAGCTTATAACGTCATCGATGTGCTTTAGAGATATGCTAAAAACTGGAATAAAACGATTATCTGCACGATCCATTAACCTTCCTCGGAGATCTTCATGAAGTTCGATAGGCTGATCCTTCTCGTCGATGGAAAGTTCATTTACTAAGGCCCTAGAACAGGAGTTATTCCACATTTCTCTAGCATCGGATTCTAATGTCCTCATCTCAGCAACCCCGCAGATTATTTCATGTCGATCATGCACGCCGAATCAGCCAAAAACAGAGAAAACTACTAGGTATATTTCGATAACTTCGACAAAACACTCGCGCCAAGTGTTGAAGTCGAAATGTCATAGCACGGGCAGAAACTCATCGAGCATAAATCCGCCTAAGCATCGTTCATGATCTAATTATCTGCACTATGCGTCAGGAATTTCTACAATCTCAAGAGAAATCCATTGCTGATGAAGTCTAGACTCCTGCAAGCTGTCATATTAGGTGTCTTCACGGGCATCGTTTACACAAGTCTACCTGATCCGGAGACAAACAGAGACAGCTAGAGAGCAGTAACTGATTATCTCGGTGTACTGTTCTTCTTAGCAATGGTTAATCATTTCAATTCACTTCTCCCCATCGTCCTGACTATTCCTACTGAACGTGTTGTCTTCCTCAAAGAAGAAAACTCCAAAATGTACTCTGTCTTAGCATACTATCTCTCGAAACTAATCGTGGAATCGTTCATGGTTGTGATTGTCCCATTAATCTACAATTGCATCTGCTACTACATTATTGGGTTGAATTCGAACTTCGAGAACTTCTTATTTTTCCTCCTTACCAGTATTATCCAATCTTTCGTTGGTAACGCACAAGGTATGTTCTGTGGATCGTTGTTCAGTGACCCTACAACAGCTATCAATGTGACACCATTGTTGCTGATGCCACTTATGCTCTTCGGTGGATTCTACAAGAACTCTAATGACATGCCTTCTTGGAACAGCTGGATCTAATGGATATCGAACTACAGATATACATTTGAAGCATATGTGAGAAATAACTTTGAAGGATCTGCATTCACTATTGACCCCGTTGCATAGTTGAATTTCACACTTGGAAAATGGAATTCCTTGCTGCTTTTAATCGCTCTTTTCGTCGGTTTCCAATGTGCTGCATTGTGGTTGCTCTACTCCAACAGAAAGGCTATGCAGTGAAAGGAAAAACAACACCAAAAAAAGAATCATAAAATTCAGAACACAAGGCTATTTTTTCTTCAGCGAAACAAACAAACAGAAGGGTGTCTGTATCCTCATCTCATATTTCAATCCTAAAACACTTACAAATATATTTTGCTCCTACATCATATTTGCATAGATTTGTAATATTTTTTACCATTTTCCCCACTCAAAAAAATCCCATTTCTTTTCTTTTTTTGTGCAACTGTTCAACAAAATCAAACGAGAGGGAAGATTCATTTTAATCCAAAATATTTTGATTCTATTTTCTCATTAGTTTCTTGGTTTGATGGCTTTTTGGAAGAAAGATTTCATATTCTCGGATGTTCTGTTCCTTGAATATGCAAGCAATGTTCAGTTACATATACTTTTCCTATTTTGCCCAACTTCCAGAAATTGATTCAACCCAGACCTATTCTTCTTTTCTCTTATCTTTCCATCCATTTATTTTCAAAGTTTCTCTTGAATATCTTTAAGAAAGCAATCACCCTGACAGGATCTTTTAAATCGTCTTATTATTTCGATAGATGTCTTCCAATGAAACAATATATCATTTCAGCCATGCAATGACCAAACCAAAGTATCTAAATAATTGAAATGTCTCACATATTGTTATTCATCTTGATCCGGGCAAACAATCATTAGTAGTTTAAATAATTCATAACGAATCTGGTTTTGTTGACTCTTAAGAGCATAGCTTCATTTGGATTCATCTTATAATCTATCCATTCATTTGTTTCTCAGTTAGCTACACAATCCTTTTCTCTCCAGCAATTCCAATTCCAATTCATTTCAAATGTCCCGAAAAGTATGCGTCTATTTAAAAATCCAACAAAACCAAGAAGAATCAGATTGTTGCTGGTTCTTTTCGTAGCTGCTTAATTAAGAAGAAAGAATATCTACATTTGAATCCTTAATGTAAATTAGTTAATCTCCTTCTTCAGAGATTTACCTTAGCTGTAGCAAATAAATCGCATAATTACCATTCTATTCTGGTGAAGAAATTTAAACTTTAAAGTAGGGCAGATTGAATATCTTAATCGTATATTTACTTCTAAAAAGATTCAAGTCCTTTCCACTTTGATATTCTCAGTGAAGAGTTGGATCTCTGGCCTCAATTGAATGTGGCTGGTTGTTTCATGTTATTGTAAATTTCCCCAGTTACCACGAAACGCTAGTCCCTTGAAGTAAGTATGGAGTTTGAAGGCAACACATTGAATGTCAACAAATATGCTTCAGTGAAATGAAGCAAACTTAGTTCAAGTTTATTGGTTCGTTGCCAGATTTCAGCTCAAGAGGGCATTCCTTATTAGGTTGTATAAAACAAGCTAACACATTGAATTAGACATTGCCACCACATACACTTTCTTTTCAAAAATAGACAAAATTATCAATCTTTTTCTTATGAACAACTCCTTAAATCCTTCTCCTTGTGCTTGCTCAAAAAGACAGAAGACCCACACATTTGTTTCGGTATTATCTGAAGAAGAAATATTTCAATATGGATAGTTAGCTTTTTCTAAGGAATTCCTTGATTGTTTTTTCTATAAATATTTTCTTTTCAATTCAATTTGAGTAATTTTTCAATGAATCTCTAAGCTAATTCCTCCATAGATTTATCCATCCCAACAAACTTCATCAAATAAATTGATAAATTCATAACCATAACAATCTCCCAATCTACCTACCCTCCCTTGATGATTTTTGAATTAATTCGATGGACAAACCAATTGTTTCTACGCTTTTTACTCTGCCTTAGCGAAGTTATTTATTTCAAATTGTTTCGAATGCAAATCATGTAATATAGATTTCGATATCAATCATCATCTTCCACAGAATGTCTCTCATCCTGAAATTGAAAACATTTACTCGTGTCTGCTATCGGTAATAATTAAACACAAAAACAAACCAATACATAATCAAATATCATTTGGCTATTATTGATCCTTTGACCGACCGCGCAAAAACAACAATCTTAATTGAAATATCGTCTACAAATATTTTCTGACCAAAATATCAAATGCTAAATCACTCAGGTGGGAAAAACACCATGCTAAACAATCATCGCCATCATCATCCTCCTCCATCTCCAATGAACCTTCCATTCCCTCATCCAGAAGGTGCTCCATCAAGCCTACCTAAAAGAAACCTATTTCAAACTTCCTGCTCATCATCATCCTCTCAGCACCCTACATTGTTATCCTCCACTCAACATCAGCTCCCATTATTGCATCTCCCCTTGGCTCCACCAAACATCCCTCCTGCTAATATGAGCAACTTCCGTCAAAGCCTGCCGATATTCAATCATTATCAGCACTCTCTTTCAATCCCAGCTAGACAATTCCACCCAAGTTTTGTTGAATAGCAATCCCAATCATAATAGTCTTATGATTACCTTAGACATTCTCTTGTTTCTCCTTCTAGTTTCTGTGATTGTTCCTCTGATTCAATGTAATTACAAAGATCACTCATCAAATCGCAATATTTGTAGTAGAACTGCAAGTGCATTGAAAGGAATACCTTGGATGCTGAAAGACAGCGATATTTCTAAGGAAACAGAATGGAACAATAAGAGGAAGAAATGCAATAATAGATAGAGAAGAAGTAGCAGCATTGGCAAGAATAGTAGAATTATCAAGGAGATAATTAATAATAATTTATGCTAGAATAGCATTATGCGAGAGAATAATCCCAATAGATAGCTAGCTAATAAAAACAGAACTATCAAGAGAGGAGTCTTCATGGTGGATCAATTCATGGATACGCAGATGTTTGTATGAAGGTAACAACCAATATGTCTCCTTGAATAAATATTTTTGCATTCATTCTTCTGATTGTTTTCAAATATTGTTTGCCAACAAATATTGTTTTGTTTGTATGTAGTCCCTTAGTCTCAGCGAACAGCAGAGATCACAAGAGCTTCAACAACATCGACAGTAAATATCTCAATCCCGAGAAGCTCACAAGAGGAGAAGAAATCGTCAAAGAATCAATCATCTTGCAAATCATAATAACCGAAGAGAATTATCAAGGAGTATCACATCATCCTCGTAGTCCTCCTCATCTTCGTCTGCAGCTTCATCCGGTAGTAGTAGTAGTAGTACAAGTCGCAGTAGCATTTCAAATGAAGACAACACTACTAATAATAACATATGTTCTTCACCTCGCAATGCTCTTAAAGACAATACCAAACGAAAGCAACAGCCTTGGTCTACTACAAGAAGTCTCCAAAATCCTATTTGCAATTATTTCGATTAAATAACAACACATAGGTCCAAGTTGCCATCACACAGACAGCAGCAGCACAACCGAACAAGCAGCAAGAGCAACCGATTAAGAAGTAACAACAAGCGTTCAACTGCAGGGAATCAAAATCACAAAACCCCTGAGAGATTAGCAGAACATAGAGAATTGCTGAAGATCTAGTGTGCCAAATTAATGAAGGAAATCGACAGCAATAAGTAGTTACATGAGATATTTTAATAGAACACTAAGGATTCCGACAGTGATGAGCTAAGGGCTTTGATAACTGAAAGGTCCTACCCAGAGGCTCTTTTGATATTGCTAAGGATTATATTACAAATAAGCTAGAGAATCAAACCAAAGAACAATAGTGGAGTAGATGTGCTAGTCATAGATAAGAAAGATAGTAGATATCAAACTGGGGTATGCTCCCCTTAGTCTAGAAGACAATAATTATCAGATTAACGATAATCTCAACAGCGACCTTAAAGTCAACTTATCATCGAAGGACCACCGCCCACTAATGGCATCTCGAGCTCTAGCTAATTCTAGTAACTAATAATATCATTTTTATATCTCGTTTCTCTATTTCTTATTCATATTTACCAAAATAGGAGTCAAATGAATAAGGATCACCACCAGCAGCAGCGATTCTTAAGTGTATCCTAGCAAACAGATAATATCTCCTAACGATGCAATACAGAACCAGCAGTGGTATCTAGTAGCCATAGCAACTGTTCTGTTAGTGTCCGTGGAGATGGCAGATAACTACATAAGTTAAGGCAAAATTAAGGATAAGATCCACAGTAATACTATTTGGAGCACTCAGCTGTTCTTTAGGATTCCCAATACGAACCTTAGATAAGACAGCATCGATTTTAAGAATTCTCGGAAGGTTCGGAAGGTAAGGATTCCTAAATAATTAGATATGAATATCAAGAAGATGAAGATAGTGAGGGCTTTGAACAAGAGGGAAGAGAGTACAAACAACAGCAAACACAAGAATAGTCTAATTCTAATGCTGATATTGCTACTGACTCTTATCGAGCTAACTTCGAATCCTTCACCATTCCTTTAACTGCAGCAGCAGCAACAGCTTATCCTACAGAGCTTCATAAGATGAGTGAGCCAGCATAAATAATTATTTTTTGTTTAAGTGTCTCCAATTCTTTCAAATAATGTTCCTTTAATCTCCTTCTAGCTTTTAGCCCTCATTTCAGCAAGGAAGAAGAGGCGATAGAATCAGATCATATTCCTCTTCAAAGAAAACACCAGGGATAACTACAAGAACTCAATGATAACACTGCATTGCAAAGGAAGACTAATATAAAAACAACCACTGAAAAAATCAAGAAGTTCAATATTGATTAAGATTCTATTTCTTCTTCTTTCTTGAGTTATGACAAAAAACATGATAACTAAGATCCAAAGAAGAGATTAGGTCAATAGTCCCTCCATAAAGGTTCTAATAAGGTAGACACATCAAGAGACAACAGCAAGAACAACAGCAATACACTCACTAAGAATTCCTCGAAAAAATGCAACTTGAATCTTATGCCTTGTTTGAAAATTAAAGCTGGAAATCATTCACAGAATCTCTAGCAAGAGAATATAAATAGTAGATTCCATGAGACAGGATAGAAAGAGGAAGATAAATAACAGCCATAGGTTATGTAGGTTTTATCATCCCGTACAGTTCGATCGATGTATCTCAACGAAAGTAATTCCACAATGGGTTCATCTCCTCGAAATGCGCAGGTAATTCATAGTGCGCGATACAGCAATGAAGATAATAGCAACAACTACAAGAACAACAACAATTGCTAGAATGTTCTGAAGTTAGATGCTTTGTTCAAGAAAAAAAATGCATAGGATCAATCGTAGTAGTAGAATGGAAATACTTAAAAGAGATCAAAAGTTGCCGCATCCGAATAAAAGACAACTCCAATAGTCGGAATAGAGTTTACAGGGATGAAAAAGAAAGTACCCTTGCTGCCTAAACAGCAGAGAGTCTTTGATATCATCAGTGGATGCGAGCTAACGGATAGATCGAACTGAAATGGATGATGACTCATATTATATTGCTGCATGGGCATATCTTTACTTTATGTGTGTGAGTGTGTGTTTATTTCCAAAGAATGCCTGACTGCCTAATACTTGGTTTTCTCAAACAACTCTAGAACAAATAAGAAAAGCTAATTAATATCCTTGGGAAATGGGGGGGAGGAATCGCTTGAAAGAAAGAGATGGTGGGGAGAAATGAATTGATAATTTACTAACCAGTGCGTGATGGATACATATTTTAGTTAGTTAATGTCTGTGTGCTTGCTGTCAGCTGAAGTCGTGGGGGGAACACATTTTTTGTTAAAGTCTATGGATAGGAGCTGCTAAAAACAAAAAATAGAACGTACTTTAATTACTCTAGAAAAAAGCATAACAAAACAAAGAAAAAAATATATTGAAAGCAACCACTACGATACCTATTATGAGTAGTAGTACTGTGAGCACTGCAGGAGTTCTTAACAACCGATGTAAAAGAAACATAAACAACACTTTTATATGCGAATATTTCTCAACAAAATAAATATATTATATAGCTTTGGGTGCATTTATTCTCCTAACCCAAAGGCCAACGCAATGCACAACAACCATTGCTGAAGAAGAAAGAGAGAATCAGATATCACATTTACATTCTCAAATCCTTCAAGCTTCACTTGATTACTTTCTTTTTCTTTTCTCTAACAGAACGCAAGAACTCCAAGAGCCCTGTGAGACGAATAATAGATGTTCAGCCACAGTCTCTTCACTACACGTAAGCACTCTCTTCACTTTAGCGCACACTCACACCGAAAACTACCACCAAAAGTAACAAATTAATACTAAGAAGGAGAAGAACAAGAAGCAAGATGAGCCTTGTGTTGATTGTTTTTTTGCTATTCCATAGAGAGCTTTGTCTACTAAATTCCAGGTAGCGTTAAGGGCTCGAGTTCCACGACCTAAAAGATTGAAAGCCAAGAGGAATTAGAACCAGAAACAACTGAACACTGGAAAAGATTACTCCGGAGTGCAAAAGCTACACGGAAAACAACGACTGAAGAAGGGTCTTCGAATAATAACAATATTGCACCTTAACTCATATACAATCGGAAGACACCCTAACCAGCAGGAATAGCAACAAATTCCAGTTCATATTAATATCCTTTCCCCCCTTCTTTCTCAATCCATTAAGGACCTTCTCACTTAAATTCATCTCCTCTTTCGAAGAATCCACTTCCAGTATTTCTCCCTAATCCATCCTCTAATCCATCTCTAAAGCTAATCTCTCCTTAAGGATCTTAGACTTACATTGAGCATAACTTCACTCTTCCAACTTAGCAGCAATAATTATCATTATCTCCTGAGAAAAAGCAATCATTTAATAATAATAGTAATTCTAGTAATCTTTTATACAGTCCTTATAAGCCTATTAATAAGTCTAGAGCTTCATTATCGATTGATAAACGAGTAACATCTAGCCAGTCAACTATTAATAATTAGAATTAACAAGCAGTTTAATAATAATTCTTATAAAAATCGACACCTTCGTTAAGTGCGTTTCCTTCATAGAAACTATTATCTTCAATTGGTCCATTTAACTATTACTATCACAAATTCTAACCAACCAAACCAGCTGCGATAATAGGATCCACTGCTTATGATAATAACAATAACAACAACAGTAATAACTTTAGTCTAACCTTCAAGCGATTCCAAACTGAAACTAAGAAAACATTTCCAACGACTGAGAGTCCACAATTAAATCATAATAAGCAGAAACAATTGAATAATTCTAACCATCGAAAGCTCGTTTAAACGGCTTCTTCTAAAATTCGTGTCAGAAAGATAGAAATTCCTTTGGCTATTGCCCTAAACGATTCTCAGATACCAGCTGTCTCATCGTCCAGTCACAGAATCAGCAATTAACCTTTTAGCGCCAATGAATTAGATGAAAACCCTTAGAAATCAGAAACCAGATAGGTTTTTACTTTCTAAGAACCAAATTCAACTTCCTTTTCGACTCCATTTTCAACCAAGAACAACAACCCATAACTTCAACTTCCCAGCGAACTTGACAGGTATAAAATAGGTCCTTAAATCGGGAAAGGCGCATATGCAGTTGTAAAACTCGCTACGGACACACAAGAAAACGCAAAAGTTGCCATCAAACTCTACGATAAATACAAACTCACCGATCCACAAAAGAAAAAGAATGTCTAAAGGGAAATCTACGTGCTGAAGCATATCCAACATCCGAATTGCATCGAAATCAAGAAAACATTTGAGACAACCAAATCTTTCTGCGTAGTCATGGAGTATGTTGGGAAGGATTCACTATTTTCATATCTGAGGAAGTTTGACTCAAGGAAACTCCCTGAAGAAGAAGCAAAAAGGATTTTTAAGTAAATCATCAAAGGAGTTAGTTATTTGCATGAGAACAACATTGTTCATAGAGATCTCAAACTTGAAAACCTTCTTATGGATGATACGAATAATGTTAAAATAATTGATTTTGGATTTGCAATGTGCACAACACCTGAGACAATCCACACGGTATTCTGCGGCACACCTAGTATGATGGCAAACAGTTTATTACAATCTATTAGGGAAAATATTTCTTTTAATTTGTTTGTTTGTCTGCTCTTTTCAAGGCTATATGGCTCCTGAGATTGTCTCGAAGGGCGATTACTTCGGTCCTCCAGTGGATGTCTGGGCTTGTGGGATCATTTTATTTGTTATGCTCGTGGGGCATTTTCCTTTCAGAAGCCCTGATGATAAGACTCTTTATTCAAAGATATAAACTGGCACATTTGAAATGCCAGATTATTTATCAACAGGTGCTAAACAAATATTACAGAAACTGCTGAATGTTGATCCATAAAGTAGAGCTACTGCTGCTGAAGTAAAGAGTTTTTTTAGAAAAATATGAAATAATAGTTGAGAAAACTTTTTTGATACTTTTTTGGGGGAAGATTTTTCAAGACACATGGGTGAATCCAATGAATATCTGTAAGAAGATTGGAGAACTTAAGGCATTGATTTAGCAGCAACGATAGCTTTAATAGAGTCAGTAGTAGAAGATAAAAGGAGAATAAGATCAAGAAGAGGAAGAAAAAACAGAAGAAAATGGTAACAATAATTGATAGGAAAGTTGATGAAAAAGTGGTAAAAAAAGAATAGAAAAATCGTTTCAAAAGGGAAAATCAAAGTGGATACAAACAATCAAGCGAAACAACATTTTTTATTTTTCCAAAGACTAAAATGTGGATGAATTGAGTTTTGAAATAGTTAATGGGAAATTACCTTATTTAAATCATTGTATCTTTAAAGCAAGCATCTGTAAGAATATATATCATTGTTTTATGTTAATCCTGTGAGCAATTGCTTTATTCAGCCTTCCCGCTTGTTTATTTAGAGTCATCTCATAATGTTAAACACTCTCAACAATCTCTTAATACATTTTATATAACTATTAATATATTTATGTTTATGATCTGGATCCCTATTCATGAATGAAGATATTATTAAATATTTAGATGGTAAAACAAGAGCTTCCATTTACAAAGCTAAGGAAAAATATTTCCATAATATGATGTTATTAAAATATAAATTATTTATTATTGTGATTGCTATTTTTGCTAGTATTACTTGGCTAAATCTCTCTCTTAGAGAAATTTAGATAATTGACAAATTTTTAGGATTCTAAGTAATGTCCTTATGACTTCCATTATTACAATGGAGACTAGATCAAAATACAACAGCTAAATGCTACTGTGCTTCTAGTTTTACAGTTTATCCTTTTTCTCCTCACCTGATTCTTGAATAAAAATTAGGTTTCTACTTATCTTTCAGCTTCGTTATCTAATCATACGAATTCATCTCCTTAAATCCTTTACTTTTCCTTCTCTTTCCTCCTATTCCTTCGCTATTATCATTCTCATCATTATCATCTTCATCCTCTTCTTCTTACTCCAAGCAGAAATCTCCATCTTATATATCATCAATATATTTCAGCAGTTACTGCTATTACTAAGAGCTAAGATTCCTTGAGACGCTTCTGCTATATTCACCATCAGCCCAACCACTTTAATTAAAATTTCCTTTTGACTTGGATCTTCCCAAAACTCCTTTCCCACCAAGCTATTGCTTATAAGGCTACTCACTGGTGTCATCATAATCTGAATAAGAATACTAATTATTCCCGATCTATCCCGTGCGTAGACTATTCGATTCACTGCTTTCTGAATTCACCAATGTATTTGGATCATAAGAGCAAGAATAATACTAAGCTTTTTAGCTATTCTCCATATCATCCCCATTATCAACTGGACTTAATCCAATCCCGTTGCTGTTACTGTACGCATATTGATCTTCCCCTGTGTATTATTAGTTATTTCTCTCATCATCATTTTGTTCGTCTTTCGAATGATCTCTTTTGGAATTGAATTCTTTGAGTTTACTAGTGAACCGAGGTGAAAATGCACTTGTTTATGAAGCTTCCGTAGCTGTTTCGAGCATACTTTAGTTATATTTATTCTTTTAAAGTGATCTCCCTGCGCTGTTTGCTCCAGCTGCTTCCATGAAATCAAGTTTTTAAGAACTGTACGAGAAAGAACTTTCGTATTATTGTTCCTTGGATAATGTGTTATCTCTTGTTTTTACTGATTACAATATCCCAAAGATCTCAACGACTAATTACCTCAGCGCTAGATCTGAGGAATTCCCATGATAGCCTCTTTTAGGGCTGCTGCTATCGAATTCAAATGTAGTACTTCCACTGCTTTGAACCCTATCCTATCTTCGAGAATTGATTATTCGTTCTAAGAATTCACTTAAAAGTGTAGTTTTACTTGAATTACTAGCAGTTTCATTTGTAAAAGTATTCGCCTAATTCGTCTATTTCTTAGAAGAAATTTTCTTATTACTGCTGGCATTGTTTAATTCCTCAGAAGGGTAGCCATTTACTATTGATTGTTCACAATCTTAAATCAGCAAGGCAATACCTCTAAGTCTCATTTTATCGCATAGATTAACAATTAGTAATCTGAGTTTATCCTTGAAAACCTTATTATTTGTCTCCACGCCGGTATTTGCAGAGAGCTTCTCCACAAAATAGTTTATTTCCTCGCTCTTTTAGACCTTTTTAATTATTAACAAAAGTTGAATTTCAAAAACAACAAACAACGTATAATTCAATGTAAATCAAGTTTCTTTACATCTGAGATAGTTCCAATAAAAGCGATGGCCTGCTGGAAGACGGAATCTAAATAGACAAGCTGCAATTCAACTGCGAATTTCTTCTCAGAGCTGTGATAACAAAAATAAATAAATTTGTCTTATCGTCAATCACAAATTTTATAGAAAAGAACTTAATTATCCCTAAACCCCCACCTAATATTTCTTACAAGTTCGATTATTGCAGGAGCAAAGGCAGTTTAGCTGGATCGAAGTGCTTCGGCAACACCAAGATAACACTCTCCGCAATATCAAACGATTTGATCAAAATGTTCTACAAAATCGGTGCATGAGGATTCAACATATCCGATCTCACAATCACAACATCAGCAGCTGGGAGCATTCCCCTAAGTGCAGTGAGCTACCTAGCCTAGATCAACTCCACGTTCTACAAGAGCTTAGCACTTTCTAATGTCATTCTAGCTGCTTTTAAACCGATGATATTACTACTTAGTGACACTAATTAACCACATTCCCTAGCTAAAATCAGCAAGTTTTCTCCTTCGCTGCAGACATTCTCGACAACTATCAACCCTGCTACTCTATCTGCTATGTGTCTCGTTAGGTAAATAGTTCCATCATCATTGTTAGTGCTCGTTTTAGCAATTTAAAGATGTTTTGTTAATACTTTCACTAAAACTCCCGATGATCCTACTGTTCCACTCTTTAACCAAGTTAACTCTCCATGGGTTTCTCCTAAACAACCTTACGTTTACAGCTTACTTAAGAAGTTACTTCGATTGTCGTCGTCGTCGTCATTGGTACCATTTGATTTCTGAGATAGCATGCTAGATTTGTTTTCAGCTGAATGGCTTTTATGCAAAGGAAAATCTTAGAATTTCAAACCAGCTTTATCGTTTTCTATGTAAGAGCTATGAGATTTCAAGTACAAGGAGGATTTGCTTTTTAGAGCTGATGTACTGCTATCAGGTTAGTTCGTTGATTCTTCTTAAGTTTCCTGTGATTAGCGAAAAGGTTTTGAGAAGGAATTATGTTAGTTTTGTTGTTGTCCATGGATAATGACAGTAGCCTCACCGAACGTACTACAGCTCTGATTATTAGGATTGTTCGTGCTTCTATTCACATTCCCAAGGTAGTTGCTATCGCTTTTGCCATTAGTATGAACTGAATTTCGAATTCCCTCATGCGTTTAGTCATTTATTGGATTATCTATGATTTTACCATCGGATTCTTCATCAGTCGAAACACTGAAGCAGCAACAGCTAAATAATGATTTTTTCTTCTTAGATTTCTTGGATTGAGCCTATACTTATTGAGTATTTTTCTTCTAGGGAATCAATAGCTTCTCGGCTAGGAAATCTTCGATAGGGTTTTTCATTTGTTTGCGTAAATTGGCAAACGCACAAAAAAGAAATAGTTTTTCTAAAGAGATTGTTTGGTTAATTTGTGAGAATATATAATTGAATGGGTATGTATTATTCAAGAATATTTCTCTCTCTTTCTGTATTTGTTTGTTTTAAATTAATTATTTTCTTCGTTTCCTTCTTTGTTTTCTTTCTCACTTTCAACGCGATATCCAAAAACCTCTACAAGATAATCAAACTAATTATTTTTTGATTTTTAAGATTCTTTAGATGCTCATATGAACCCCCTCCACTAAAAATAAGAATTAACTAAATTTCTCAAAGACTTACATCA
>Ga0302271_10001681_pt1 | contig 21012 bp, 17 predicted proteins | sample III_Bog_N1_1_FD_198767 | JGI IMG/M metagenome (GOLD analysis project Ga0302271, IMG submission 198767) | Peat permafrost microbial communities from Stordalen Mire near Abisko, Sweden - III_Bog_N1_1 | ecosystem: Environmental > Terrestrial > Soil > Wetlands > Peat | place: Sweden: Abisko... | reverse complement strand
TTTATAGTACAATTATTGAGTGCAAATCCTGCAAAATAATCTTTATTAGAAGCGTTTAATTTTTCTATTCCAGTAGGTGTCATAATAAAAGTACCAATCTGATGCCAACTGTATTGCTTAGATTGGTACACATAGCAAACAGCATCACCTTTAACTATATTAGAAATTCCTATATTTTTTAGATACTTTCTTCCGTTTGACAAAGGGAATGATTGACATGTCCCATTGAAAGTTTTCATTCTAGGGCATTCAGAATTTACATTCCATATAAAAGCATTTTGGCTATAATTATTTCCTTCTATCATTAACCCACCTTCTATATTACAGTTATCAAAAATAATAGTATCTCTAATATTATCACTACTTGTTCTAAAATTAGTCACAAGTCCAGCATAAGTTCCGCCTATTATCGTACAATTCTTAAAATCAAATAACGAAGGTTTTCCACCACCATTATCAGCCCAATTATGCATGTTTATACTTGCAGAAGTAATAATATCCGTTATAGGGCAAGCTATAATTTGACTATCGTATACATGAATCCTTTGTCCAGAAGTCATCCCAATACCAAGTGCTTGTCCTCCATTTGTATTGTTTATAAAGGGAGCTAAAGTATCTTTAGTTCTCCTTAATATACAATTTTTTATCCATATATCAAATTCATCTGTATTATTATTTGCATCTGCATGAATACAATATACATCATTATTATAACTTTCGATTGTTAAGTCTTGGATTGTACAATCTACGGTTGCAAAAAATCCATCAACCCATTGTTGAATTGTATGTCCTCCATCTGTATGCATTATAATTTTTGTTGAGTCTGGAGCTATTCCTTTTAGAGTCCACCCTTTTTTCATATGCAAACCTGTATTTAATACATCATACGTTTCTTTTAGTAATGAGATTGTTTTTTCACCTTCTGTTTCTGTGCTAAAACAAGTTTCTAAACTTGTATATTTAGCCAAAGGCGAAGTTGCTGATACTATAATTGTTTCTTTTTCTACATCTAAAGAACTAGAACAATTAACTATGAGTTCTCCACTAATTGCAGTATCATTTTCTAGCATTATATTATCAATACCAATTCTTCTATATCCTAATAGACCAGCATCTTCATCTCCATCATACATTACAGGTATTATATTTTTGGTTTTTAATCCATGAGTTATAGTTACCTTATACGTGTTTGTTGAATTATCAAGAGCCCAATCTGAACTGTTAATTATTATTGATTTGTTTATATTATTATTTATAGTTTTATATGTTCCATCATCTGTTTTAACTTTTGTTCCGTCTCCGTTGGTAATAATTCCATTTATTTTAGACTCTTGTTCTTCTGTTAATTCTGTTCCACCTCCAGTAGAATTTATAGTAACTTTATTTCCAACTACATTTAAAGAAACATTAGTGCCGGCTTCTATATCGGTTACTTCTAATTTATTATTTAATATTCCGTTGATAATATTACCTTGATTAGCACTTAAAGGTTTATATATTTCTGTTGAATTAAGATTATCTACTATATCAATTGTATTTATTTTAGCTGAAACACTTGATTTAGTAGCATAATTAGTTTGTAAATCACTTATAGTTTCATAATCTCCTAAATCAGAAGTTTTAACTATTCCTGTTAAATCCATATTTACTTTAGGTAATATATTTTTTACTTCGCTAGTTAAGTCTACTTTATTAACACTTAAATCTCTTTGAGTTGCACTAGATAATCCACTATAGTATGGTAATTGCGATGAATTGTTAGTAGTATTATTACAAATATATGTTGTTCCGTCCCCCCCATGTTGTTCATCAGTTGCTACATATACAATATAACTTTTTCCACTAGATAATGTGGTAAAATTAAAAGCTAATAAATTTGAATATGTAGTAAAAACTCCATTATATAGTTCAATTCCACCGTTAATAAAATTAGAAAATTTGGTCATAATATTTTCATCTAACCCACTAATAAAATTGAGTTCCGACAATGTAACTATTTGACCTTCTAATGATTTAGCAACTATTTTATTATTAGATATTTGTATTGTTGAATTATCTATTAAATTACCTAGATAATCAGATGTTGCAGATGCAGATGTTAATTTTACTCTTTCGTCACTACTTGATGAATCTTTATTAATCCATTTTGAAGTAGAATTATCATATTTCAATTCTTGGGCATCTGTTGGATTTGTGATATTTATATCTGTTATATCGGAAATTACATGAGTATGTATTTTAGTAGAAAATGCGTCATCTATTTCAGTTTTATTATAATAATTACTTAAATCAACTGTTCCACTAATTGGTTGACCATTAAACAACAATTTATTATTAGTATCTAATGTAAATTTCTCTAAAATTGTAGCTAAATTACTATGTATATGATTTGCTGGAATTGTTACATTTATAATTCCACTATTTACAGTGGTAAATTTCAATCCCGTGCCAGTAGCTTCTATATTTGATATACCACTAGCAGTAGCTTTTATTTTGTTATTTAAAAGTGAATAGATAGTTGAATCCATAATATCACCCCTTTCTATATTCTAATTTAACTTATTTTTAACCATGTGCCTTTTTCACTTATACCCGAAGAAGATTTTGTAAACCAGTATACTTCTAATTCTCCTGTAGATTGATTTATTCCTGATGATGTCGAACCAGTCTCTATTCCATTATCTAAAACATCTAATATATCAACTGGTGCATTATCTAATGTTACTTCTATTCTTCCATAGGCGTCTCTATTAACTATTTGCCATGCCATAATTAATCACGTTCCTTCCTTATTTTAATTTATTATTAAATCTAATTTATACTTTTTATAAATTCTAAAACTTTACCAAATATTGTATGTTTCTAGCTAACAAACACAAAATATAATAATGCTATAACCCAGTTATAGCATTATTCTTAAATTTTAAAATTGTGATAAAAAGTGTATTTTATTTACTGTTTTTATTTTAATATATTATAAAAGACCTAGAATTTTTCATCTAAGCCTTTTAATTCAAATCAATATATAATTTAAATAGATGTGCTTGTTGTATCCACTACAGGTTGTGAACCTTGATTCAAAGTAGCATTTATACTATCTAATTTAGCTTGAACAGTTTGTTTATCATTAGCTAACTGTGAAACTTGATTATTTAAATCATTTACTTGACTGGATAATTGTGCATTAGCTTGTTCAATATTAGATTTATCTGAAGTTACTTGTGCTATTTGTTGAGTTAAAGTATCTTTATCAGATTGCAATTGTGCCAATTGATTTTGTAATTCTGTATTATCAACTACTGTTTGTGGTATTTCTGGTAATATTGTCTTAGAAACAGAACTAGAATCATCAACCTTTAAATCTCCTAATATTTTTTCTAATCTTGAAGCAATATACCCTTGAACATCTGTTACTTCTTGACTTAATATAGTAGTAGTTTTTTCATTTAATTGATTAGTAACAGAAGCAACTACATCTAATCCTATTGTTTCTAAACTATCTTTATTTAATGTCCCATTAGCTATATTTAAAAGAAATTCTTTTTTAGTAGTATTTTCAGCATTAGATATTTCTGTATCTAATAAATCATCTACTCTGTCAAAACAATCTTGAACTAATTTTCTTGTCTTTTCATCTTTAATAGTTGCAATTTTAATATTGATATAATCTACTACTTTAGCTTTATATAGTCCAAGGAAGGCTATTCCTATTGGTATTGCTATTTGTAATATACTTACTATTGCTCCTAAAGTTTGTTGTGTTAATAATTGATTATCCATAATTTATCATACTCCTTTTGCCTTTTATGTAGCATAACATATTATATATTTATATTATTTTAATTTATTATTATAATTTTATAGCACTTCCATCACTAGCGAAATGATATCCATATAAATCAATATCATGAATCATTTCACCGCTTGAATATAAACAATAATCCTTACCACCATCTTTAATCCATCCATTTGCCATACTACCATCAGTATTAAAATAATACCATTTATCTGATATTTTCTTCCAACCTATGGTCATAGCCCCTGTTTCTAAATCAAGATAATACCATTTTTTATCAGTTAACACCCAACCTGTTTTCATAGAACCATCATTAGAATTCCCTAGCAAATACCATGAATTACCATCTTTTTTCCAATCATATTCCATCCAACCTTCATAATTAAAATGATACCATTTAGAATCTATTTTTTCCCAGTTATTAGAAGTATAACTTCCATCTTCATGTTTATACCACCATTTACTATTTTGGTTTATCCATTTACCTGCAATAGTAATATCATTTAGTAAGACTCCTTCAGTAAATGAATTAACGTCACAGTTACAATTTATTCCATCTATTTTACCCGTTTCAGTGTATTGATGCCCTATTCTATTGGTAAAGAAATTATTATTTAAAGACCAAGGTTTATTATTATAATTAGCCTCCCAAAATGGCATATCTTTAATTTTATCACTTATATCTTCTATATAATTAATAAAGCTTGTATAAGAATAAATACCTAATTGTAATGGACTTAATTGTTTGAAAGTATTTATAAATCTAATTACATAATTAGATAAACCATTAAAATTAGTTTCAATATCCATCATTGGTATACAATCCCACTCATAATCTTTTATTGTTGTATAGAAATTTTGTGCTTGTGCTTCGGGGGATGAAGTACCCACTAAAAAATGGTATGCTCCTACTTTAAAATTATTAGCTTTACAATCATTGTAGAATTTATCCATATACGAATCTTTGAATGATTGTCCTTCTGTTGCTTTTACATATACATATTGAACACCATTAGTTGCTACTTTACCCATATCTATTGAACCATCGTTATTTGAAATATCTATTCCAACTTTATAATTACTCATTTATGCATCATCTCCATTATTATTCTAATTTATTCTAATTTATTTTAATTAAATCTAATCGTCCTAGTATAACTTCAATATCATCAACAATAACAATTATAGTATTATCAACAATTATAAATTTACTAGAACATTTTTTACATACGTATATTCCATTATTTTCAATTAATTCTGTTTCATCTTCTGTGCAATAATTTTTAGTTACTGGCACAGCAATATCATCTCCTAAAGGTTTATTTTTTTAATATTTATTTTCGAGTAGATAAATTCATTGTTCCATTTTAATGTGTTATTTAACTAATACTTGAATTATATTATCACTAATTCTTTTCATTACTCTATATTTTATATCAAAAGTTTTATCACAGACAGTAGCTATTCCTTCGTTATTAGATTTACAATAACCATTAATAATACAAGTTCCATCATCCCTTACTAGTAATTTACCCATTATACCTATAGGACTCCACTCAGGTCTATTTTCTCTACTAATATATTCCTTTGATGAATCCCAATTAGGATTATATTTAGGTATTGTGTCAGTATGTTCTTCTGAAATTAAAACTTCTTTATTATCAATAGTTTCATATTTGGCTGGAACTAATACATCTTCATATTGTACTCTTCCAAATTCATCAATTACATATTTATCTTGCCATGATTCATAATTATCTCCAACAACTGAAGGAGTAGCTGATACAATTCCTAATATATAATCATCTGTAGAATTAGCTTTCCGTATCTTATCACCATCAAGTGTTACAAAAAATCCTACTCTATCCTCATTGTCTTTGTTAGAATCTAACCATTCAAAATATTCAGCATAATCTGCACCAGTTGAAGCGTAAGCACCATCTGCATAAGTTTTACCATCAAATGTTACTTTAAAGGCATTGCCTAAAGCACTTGAACTTGTACCATTTCCAATTATAAAAGCATTTGCCGATGCAATATAGCTAGAATAATCCATTTCTAGTGTGTTATACTGACCCATTACAAATTGCTCAAATCCAGCAAGAGTATTATACCCTTCTGCATGTGAACATTGATTAATAGCTTGCGTATTCCATCCTCCAGAGTGAGAATATAAACCACTCGCAGTTGTACCATATCCCTCATTCACAGAGCCGATAAAAGTAGGATTCGTAAACATGGTTGTTTTTGATTCATTTGTTACATTTCCAAGTCCAACATCGCTTTTAGTTGTCCCATGCGGATTAGTTCCACTCGGGTGTGTATATACTACTGAATCTACTCCATTTATTTTTATATTTCCATTTATAGTACTTGTCGTAATAGTACTTCCTGAACTTGTTGGTAAAGCATTAATTGTATCTTGTATAATAGTTGCATTATTATCTATTTTTTGTATATCTAACCCTGTAAGCTTCTGCCCGTCTATTTTACTTACTTTTTCTAAAGTTATTGCCATTAAAATACCTCCTTTAATTTATTTTGCACAACAAAAAAAGAACAATATTTCTATTGCTCTTAATTATTTCATATTTATATTTTTCTATTAATTTTATATTACATTGTACATTTTAAATGACTATTTAAGTATCCATTTTCTCCATAATTAGTGTTTCCACCCATTTTAACACATTCTTTTCTAAAAGTATCGGTTTCATCTGTAAAATCTTTATTATTTTTTGATAAAACATAATGTACCAACTCGTGAATTAATGTTTTTTCAGCACATATATCTATGCCTTTCAAACCTTTATTTATTTGTATAAGTTTAGGTGTTTTATTTTCATATAGATAGTGCCCATTATATTTGTTTCCTAAATCATCATAAATAATTGGAATATCTAAAGTCATATTATAATTATCTTTAAGCCATTTAGTTGCGTATTCTTGTAATTTTTCATTTGAAGATAAATTATCACAATATATTTTATCACTATGAAGTGATATTCCTTCAGTAATAGAATTATTTTTTAGTATAGGTGACATTTCAATGTTATTTTTTTTATTTATGTTTTCACATAAATCTTTGATATTATTAAATTCTATTGCTGAATCTTTTTCTGTTAATATAAATTTATTATTTAAAAAATCACAAGAGGACCAACTTCCGTTAGAATATTTAATAATAAAAACATTATTACTATCAACATATTGATTATTTATAATATATAAATTATCTTCACAAGCAAAACTTGGCATTATATTACCTACATTAAACATCATTACAATTCCACTAATCATAACAACTTTTATTAAATTATTAATCAACTTATTCATATCTATCACCTCATAAATTTATTATACCATATATTTCCCTTACTTAGTATAATTTAATTATATAGCATAGAACAATGTTTGTCAATTATTGTTTTAATATATTTTTAGGTTTATTTTCATTTAGTATTTTACGCAATTAAAAAGAACCTAGTTAAGCAAACTTTATTAGGTCTTTTTAATGATTATTAAAATTTGCAACTAATTTTATAGTTTTAATTTCCATGATAAATTCATTTGGATACAATACTTTTATTTCTTTTCCATTATTGTTTTTTAATAAATCTTTTCTATCTCTCAACTCTTGAACATGTTTATCTTTACTAATAATATAATCTGCATTTCCATCTATAGCACATGAAAAGAACATATTATCATCCTTATCACTACATTTCTTAAATTTAGTGGTTGGTTTTATATATTCAGTTCTTAATATAGTCCTTGATAATACTTTTTGAGTATTAAGTATTTCTATATTATCAAATTCATGTTCTTTAAACATTTTTACCATCATTCTTTGCAGTTCTTCATGCATTTCATTACTCATTATTAATTGGAACTCCACCTTTATGCTCTTCTCTTAATATTAAAACGCAATCCTCATTCCCTTCAAAGAAAGCTTCTATAAATACATTTGTATCAAGAATCACATTCATTTTTCAGCCCTTACCTCTCTTAGTAATCTTTGTGAGGTTTCGTGTACTTGTTCCTTAGTTAGACCTTTTCTTTTAATAGCTTTTTGACATATATTTCTAATAATATCCCATTCGCATTCATCATTTTGTGATTTAGTAATATATTTATCCATCATAAGAACATTTTCCATATTATCCCCTCCACTTAATTTCAATAATTTCATATTATACTTATATCTCTTTATATTCATAATATTATACCACCTTTTACCATATTGCAACACTTTGTCGAACGATTTACAATAATTTTGAACTACTTTTTGAAGTTACTCTAATTATAGTTTACCATTAATTTACATATATTATATATAGAATCGTGGGCAATATTCTGACAAAAAGTACATACAATTCTCCTATAAAAGTGAATCATCACAAGTAATAGCAGAAAAGGGAATAAGCTTTAGACAATTAATTCCATTCATTATAATTGCTACGAAGATTAGGACTGATAAAGACATAATAATAGCCCTATTAGATTTACTGAAATAAAGAGCATAAATCTATAAGGCTAATCATCAAGCTGGGGATGAGAATATCGTCCAGCTTATTCTTTTATTATTACCATTATATCATAAATATATACTTAGTAACTATAATATTGTGTTAAAAGATATATTTTATCATGAAATTATTATCAATGTACCAGTCATTGCAATACTTGTATAGAATTTACCATTTGCTGTAGGATAACAACTTCCAATATTCCCAATTATTCCTGAACTACCGCTATAGTGCATAAGTTTTCCACCACCTGCAAGATTTCCTCTTACATCTCCTGTAGTCGGGTCTGTTGTCCCCATTACTATCCAATAACTAGGTGTAAAATCAATATTAGTTAACGTTGTACCCGAAAGATTATATGTAGCAACCCTTCTTCCACCCATAGATTGTATTGTAATATTATTAACTAATCCAGCTAAATTTCTTAGTGTATCATTGCCACTAGCAGAAACTCCTTTACTAGTTAAATTAGTTGATAAAGTATTTTTATCTAATTGTACTTCATTAGATATTTCAGCAAATGTGTTGCTACTTGTTAAATTACCAATAGCACTAGCAACACTAGTCTTTCCGTTATTGGCATATATAAAAGCCGAATCTGCTCTTGCTTGTGCAGTATTTATTTTAGTCATAGCTTCTGCTAAACATGTTTCACTGTTATTTCCTACGTATAAATTTGCACTATCAACTACGGATACTTTACCAGCAGTTAAATCAATGTTGTTAATAGCTACTTTTAATTCAGCTAAAGCACCTTCAACGTTTTTAATAGTAAAATAATTACCACTATCTACCAATGTTATATCACTAGCCTTCATATTTTGAGCAATCCATTCATTATTGTCTGAGTATCTTTTAAATACATTTTGATTAGGGTTGGTATCCCACCAAATTATAAAATGGTCTAATGGTTCATCTGTCCCTACCCATATTTTATCTGCACATGCCCATTTAGTTATATCTGTTACTACTATTCCAATAGTTCCATCAGCTAAGCAATAATATAATCTATGATTATAAACACAAGCGTCACCTGTATTATATGTAGTTAATGGGTCATAATTAGCAGTTCTATCTGTACCTTTTTTAATAGATATGTTTAGTGATGGGTCTCCTTTATCACCTTTAATTGTAAAACGAATCCAATATCCATCATCGACTTCTTCTTTATCAGGAATATGTCCTATATTATCTCCTTCAAGTCTACTTATAAATCCATATCCTTCATACATTACCATGTTTCCTTGTTTGTAAGTAGTTAAAGGTAAATACACTCCCATATATTTATGATTATTTATTATATCAATTAATTCTTGCTTTTGTTGACTAATGAATACTACTACTCCTTCTTTTAAATAAACTTGCATACCATACATACGTGCGTTTATTCCATTTATAATATTTGCAGTAGGCATATATTGAATTAATTCAGCTTGTAATGTTGTTATTTCTAGTCTTTCTGTATCGGTTGTATAAATTTTTTTACTTAAAGTCTCAAGCCTATCCATTTTAACCATGTCTTCAGCAGGAATATCTTGGACTAAAATTATATCATCATCTAATGCGAGATTATTTTCTTGATAAAATTTTGTATAATTTTTAAAATTTGTATTATCTATATATGCTGTTGTAGCCATTTTAAATTTATCTCTCCTTCTTGGTGTTATTTTTACATAACAAAAAAGTTAGGAGCGATATTATTTTCTCCTAACTAACTTATCATTACTGTTTAACCATTGTTTAATATTACTATCATTCCATATTGCGTCACCATTAATTAATACATTTTCAGCAACATCAAACGGTTTTATTGTTATTATATCTGTCATCACTGTTACAACTGTTGAACTTTTATCTACTATTGTAAATTCTATATTTTCATTTGAATATATTGTAAAGCATTCTTTTATTTTATCTCCTACTTTTAAGTCTTCTAGTGTTTGAGTTACAAATATGTTATTTAATTTTGTTGTAATTATATAAGCACCATTATCTTTATAAGTTGTACACCTTGCACTTATAGGTAGATTCAATACTATTCTTTGTCCTGTACTCATACTTAAAGGATATTCACTACTTATATTACCTGTAGAATCTATTGTAATTAATTTATTACTATCGGTTGAATCAATTGTTCTAGTATAATATTTATAAGCTTGTCCCTCAGTCAAAGTTAAAGTAGTATTAGTATTTTTATCTATTGCAGATTGTGTTAAATATCCTTTTGTATTTAATGCTTTACCAAATGATAATTCTTTTGTATATGAGAATCCTGTACTATCTATTATTACTATTTGTAAAGTATGTGAACCATATGATATTGTATCCCAAACAGACGTTAAATCTAATATAAATTCTTCTGCTAATATAGTTGATGTTTTAATATGTTTTCTAATATTAAAAGTTAAATCATCTATTTTTTCATATATAGTTAAATCTGAATTTGTAGCATAATCAAATAATTTATAATTTACTATTACTGGATTTGCACCCGTATAATTATTTTTAGTACGAATACTTATATTTGTATTAGTTGTTATATCACTTTCTAAAAGGGTAGTCCCTAATATATATTCACCTAATATATCTCTTGCTTCTAAATAATCTACATCTTCATTTGGTCTTGAATTTTGAAATATAGAATAAGCATTAGTTCCTATTAGATTATCTTTAGATGGTATGAAACAATTAGTATTGACTCCATCTATATTAGTAGGAATTAATATACTTTTCATTCCATTTGATAAATTTGTTAGAAATCCATCTTCTAAATTATATGAATTATATAATGTATTTGCTATTGAAGGTGGTTGGTCATTATCCGTTTGTGGTTCGTACCATGTAATTGTTCCATCTGTAATTCTTGTTACATCAAAATTCATTAGTCCTGTTTCTGCTACATGTTGAATAAAGAAAAAGAATTGGTCTTCAGGATTTATATCTCCTGATATTGATGAATATTTAGTATATAATTTTACATTATTTACCCATTTAGATATCCAAAATTCATTTCCATAACGTGTTAATTCTATATACCCAATATCATTTGATAGTTTGAATAGCATGGAATTGTTTGATTCTAAGTCTCTTGCCCATAATTTTAGGGTGAAGCCTCCATCAACTTTAAAAGGGGAAGAATCATCAAATAACAAAATTCCACTGTGTCCATCCCACCATTCTCCATCAACAAACTGAGAATCACCGCTTTCGAGACGCCCTACTATCTGTTTAGCAAAGACTTGTAAAAAAGTCGCTCCTTCTTTTGGTATATTACTTACTTGTAAAAGTGCATTAAAACGTGTTTGTTGATAAATACAATAAAATTCTTCTGTTATTGATGTTTCAACACCACCATTAGTTAAGACTAATAATTTAATTTGATAATTTGTTTTATTATTTAAATTAGTTGAACATTGCCAAGAAAGTAATCCATCTGTTAAAACTGCACTTTCATCAATTTGCTCTCCGTCTTTTAATAAAATAAATTGATATGAATAAAGAGTATCCGATGTAGTTACATTTGTTCCATCAGCTTTTATATAGGTATCACTTTGATAATATTCTGCTGTAAAAAGTGGATTTTGTATAGTTATTAAATTATTTACAATCCCATTGATAATCAATTCAGGTTTAGAAAATGTTTTTAATAGTACTACATCTGAAAATGCAGAATATTGGTTATTATCATTATATGTTCTTATTTTAACTTGATATTCTAATCCATTTATAAGTGAATTTTTTAAAATAATAGATTCAAAATCAAAAGTTTCTAATTTTCTATTGTATACTACATTCGCATTAGAATCATTAGTAGTTATATTTATCTCATTAAAATAAATTAAATCTCCACCTAACGATGAAAATGAAATAGTATTTTCTTCTAAAGAATTAATTGGATTTAATATACCACTATTATTAGTAGTAACTATTAATGGTTTTGTTAAATTAGTAGATTCTCCACTTACTATTTGTATTTTTTTAAACGTCCATTTTCTTAAAGTAATATTCCCAAAAGAATCAGTAACTTTAATGGTTATAGTATGTGTATCATATGTTAAACTATCCCATATTGATGCTAAATCAATGCTTGTGCTAAATCCAGTTGTTTGATTTTCTAAAGTTCTTAATGTTGTCGAATCAACTATTTCTTCTATGTCCATCAAATCTGCGTCACCATCATAAATAGTGTAAGCTTTCTTAAAACTAGCAGTATAACTATTTAAGTATCTATCACTGTCTGATATTGTAGAAGGTTCATTGTAGACCTCTAAAATCGGACGGTACATAACATCATTAGATTTAGCAAATTGATTTATTGTATCATAATATTGAATTGAATTTTTATTTCCTCTTATGGTTACATCATATCCAACCTTATCTTTAGTTAAACTTGACGCCCCATACCAGTTTAAAATTCCATTGCTTATAGATGTTACTATAGTTGAATCATTATATCCATTAAGAGTTTTATCTTGTCCACTTGGTAAAGGAAGTGTACTTAGTCCTATTTCATTACAGAAATATTTATCATAATCATTATCAGATGGATTACAACTAGAGTTTTTATTTCCATTTATTCTAGTTATCGTTCCACCAGTAGGAAGACGAAGTTTATATTTGATTCCTTCTAACGTAATTATTTGACCATTTACAAGTCCTTGTTTGGATAAATCATCATAAGATATATTATTTAATAAACCATTTGTAGCTATTAAATATTGTTTAACTCCATTATTTACTTTTAACCAAGTTATTTGATTTTCAATGTTTAAATCTTTAGTTCTGAATTCAAGTGGTGAATTTGCTATATATGAAATTCTTGTATTACCTGTGAATTTTGTAGGAATTCCACCCATATATAAACTTCCAAGTGTTAAAATTTCCAATATTAATTCCTCCTTTCTTTATTTAATATATTTTTAAGTTATTTAATTTATTTTCTATATCATACTTTATATATTCTTCTAGGTTTAAATCTTTTATATATTTGAATTTAAAATTATGATGATGATTCCTTTTTCCTAAGCAAACATATATCACGTTACCATTTAATAATTTAACTCCGAACAACTCTTTACTTTGTCTTTCTAATTCAGCACTAGAAGAAAACACATGTCCAGTTGTTATACATATAATTGGTTTTCCATATAGTTTACCTAATTTGTAACTACGATTATATAATTCTTCTTTTGCATTATAATCAATCCAATCCCATATTTTAGAACCCCTTTTAAGATAATTCAGTACAGTAGTTCTTCCCATATTCATCATTTTCCCAATTTCACTTGTTGATAAGTCAGGAAAATCCCTTTTTATTTCACAAATAATTTTTAACAAATTACTAAAAGTAAATTCTTCGCAAACTTTCCAATCTATTTTATCTAAATCAAAAATATTATTTAGATTGCTTTTTAATATGTTATTCTTAATCCATTCTAATACACTATATCTACAATCAATAATTATGTAATTTTCCTCTTTAATATTATTGGATAAAGCTAGTTCTTTCTTTAGTTTATCATTAAACTGTTCTTCTTTTAATGTTCTTGCACCTTTTATATTTTTAAAACTATTTTCATAATGTTGTAATCCATTTACTTCTAAAATATATTGTTCATTATTATATTCAAAATAAAAATCATATCTATATGCATTTATCCATTCAAAAGTGGTTTTAGTTAATTGTGTTTGAAAATTTATATTTAGTTGTTCTAACATATTGAAAATTATTTTCTCACTATAAGAAACATTATCTGAACATGAGCAACCTATTGAATGTTGCTTATAAATTAATCCAATTTTCATTTCTTTGTTTTTAACTCTTCCACAATCAGTACAAGTTGGATTAATTTTAAATCCACTTCCACGAGTATATTTTTTAGCAACTTCCTCACCTATATATGGAATCATCCACTTATCTGTATCATATATTGTGTTAATGCCTAAGACGGCTTTAAAATTATTACAACATGAACATCCTTTTTCTTCTAAACTACTCTCTCGTACCCAATCCTCATAGTTGCAAATATTACAATGATACTTGTACCATTTTTCGTTTATATTATTCATATTTATTTTATATTTTGTTATAATCTTCTTATCTATAACTATAATATCACGTTTTTTATCCTTATAAGAAGTGCCAATTTTTATTTTAAAATCTTTTGTATGTTTACCTAATAATATACCAAGTTTACATTTTTGCAAATTTAATTTTGATATTTTGTATTCTTTATTATCATATTTTACAAGTATATCATTCTTATTTATCCATTTTTTTACTTCAATCCAGCCTTCTAAATCATCATAAATAAAATATATATATTGTTTAATTGATTCTTTCCAATTATAAGAATTTCCCTTTTTAGATAAACATTCTAAAAATGATTGTCTACATTGACCACTCTCAATTAATTCTTTATTTATTTCTTTAAATTTATTTATAATTTCTAAATATTCTTTTTTGTTCATTGTTTAATCACTTTCCTTTCAATCTTTTATTAATTTATTATTTGGTTTCTATTTCCATATAAAAAGAACTCAAAGCTTTAAATAACTCTGAGTTCTTTTTATATTTATATGTACTTATTCCATTAATCTCTTTTACAAACGTATATTTTACACCAATAGATTCAAGATAATCTCTTTCGTAATTCCATTGCGTAGAATACTCTTTATCAAACTTAGATATGTTATGGTTTGTCATATTATTAAATCTCCTTTAATTAATTTTAAGTGGAACTAATATTATAATCGTAAGTTAAATTGTTTTTTAACAATGATAACATATCAGTTCCACTAACTTCAATCCAATCAAAACTCCATTCCCATATTGAGAATACACTATGATTACTATCTGTTATTCTAGTAGGGTTTTGTATTTTTACCACTAAGAACAAATTATTATATCTCATTAATTTTGGTTTTCCATCATTTAAATATGCTTCTATCTTTTGATTTAATACATTTTCAGCTTCTATTGTATCTGTGTTTGTATTTCCAAAATTGTCTATGCTTTCTTTTGATAGAGCAGTAATATTAATTTTGCCTTTTCTATATTTAGTTGCTGAATTTAATATTACAGGATATTGACCAACTAAAGTTTCTATTATAGCTGAATTATTAACAGTAGTAACATCTCCTATTTGCAAATCATATCTGCAAGGCATATTAAATTGAGAATCGGTTAAAAATAAACTATCATATGAAGTTTTAATTGAAGCCGACATACCTACACCGATAATATTTTGACAAATTGGTGAAAATCTATAAGTCATATTTACGTTATTTTTTATATAATAATCATATAATTGATAATTATCTATTCCTTTAACGTATTTTATTTTATACATAAGTTCCCATTTTAGAGAACCTTGTTCTTGACGTTCAAATAATAAATACTGTATTGGAATATTCTGTAATTCTATGTTCCCTGCCTCGTAATTATTTTTAAATTTAGCATCATAAACTGTATTCGACGACCAACTTTCTTTTGTTACTACATTGGGGCTATCTAAAGTTTCATCTATTTTAGCTTCATCATATATTCCATTACTTAATCTTAATACATTAAATTGCTTACCCATATACGCTTGAGAAACAAATGGACTATTTCCAAATGTTGAACCGATTTTATTCCAAAATATAGTCATTTATAAATTCACCTACTTTCTATTATTATTTCTAATTTTAAATATAATAAAAGACCTAGATTTCTCCAAGTCTTAATTTCATTATTTTTATTTATTCTGAAAAATTATAGTCATCTAATTGTGTATACCAATTAAAATTTGTTATATTTCCTTTATCATCATAATTTCTCCAAGTTAAAAATTTAGTAGATTCATAACCAACTTTCAAATTTGGATATTTATAAAAACCAGTATAAAAACCACCCATAACTTTCTTATTATTCTTACTACAACCTGATATAAAAGCTTCCCCGATATATTTTTGATAATTTCTTAATAACTCTTTAGTTTTTTCTTTATCATTATCACTAATTTTAGTTGAATATTCTAAAAGATAGGGTGAGAAAAACGTTATTTCGTAAGGAGAATTGGTTATTTCACCAAAATCAGTTTGAACCCAACAATCATAATCAGATATACCTAATTTATCTGTATCGATAGTGAATTTAAATTTTAATTTTCCTATTGGTGTATCTAGTGTATTGTATTTAGTATTAAGACTATCTTGTAAATCAGATAATGACTCTACATTTGAAGTATTAGTATTTCCACTTGAATTATTGTTTACAGTATTAGTTTGAATATTATTATTGATTATTTGTCCATTATTAATATTATTTATAATACTATTATTACTATTTATATTATTAGTAGTGTTTTGATTCCAAACTCCATTATTATCTATTTTATATCCATTTATTTCAGTATTTGTAACCATATATCCACTCTTATCAAAATAATACCATTTAGAATCAATTTGTTTCCAACCTACAGAATATGAATTTCCTTCTGTATTCCACCAGCCTTGACTATCTGATTTCCATTCTGCATTTGCTCCTATGCTCGAAGTTCCTAAAATTGTGGTAGTTATAATTGTTAAAGCAATAAATTTTTTGATAGATTTTAACATAGATTTCTCACGCTCCCTATATTATTATATAAATATACATTTACTTAGAACATTATACCACATTTTGTTCTTACTGGATATATTTATATAATAATACTTAATAAAAGGACTTAATAAAAATACTAAATCCTTTTTAAATACTAGGTACTGGATAAATTTTATGACATTCCATTGTCATAACACCAGTAGGTTTAAGGTCAAATGTAACACTGTCAATTAGCCATCTCCCTTCAATAATTATATCATCAAATGTATATTTAATTTCAATAATTCTATTTGGAATTAAATGATATATAGGTATTAATTCTAAAGTTATAGTTTCTGCTAAATTACTAGCTTGTTGTAGTTGGTATTTGCATTTGGCTTGACATTGTGCGTCTAAATATAATTTATCATCAGTATAAGTCTTTCTATGTACTCCTATTTTATCAACCGAGAAAGGTGTTCCTGTATCATTTACCATTTCATATAAATACTGATAAGTTGAGCTATCTTCTGAATCTGAAACGGTGGCACCAAATACCTTTATTTTATTCCTGATATTTTCAAAATTTTTCTTATAATCGATAGATATTATTCTTTCATCTTGATTAAGCGATTCAATTGCTAAATCAGTTGTTTTATCTTTTATTGATTGATAACAAAAATATCCATTTTCGTCAAAAAATATTTCAGTATCTAAATAAAATTCTTGCATTGCTTTAAGTATATCTCCATATGTACTATCAGAACTATATGTTTGGTCACTACCTAAAGTATAAATAAGTGCTTCTATTTTTCTCTTACTGTAATTCATTTTTTCCGTATCGTTCAATAGACTATATAATATTGTTGTAATTAAGGTATCGGCAGTATAAATAAGAGATACTGGTAAACTACCACCAAAAGTACCATTGAAATTATTCATAATGTCACAAATAGTTAATGATATTGTCCTTTCTGATTTACTTAACTTAATATCTGGTGAATTTAAAAGATATATTCCTAAATTAAACTCTGCTTTAATATCTGTATTTAAATCATCTTGAACTATTATAAAGATTTGTATATAATTTCTTAAACTAATCTTAAAGTAATCTGTATTTAAATCTTTACTACTAATTAAAGTTAATGTTCCATCTCTTCTAAGTTGTCCATCATTTTTAAGGGAAATAGAACCTGTAACTATATCTCCTTCTAAACTAGAAACTTTATTAAGATTTTCATTTAGTAAATCAACTCTACAAGTTACAGTTCTATTCGTTGATTTACATGCTAAATATTGGTTATTTTGATTCATATTAGTATCAGCCACTTATTTATCACCGCCTTAAATTTTAATCTATCTACCAACAATTCCAATCTTTCTTATCAATTATCCAAGATTGATTTGAGTTACCATTAAAATACATAATTATTACAATGTTTCCCACTGATAAATCTAAGTTGCTCCTTGCTGGAATTTTAAAAATTTCATCATTTATTTTTATAGTATAGATATTACTTCCATCTATTGGAGCAACAGTAACCACTCCCATACTATTCATTCTTGTTATTGCGTTATTTTCAACTGCATCGTTAGAATGTTTCTGCATTGCTCTTGCAAATCTTTTTCCGAATGATATTTCCGACATTTACATTTCACCTCTTTTAAGGTAGAGAAATTAATCTCTACCTCCTTTTAATTAATTTGATAAATTTGTTTCACTTTCAACTGCTTCAAGCATACTCTTAATAAATTCTTCAGCATTATTTGCATTAACTTTAACATCTGTAATACTATATTGATTTATTGTTTTAGCATTAGAATTATTATTTGTTGTACTATTAGTAGATGATAATAAATTAGAACTATCTAATGTATATGATGATAAACCACTATAAGCCGATGTTTCAGTATAATTTGCTTTTGCCTTATCACTATATAATGGGTTATTAGAATCATTATATAAACTTAATTTTGAACTAGTTAAATCTAATACTGATTGTTTATATTTTTCAAAATTAGCTAATTCTTGAGATATGTCTATAGAATTCATAGGTGTAAAATTTTTATCGCCCTCATGCATATTATTATACATCTCTTGAAATTTAACATATGAGGATTCCATATCTACTAATAATTGCATTATTAAATCACTACTACTGGTCGCAATACTTACAATATTAGTAAATCTATAATCATAAATTATTTGAACCAACTCTAAGAACTTGTCTGTAAATTTAGTATATATATTAGCAAAATTCTTTAAGCTGTTTTGTTGGTCACTTTGTGCTTTTGTTTGCTTATCAAATAATTTTTTATAATATGAATCATATTCATCTTCAAGCTTTTTATCAGTATCTTGTAAATTTTTTAGATTTTCATTCAGTCCACTTGAATCAATATTTACTATATTATTGATTTGATTTTTTCTATTTTTTATATCTTCTTCACTTATTATACTACTATCTTTTTTAGATAATAAATCATCATAAGTTTTAGATAATTGTGTTAAAGATTCATTGGCATTATTAGCACTTGAACCAATACTTTTTAAATGATTATCTATATCATTATTATCTACTTTTGATTTTTCAGTAATTTTGTCCTTATTTTTTTGTAAATACTTTGATATATCTCCACTATTAATAGCATTATCTGCATCATTAGTTGTAAAATTAGCTCTTAATGTTGTTAATTCTTCTAATGATTTTTTAGTTTTAGTTAATGTTGCATCTATAGAGTTTGCTATTGCATTCCAATCATTATTATTATTTTCCACCAATTTTCCCAATGTATCTTTTGCTAATTTATCAATATCTGAATAATAATTTTCAATACGCCTTTTATCTCTATCTTGTGCTTCTTTTAAATTATCACTGTATTTGTCTAGATATTCTTTCTTTTTTTTATATGAATTTTCTTCTTCTGTTTTTTCAGATTCAAGAACTTTCTTTTTTTTATCTAATTCATCTTTTCGTTTAATGTCTTCTAAATCTTTATTTGCATCTGTAACTGCTTTTTTATCATCTATGATTGTTTTTTGAGATAAAACATATTGATACTGCCAACTACCATCATTTTGCTGAACTAAAGTTTGTACACTTCTTTGTTTTTCATCTCTTGCTAATTGTGCTTCTTTTTCTTTAAGAGTATTATTTTTTTCTTGTAAAGCATTGGCTTTTTCAATTGCATCATTTTCATCATCTAAAGCTTTTAATTCAGATGCAAATGCTTCTAATTTTGCATTATGAATATCTTCTTCTTTTGTTTTTATAGCATCTAATTTATCATTTTGAGCTTTTTGTTGTGCTTCCAATTTTTGAGTATCAATTTCTTTTTGTTTTTCTAATATAGATTTCTCTTGTTCTTGTATGGTTTTTTCCATTTCTTGATTTAACTTATAAACTTCAAGTGTTTGAGTTCGTAGTTCTTTATTTGCTTTAAGTGTTGCATTTTCTAATGATTCATTCGCTTCTGCTGTTGATACTGTAGTATTTTTTAAAGCATCTAGTTGTTCTTGTGCCTTTTGAACTTCTTCTTTTTGCTTAGCAATTTTTTGAGTAGTTAAATCAATTCTTTGAGTGAAATTAGAGTCATCAGCTTCGCCTAAAGTAGTTATACTAGCGTCTATTTGTTCTATATCATCTGCTATTGTTTCTTTGCCTTTATTATAAGCATCGGTGATATCGTCTATCATTTTCTTTTCCCGTGCTATTAATTCTTGTTCGGCTTTTTTAGACTTAGAAGCAGAGCTACCATCTGGTTCATAACTAGAATCTGATACTCCTCCAGCAGAACTAGTAGGTAATGTCATTGAAGTATATAATTTATCTATTGCATCTTTACCAGCTTTTAGCTTTGCTAATTCTTCTTTATCTTTATTTATTTTATCTGCATTATCTGATACTTCTTGTACATCTGAACTCGCTTGCCATGCATCTACTGGTGCTGTTGAAGCAGATGAAGCTAAGGTTATTTTTGCATCGATTAATTTTTGAATTTCACCTATTTCTGCTTGATAATCAGCAATACGAGCAAGTGTATCTGTATATGTTATAGATGTATTATTATACTGCCATGTCGCATTGGCTTTTTGGTCTTCTAATTTTACTTGAGTTAAA
>Ga0302271_10001680_pt1 | contig 21018 bp, 10 predicted proteins | sample III_Bog_N1_1_FD_198767 | JGI IMG/M metagenome (GOLD analysis project Ga0302271, IMG submission 198767) | Peat permafrost microbial communities from Stordalen Mire near Abisko, Sweden - III_Bog_N1_1 | ecosystem: Environmental > Terrestrial > Soil > Wetlands > Peat | place: Sweden: Abisko... | reverse complement strand
ATTTTTTGTAATTTTTTTGTTTTAATCTTCGAGGTCTATTTTCTCATGCTCCTCGCTTGTTGCTCCAAACCGATTTGTGCTTACATTGTTATTCACAATCTAAATACCTGAAAATGTTTCAAAAAACCATTTCAAACAATGTCTTTCACAAGCTATTAAAGTATTTACCTAGCTAACCGTATAAATTATTGCCCCAAGCATATATTTGTTTCTTGCTTTCCGATATACTCATCATTCCTTATGGTCCAGAAGTCAAGAATATCATCGGTGGAATGTCATTTATCATTTTCGGCTCATTAACAACATAGTATGTTTTTTATTCATGTCCGAGTGCCCCACTGTCACTTGTACCGAATGTCCATATTTCCCCTTTGTCTGTGAGTAATCCTGAGAATTTATTGCTGCAGGTGCTCATGACAATTCGCTTAGTTTCGAGCGCTCCTTGAATTTTACTTGGAATGTAGTTATATTTACAGTGGTATCCGAGTCCTAACTGATAATACTCGTTGCTCCCCCAGCCATAAGCAACGCCTTTATCAGAAACTGCAATAGCATGGCTGTAAGAGCAGGAAATGAAAACCATTTTGTTTTTGAAAAATGGTATCTTAAATGGGAACTCAAAAGTCAAATCTTGATTCATTTCATTAGCTGCCGCAGCTGCTGCGTTCTACTGTTTGGATTTTGCATCATGCGAACCGCTAATTTTAGACATTTTCCCACTTCCTGCAACAGAATTAGCGTTAAATCCATTACTACTGATACTTCCTCTTCTTTAGGATTACATCATTGAAATACTCTTTGTATTAATCTTGGATTATCCTCCTGAAGCTGTATCATATCCATTAACTCCGCCTTCATTTTGATTGTAAAACCCTAGATTAGTACTCAATACAATTTGTTTCTTTCTTTTAATAAGATTTTCATTTTTTGGATCCATAATTAGAAGTCCTTTCTTGACACTTCCACAAGCATAAAGTTTTCCAGTATCAGTGATGAAAAATGAATTTTTATAGGCAGCTATTGCAAAAATAACTGATTTATCAAATAGCTTCTCGGAGTTATTCTCTCTAAGCTGTTTTAAATAAAAAAAATATTAGAAAAAGAAGAATTCGGGCTTAGAAACTAGATTTATTTTTGCTTTTTTTAAAGAAACAAATTACAGAAGGAGACAGGCCTCTGAAGACGAGATTGAGGACATAAATCTAGTCAGTGAATGGAATCTCAAGCTGCATATCGTCAGCGTTATTAATTTCATTTAGGAGATCAGCATTGTTTGGGTTGCCGATTTTCAAAATAGAGGTGGCTTTACCACCATTTTACACCTCCAATTCCTTTTGCTCAAGCAACTAATTTTTCAAGGAAAAGAATCTGATTTATTTTTAGTTTTTAGATTCAATTCTAGCAATGGCTTTGATTCGCTAAGGAATTGCATAGTAATCTTTTGTTTCTTTTGTAAAACCGACTCCGAGGACTCCACCTTTACTTGATCCCCATGCAAACAGAGTACCTTCATCTGAAAGAGCCATCGAATGAAGGCCACCAGCACAGACCTGAGTTATCAAATTAGTTTTGTTGTGATGATGTTTTGTTGTTAATTTTGTTAATTTACCTAATAATAAACCTTCTTTCTAAATTTTGGATCGCTAACTCCTACTCTCTAAGGTAAGTTTATGCTCTTGCAATTCTCTGAGACACCTAGTTTACCTGACATACCATCTCCCCATGCATATACAAACCTTTCATCAGGCAGGTTTTCATTACAAAAAATTATCAAAAATTGAAGAAATTAAAGAAATTACCCTTCGTTTGTGATTGCAAGAGTGTGGGTCATACCACAGCTAACATGACTTACATAAACATCCTCAAGGACAATAACCTTTTTAGGATTGAGCTCATCTGTTGCAACACCATGTCCTAATCTAAAGTATTAGCCGTTTCCCCATGCTTATAACAAAATAATGAAAATTATGAAAGAAAATCAGGAAATTACATTCCTTATTTCAAAATTTCATCTCAAAATATCTCAATTATTGCTCATTCATAAGTTTGTCAAAAATATTTTATTTATTACTGTAGAGTTCTTTTTCTTAGGAGATAAACGCAGAATGTTAATCTCCACAGTAGATAGATAAAGCAACTTCTTTAGTATTAATAACCGATGGCTTGAGTTAGTCATTACGATGTCCAATCCCAAGTTGACCTTTTTAATTTTTTCCCCATGAGTAAATCAGACCATTTTCTGTTAGAGCCAATGAATGAGAAGACCCACAAGCAACCATTACAAACCTCTATTTTGGTCGAATACGCAATTTCGTCGGTGTGTAGACATTTATTAGGTTCTCATTACCAAGTTGACCTGTGTTGAATTTAAGTTATTTTCAGAAATATTATCTCAAGAAAAAAGGGAACTTTTTTGAAAAAATATCATAACAATTTTGTATGACTATTCATGTTACCTTAAGTTCCCATACCAAAGTAATAGATTCTCCCTTTTTCATTTAAGACAAGAGTATAATGATGACCACACGCAACATGCTTCACTTCATCTTTGAATCCATCGTTAATCGTTTTCTTTACGAATTTTCGCTAAAAAATCACATTAAAGTATTGTCAAAAAATGAATAACATTTCTAATTTACCTCTAATGTCTAATCACCATCAACATGAGCCAATGGATCAACTTATTCATTTTCTTTATCTTTTTCATCATCACTTTCACTAAGCTACCCATCGGAATGTTCAGTTAGTTTTTTCTGTTTAAGGGTAGAAACCCTAGTTTTGGCTAAAACAACAATAACAACAAATAATCATTGAGCTAACTTGATTTAATGAAATAAAATCCTAAAAGTGAGAATTATTGAAATCTAATGATTTTCATGTTCAATCATTGATTTCACAAAAAGAGAAATAATTTAATAGTAGAATAATTTACCTTAATCCAGGATATTAGCACTAAATCCAAGCCTTCCAGAGTCTGAGATACCCCATAGGACTAGCTGCGAACTTCTGATTTTGTTTTTATTCGAGTTGTAGTAATACTCTATGAGATTGAATTCTTGATTATTCGCAAAGCAAAAGAAATCATAGAATTCATCTATTTATTCTTTTGTAAACCCCTTGTGAGGGTTTGTAGATTAAGAATCGTAAGATTTAAGCATAGGATACTTTCGCAACCTGAAGAAATCTTCAATTTCACTTTTTTATATGAACTTTCTATTAATGAGACGCTTTTCAAAATATTTCAGAATGTTAACGGAATCTTTTTCCATGAAGACTCTATGAGCTTCGATGATAGGCTAGATAGAAAAGTGAAAATTGTTTGTTATTTCAAATAATGGTAAAAAAAACGAAAAGCACACATTTTTAAAGTTGTTTATTTTTAAGTACTCTAATGGACTGAGGTGGAATATTGTTGAAATCAATTAAATCCAGAATAGCATAATTCACGATGACAGCGATGTGATTCAGTCCCATTGAAACATGAATTGCTTTAAACTGTGAGTCCATCATCTTAATGTTCGCGCTTTGAGGAGAATACTAATGTTGAAACCAATTTAAAAACCAATGTGAGCTAAACTAAATCATCCAAATTGAACCTTACTTGATTTGAAAAAGCATCGCCACCTAGAATGCCTGTTTTAGAGAGACCCCAGACATAAACTTCACCATTTTTATCAATCGCTGCAGAGTTATTGAGACTGCAAGCAATTTTATTATAAACCGTTTTTACTTTCATCACCCTCTATTCAATCTTTTGAGCAAATTTGAAGATTTGATTGATTTTGATTCTCAATTATTGAATTAAATGGATTGTTTTAGATCATTTGATCTTTCCTCCCAGCACGTTTTAGATATTATTAAAACTTTTGAACTCTTATAGAATTATTTAATTGACATTTTTAGAATCTATTAATACCATTTTGAATTTTCCTTTGTTGAATGTGCTGTCAAGTTGATTGCATTTTGTATTTCAATAGCAAAAATAAATCTTGGGGGCTTAATACATGTGCTTCCCAACAACAACAAAAAATTCTAATGATGAAACCTTTAAAAAAAGTAAAAAAGATACAGTTTATTAAATTTACATGCCTAAAAGTAGGCTAAATATCCATAATTTTAAGTTATTTAAGCTATTAACGCTGAAAAAAAAAACTTTTTTTAAGAATAATCTTTTTATTCAACTTTCACATTTTTCTCAGCTGTTTGAGCATATGGAGAGTAACTTCTTCAAGAAGCTTTTCATCAGGAATGAGAGTCAAAAATAGATTCATTAGCTAAATATTTGTAGAAAGAGTGTTCCAAGAGTATAGAAGAACTAAAGAAATAATTGCAGCGAGGAGAATCCCACAGATCGACAGAAGATTTTCTAAGAAACTTTAAATACTACTCGTAACCGTACCAATAGCTTGATTCACAGTCGAACTAAATGTATCTAGAACTTCTTCTTGAGTCTAAAATCCTCTCGCAAAGCTACTGATTCTCTCATCAGAGTTCAAGTATTCTCTGACAAGTACTTCTGGTGTAAGAGATGGAGTGAGCACTTCACTATAAGCAGTTTGCATATGAATTTAACTTTAAACGATCCCTGTTACCCCACGGGAAACAGCTAATTTATCATTACTTGTGCTGCAAGGGTATCTAGTTAAATAATCGCAAAAGTTACCCTCCATGAAATTTTTCATCTTTTACTTATCACTCGAAGTATAAGGGTTATCTCCGTAAATAACAGCTGTAATGTTGGTAATTGCTTCCTCCATAATAGTCTAACTGGATTTCATTTAAGCATAAAACTTATCCAAGTCATTTAAGGTGTAGAGAGGATAAGCGACAGACTAGATATATCCATCAAAAGAAAGAAGTTCGGAGGAGATGAGATATGAAACATAATTCATATGCAATAGAATAGTCATCCTATTGTTTTTTATTGGTTCTTTGAGGTTAGTCTTATTGGAATTTATGTAAATAATAATCACTAGGAAGTATGCTACGGAGATTACCATAATTCCAAGCAAGTATTTAATTCGCTAAAAGATGCTCAGTTTTTGATTTGATATTTTAGATTGAAGAACGTAGTTTTTCCCTTAAGATGAAGTTATTCCGAAATCTTTCTTTTATGCTTGGAAAGGAACTAACCTGTTTGTTTTTCCTTGTAATGCGTTATCAACTATCTTTTTTCGTTCTCCAGAAGTCGATTTATCCTTAGAAAAACCTAATTTAAATTTAGAGGGATTTTTCTTAGCAGGCGTATTAGTTTCATCTGGTTTGACAAAAAATTATTTACTTTCATTGCTATTTGACTCAATTTTTTCAGTTAATCTGCTCTTAGAGGTATCTTTTTCTTAGTTTTTATGATTTTACTTGATTTATTCTCGAATTGTTTAGACTTTCTCGAAATTTCCTTCATTTATTTTTTTGTTGACAGAAGTTGGAATTGATTAATGTTCTTGGACTTAATGCACAAGATTCACATCGAATTATCGAAACCTTAAGTTGAAAACTTCATTGTAAGTGTATTTCAGCCAGTCGTATGTATCGAGAGACAAGAGCTAAGAACATATTGAAATTTTCTGTTTTTCAATAGAAGATTAATCATAAGTGATTCTACTAACAACCATGAGAATTTTTTCTTCGTAAAGATTAATCTGCTGACTAACAGGGATGGCTAAGAGGGGGAAGAAAATCAGAGAGATAATAGCTGCAACAGAAATGAGAATAAATTTATTTACAAGATTGTCAGCAGTTGTTAGAACTCCATTAATGAGATAATCAGAAAAAGATAATATATCTTCCTAAAGAGAATACACGTTAGAGCGAAGAGTCAAAAAAGAACTAGCTTGAATAGAACTAGTTGAGTTAGATTGGATCCCTCTGAGGAAATTCACGGGGAGTCCATATAATTAGGAAGAATCAATTGTATTTTCTTGGATTTAAAATTATGAAAAATAATAAAATGTGAGATCGACTTCTCCTCCGTCGTTTTGTTGCTTTTATTTATATTGGATCACTGTGGGCTCATAGATCTCAATTATGGAGTTGTAAGATCTAGCTCCGTTGTATTTGTAGTCTTCAGCCATTTTCTAAAACTCATTGGAAGCATTATCTAGATAATATCCGCTGGAAAGTTAGATTTATTAAAAGAAGCCATAGAAGCTTTTGGCATAATCTCTTAGGAGTTTGCGTGGCTGTCTCAAGATAACAGTGTTGTCTGTGAAAGACTTTTAAATGATAATTATTAGTAGTATTCAAATAAAAAGGAAAAGAATTTTTTTTATTTTTATGGATGATTTTTTTTACTTGCATGTCTTCTTTGATGATTATGAGATTGGCAATATTCAATCCGAGGAATAGACTTGCAAATATTATGAGGATAAAGGAGTAATTATGAGCATATTTAGGTACTTTGTGTCTTTGTATGATTTCTGTTTGTTTAAATAAACGTGAAAATGGTAAATTTCTAATAATTCTTTTATCATCAAATATTACAAATAAAAATGACTGGAAAAAATAATTAAATTATTTTTTCTTACCTTTGAGAAAATATCCTCCATATGAGCTAGAAGATCTAGTAGAAGAGTGGAGGCTTGTATTGTCGTTTTATATTTCCTTCGAGAGTCCTACTTTGTTCAGAAGTTGATTCACAACTTGTTAGTGAGTCTCTTCACTTTTCGATTATTGTTTGTTTTTAACTTCTTCATGCACACTCATCCCTTTATTCTTCTTTACTTTCATTTTGGAAGAATGGTGATGTACTAAGAAAGGATTTAACTTATCTGGAAAGAACTCAGTGCTTTCATCAACAGGTTGAAGAACTTATTTTTCAGATTAGTTTTAATATCTCATAGTTTTTCCTGTGTTTTTTCTAACCTACATAGGTGATTCATCATCCGAATGTGGAGTGCCAATTAATTCATTTATTAATAGATTGCTTGTATCTTATTGGAAGCTTTTATTTTAAACCATATTATTAGGATTGGCATACTGACTCTTGGATTAATTTGGAGTAGTCAGATTATCATAAGATGTATTTATGAGAATTTATTGCTGTTGAAAAGAAGTAATTTATTAGGGAATAATATTTGAATGAGAATATGGGATTAAATCCTCTTAAGTATGATCATTTGTTGAAGTGGGAAGAACTGACTGCGAAGAATTCTTCTTCAGTGCAAAAGAAGAAATATTTGGTAAAATCATAGGCAAGTGATCTCCTACTGAAGGAGATAGATCGGAGTTTTCGTTGTCGATTGAACTCTTTTACCTAAAATAAGAAGACAGTTATTGGGGAAACTGATTATTTTCTGGGATTAGAATTTAAGAAGGGTTAGGATTCTTTCGGAAAGTTAGTTCGTTGTTGTTTTCAGGTTCGCTTGTGTCTTCGAAAGGATTCTAAGACATTTAGTGATCGAAAATAGTCTGATCGGTAGTTGTTTAAGCAGCTGCAGCTAGAATATGTTATTATGGAGAGATTTTCCTTTCCTTATCGATTTCAAGTAAAGCTTAAACAATTAATGTTTCTAGAATAACCATAAATTTACTTGAAAGTGTTCTCGTTTGCAGCACTCTTTTTGCTTTGTAGAATGGATCCAGAGACAGGAAGTCTTCTGTGTTAAGTTAATTTTCATTTAAGATATTATTTAAGTCTGTACCTTTACTGATTAACTCGAATTACTAATTAATAAACTACTTTTTCCTATTGTTTTTCATCTCTTCTTCAAATAAATCACCTTCTTTGTCATTGCCAAAGCTACTTAGATTAGAATTTTCTTTACTGCTAAGACTGTTTTCACTTGTCTGAAGTTATTCTAACTCTTTTGAAGGAGATTATTTTATTGACATTTACCCATCAACAGATTCGTCCAACTTACTGTTTACCAACTCAGAGTTTTCTTTCTACTAATTATTATTATCTTTTCCTAAATAAGTACCTTCTCTCCCTTTCAAATATGCCAGAAAGGAAGCAGGCACTTGAGGAATCAAGAAACGTCTGTCAAGTTTAAAGTCTTATTATTCTGAATTTTTAAAACCAGATGTCTTGTGCTAATTTCCTACAAGTAAATTCATTTCTTTTTATCGAAGTAAATGAAGAGTTGCAGGGATTACCGAGATAGACACCAAGTACTTCTTTATCTTCGCAGGAAGAGACAGTTATCCTTACGTTGATTACTTTAAATTAACTTTTTGAGGATATGTGACATCTTTCATTAATAAAGAGAAGAAAAATTCTTCATTTTTATAAATGTCATCATTTTTATTGCTAATTTATCTGTCATTGATGATTTCATATTCATGTTGCTCTCTTTGAATTGAATGGAACGATAAATTGTATTTAAATGAAATCTTATATTTTTCTTTGCTAGATTAGATTCCTTGCAAGCTTTGTGTTGATTGTGAATATGATTATTATTTATACTTCCTAGTTGACATTAAATATGAGGATTTAGAAGTGAATTGATCATTTGTTGTCCTGAATCCACTAGATGAAGATTTATTCTGTTACTAAATTCGTTTTTTCTTCTAGAACTACTTGTATAAAAGATAAGATTCTGCACTAAGAACATCCAGTTTCTGGAACTGTGTTAATGTAGCTTTCTGAGCACCCATAGAAGCAGAGTTAGAGCTTTAGAATCTTTTATATTCATTTGTATTATTGTTTTCGATACTTTGCGCTCTTTCTAGAGATTTTCCAAAATCCTTAGCTTGGAATAAAATCTCAGAGTCAAATAATATTGACCCTTTATCATCTGTGGAGACAATCTCCGAATCAAACTTGAATTTATTTTCAAGGATTTCATTCTTTTTAGGTATAAGCTTCTTGAGAATATGAGGAAAAAGAGTATAGGCATTCAAGGATTTTACTAATGTATCAGCTAGGGGCAGAGAATCCAAAAAACCTGTCTAAACAAAGATCAAATGAGAGATATTTTCAGAAATACCTAAGATCTTCCCTGATCTATCAAACAGTATAATATCAGCTGTTTTGTCTATTTTCAGCAAAGTGCATCCGATTCTAAAGTCATCTTAAAACCCGAACTAAAAATCAGGAAATAACTTCACTTAAAATATAAACCCTCTTTTCTCTCTCGCAAATGTCGGAAAGCTAGATTTGATGAATTTACTGCCTCCCCGTTTGACAAAAGAAGTCAGGATTTCATCATGCTGCAATGACAAGAATTAAGGCATAAGCTCGTTGATCTTGGTAATTTTTTCGAATTCTTGAGTTGTGAATCCAAAAAAATTTGAAGTCTTAAAATCTTTCTTGCTAGTGATCTTTGCAAGGCTTTAGGAAAGACTGATAGATATTTAAATTGTGTTGTTTTTCAGTAGATTTTTATTATTCAAGATGTCTTCTTCTAGAAATGTGTCTCTTTTATTTAAATCGTTAATTTCTTGCTCAATCTATCCAGCTTTGAGATTATCGTTCATGACGAAGAGATAAAAAAGTAAAGATAATTTTTTAACAGGTAAGCAGAAAGTAAAGTCTTTTTAACGTTGCATTGTATGTAATTTCTTGGTATAATTATCTCGAACTTGTGATATTTTTCTCATGAGTTTTAAAGCATCATTTTGATATGCATTCATGTTTTAGTATCCTTTCTAAAGTTTCGTCCACATTAGTTGTTTTTCTCTGAGAATATCTTAGAAAATTGGCATAAATTCTTCGCAAAGTGCATCAGCCATGATGATATGATAAATTGTTAATTCTTCTGTTCTTTACTAAACGACGAGCTTTGAATTGATGGATTTGATTACCGATTCCATGTCGGATGTGACGATCTTAGAGACAATCTAAAAATAGAGTGAAAACTAGTTACCTCTTTAGATACGCTGCTAGATTAGTATTTTAAGTTCATAATTTGCTCTGATTTGATTTTTCAAACATTTTATCATGAAAGTTATGTATTTTAGGCACAAATGTTCGAATTCATTTTAGTTATTATTGATGACTTTCTCTCCAAGAAGTCGCTTAAATTAAAAATCTATGATTGTGTACAGCATTTCTATGTTAATATCGTTGGTATCACTCTACACAAGTGGATTGTATTTCTCCTTAGAATCGCTATTTAAGCCTCTTTAGCTGGGGCACTCTTTGTTCTTACATGTTAAGACATGAATCTTGTAGATTTTGAGTAATTTGCATTTTGCTTCTTCGTTTTTAGTAGAGATTTAGGCAAGTTTTGCCACTTCTTCGAGGTAAAAATCAAAAGGAAAGTGCCTGAAAGTTGAGCTACCTGCGTTGTCTATTTCGGAATAAAAATCTGCCTCCAAGAAAATCTCATAGGTGTATGCATACAGAGCTCTAAAGAATCCAGAGAAAAATACAATTACACCAAAGAAAAAGTAGAAAATATCATGATCAGCAATCAAATCTGAGTACATCCAAAAATTGCAAATACAAACGAGAGAATAAAAGCAGCAGGCTACTGTGAGATTAAACTTTGCTATTTCACTGTTTGAATAAGGGTTATTCCAAGAAGCATCGATCAGACTAACTATTCCGAATACATGCATAAGAACGTGCTTGACGATTAATTAATTAGATTGGTTGATATTGGAGTATTCTATAAACGTAATTGTTATTTTTAGAAGAACTGTAAGCATGAATAACCCGCTAATTCGCCGTTTCATCACATTTGATTCTTGAAATTCAAAATTCCTAAAGAAAAAAATGCATATCACTGCTGTGAAGAAACTAGCTATTATCCCAGCTACACCGATCCCAATCTACCATGGTTTCACACTGCATGTGTATTTACTACTAGCTATCTGAGAATATGAAGCTCTATCTTCGTTAAACAGACTTCTTGGAGCACAGAACATTACACTTGACGACAGCTCAATTGTTAGATTAAGGAACACGCTGATGAAGAAGCAAAAGTAGATATTCAAAAGTTGATTAATCTTAGCGAAATTTTTCTTGAAGTGGCTGAAGAGTGAAGATGAATGGTTTTTCAAGATTGTAAAGATGACGACGTACAGAAAATAGAGATACAAAGAGAGCTAACTTAGCAGAAGCGCGATGGACGATATTACATCTGAATTCTGCAGAATGAGAATTCTGTTCAAAGAAAATAGCTTGCTGATGCTAAACACAGAGGATATAATCTCATTGTTTAAAATCTTGTCAGCACTTGATTCTAAAATGAACACACTGATCTAAAAAAAGGATAAAAATATTACTCCCTTATAGATAGCATCAGGTATCTCAAATAATGGCTTGTCTTCGATTATCGCCACAATAGATTCTAAGTATTGTATTAAAAATCCCCTTCTCATTTTATCAGCGTTCAGAGCGTATCCGATGGTTTTAAGAACTACAAATCGCTTATTCTCTATCACTATTTTGTTTCTCTTTTCTATTTTTGGAATATCTTCTAAAATTAAACCTGAAGGATAGTGAAGGAATCCCTTAATACTTACTTTCTTTTTTAATTTTTGAAATAAACTATCTGTCTTGAAGAAGATTATTGTAAATTAAATTTGATGGGAGGTCAAAAAAGAAAGATGAATTATTGGTAAATAAACTCCCTTTGCGTGATCAATAGGATTAGATAAAACTTCTCACACATAATCATTTGAATTGAGGTTTTTGTGGGTTCATAAAAAAAGAACTAAATAAAGTTATATACTGTGGTATGGAACAGCTTTCAAAATAGTTTTGCAGAAAATACTAGGATTCTATAAGAATCAAAGTAAATGAAATCAAAAAAAGTTTTACAAAAAATTTTAAATAACTTTTTTATGCAAATAAAAATACTAACCTATCTAAAATATGTTTGCATGTCTCACATCCTGCGTAGAGTTTTTAGCATCTGCAAAGTTACTTCTTCCTGTAGCTTCTCATCTGGGATTAAGGTCAGAAAAAGATTCATTAGCTGGATTCTTTGGTAAAGAGATCTGTAGGTAAAGAAGCAGACAATGATTATGATCCCTGCGAAGATATCACCGAAAATCAGCAAGTATTACTCGAAGAAAGTTTAAACTTAATTCGATATTGTACCGATACTTAAATTCGATGTGGAACTTTAAATATCTTGAACTTCATCTTCAATTAAAAATGACTGCAGCCAAGTCTATTTATGGTCAGATGAATCCGCATATGCTAATAAGTTAGCTAATAATCCATCCAAAGCTGTAAAAATCAATGGGTAGGATTGTATTACTCTTATTTTCTCTTATAGCATGTAGTTAACTCCATATTTTGTCCCAACAGTGCTTTGATCACACTAAAACTTAACTAAATACTAACAAGCGAAACCTTCTTAAAAATTCTTCATTATTGTAACTGTGCCTGATGGAAGAGAGTTGCTGCCATACAACTCATCAGTCATATACAGTCCTTGCTCTTATGACTATGACAAAGCTGTATTCATTAGTGTGTAATATTTTTCCAGATCATTTGTCAGGTGAGAAGAAGGAAAAACTAAGCTAGAGAAAGTTGAGTCAAATGACAGTAATTCAGCGGATATTTTAAAATTAGTCTGCTAGATATGATAGATAATAGCGCTTTTATTGAGATAAACTGGCTCTTTGAGAAGGTCTTTGTTTTGTTGCAGATAAATGATAATGATCAAGAAGTAAATCGTGTTTCCAATTGTCATTAAGAATAGTGGAATAAATCGATAGAATATACTGAGTTTCTGTTCTGATATTTTGGATTGCAAGACATAGTTTTTGTTGACTCCTGAGCGATTATTCGAAGAACTTTCAACTCCATTTGTCTTTTGCATAATATTCCCTGATTTCATCGTGCTCTTGAGGTTCTTAAATAAACTCTTCACAGGCTTCATCACACTTGATTTCCCAAGCTATTACTTGCTTGAAAAATTGACTCCCGTGGTAGTGTAGAGAGTTCTATTTTGATTTTACATAACGTCTTCTGCGTTCACTCTCTCTATACCAGCACTTCTTCTAACTTTCTAAATGCTATCATGCTGAGAATTCACAATATTTACATCAAACTAATTAAACTTTAAGCTGGAAATGTCAGAATAGTTGTACTTCAGCCAATCTAAAGAATCTAAGCTGATCAACTACTAGCAGACTCCTAATTTCAGTTTTTCTACTTGCGATTGGTCGTATGTAATCCTACTAACTGCCAATAAAATTTTCTCTTCATATAAATTCGTTAATCTTATCACTGGGAGGGATAAAATAGCTACCAGAATGACTGCAGATATTGCTGCAACAGCGATCACAGTGAATTTAACTATTAAAGTGTCTAGAGTATCCAGAACTGTAGAAACTAAGAATACCCCTAAATCAAGAATATTGGTACTAAATTAGAAGTAATTTGCTCTCAGAAACAAATAGGAATCTTTTCTTTGTTAGGTTGTTTAATTCTTCATAACTCCAAGAATATAATTAAAGTTGTACATGAACACGTTTGCTTGTTCAACTGATTGAGTATTTAGTTATTAGTTCGTGTATATGTTCATATCGATTGTAGTAATAGCATCTGAGCTTTATCGTTTTTAAGTGTAAGTTGTCATTGTAAGGCCATATGATTGCAACAACGACAAATATTCACTCGAGCAATAATTCAGATAATTTTTACTTAGAGTATCATAGGTAGAATCTGAATCTGTGATGTATCCTAATCTTATTTCCATCTCGATCATGACTCCATAAAGGCATCTACCATAAGCTCTTAGGAATTTTCTTGGTTATCTCAGAACTATTACATTGTCAGTAAAATACTAACAAAAAATATTTTTTTTTAAAATAATCCAATAACTTAAAAAAAATATCAGAAAAAAAAGAAGTATTTTTAAGAGAAGAGCAAACATTTCTACTAATTGTATTATTTTTAGTAATAAACGCCCAAGAATATGTAGTTTTTGATGTCTTACTTGCATATCGCTTTGAATAATGAAAAGATTAGTGAAATTGAGGGATATGAAAACTGTGATGAACGCGAGGAGCAGGAAGGAGTACTGAAACGATTATTTTGGAAGTTTATGGATTTTAATGATTTCTAAAAATATCAAATTAACCAATAATTAAATAAAATAATTTCATAATTGAGCTCAGAGATAGCTTTACAATTAAAAAAATGATCCTTTACCTCTAAGAAATTTCCCTCCTGAAGCAGTTGAAGATCTTGTAGAGGAGTTAACACTATTGTTATTGTTATTCAGATTATTATTAATATTATTGCCTTTATTTGCAAGGCCTTTTTGAGTTAATATCCTTGTAACATTATTCTCATGAATTTTTCCACTTACATCGTCTATTGCTTGATTTCCATTAGCATCTGAATTCATATTCTTTGAAAATGCATCACTTGTTTATTAAACATTGACTAATTGATTTGTATTTAATTAAGTCGAAGGCAGAAGTTCTTTTTTGTCATTTTTTTTGAGATTCGAAGTCTACTTTTAAAGAATTTCTAGAGTAGTTTCTTTGTTTTAAAGTGAAGAAGTCAGTTTTTCATTAAAATGAAGTCCTGAAGATTAATCTTTGAAAGTTATATCCTTGTTGTCCTTTCTCTTTGCGGCATTGTATATTTCTAAGAAAAATTAAAATAAATTTTTTAAATGTAACCTAATACTTCTTACCTAAATTAGTTTAGTGCATAGGCTTGATTGGTTCATCAACTGAAGCTGTTACAATATTCTCAACTTCAAAGTTATTAATTTCACTCGCTTTTGTGACTAAAGGACGAGCTGAAATATCTGTAAATTTAAATTGCTCTTCATAGTTTATTTTCACAGAAGGATAATGGTCAAAAGTAGCATCAATATTAGATTAAGCTCCAATAAATGAATTTTAAAATTATTAATTTCCTGTTTCTGTCGTTTGAAGTTTATCCAGAGTATATTCACCTAATAAATTCATTGGAATCTTCATGGCTTCATTATTTTGATTAATCGAAGATAAAAGTTGATCCTCTGGCTTTTAGCTATTAATAGTTCTAGTGAAAAGAGGGGCATCTCTGAATGTAGCAAGTTCATTTATTTCTAAGATATTTTGATTTGGAAGAAGTTACCGTTCTGCATCAAGTTCAATTAACGCTTCAAGAATGGCTTTTTCTAGAGCTTTACCGAATCTTGCCGAGCGAGTTTTAGCTTAAATAACTTTTTTAATTTTGAAGTCAGGATCGCAGGAAAGAATTTTTTCATTATTTATGTGATGAACTTGAAAAATTTAGTCTAGTTCTTCAAATTTAGATTTTTCATATTAATCATTTACTGATTGTTTACCCCGAATATCGTTCATATAAATCTTATTTTTCTCGTTGTCTTCTTCTTCCTTTTCATTTTCTTCATCTTCAGTAACAGCTGCACTCTTTTACATTAGTAATTTTTCTTTTTCATTCTCCTTAAATTGATTATGCTCCATTTGAAAACTGCTAATCTTCTCCAAGGGGGAGTGATTTATGTTACTATCAGCAAGTCTAAGAAGGTTTTAAGGAATGTCATCAGTAGAAAATATCCATTCGTTTAATGACGAAAAATCTTTGAGAGGATTTTCTGAAGGTTATTGCAATAAGTTATTTGAGTCTGTTATCATTGTTTCATGCCTTATAAACTAATTCATTTGATAAATACTTGTAGTGGAGAGTAAATATGTGCATAGACTTTTACGTATGCTAGCTTCTTCCTTTTTCTTTTGAGTTCCAAGAGATAAATCTCTTACTTTAAGCTAGAATATTAGTTCAGATTCATTTGTCAAATCGTTAGCAATCTAGCTGTATGACAATGTGTATGTAAAACGAAGGACGATTATCTTGTTAGAATCTACTTGAGGAGGCGGAGCGAGTATCGCTGTTTTTTTAATAAACTTTCTATCTGATGATTGGCCTTGGCTTGAAGAATATGCTTCTTGATTTTGAAAGTTTTCTAGTACATCATATGCAGTTTGGCTCAAAAGATCCAGTGAATCAATTCCATTTACATTTGAAGAAAACTTCTTTTTACTTTTAAGTTTCGATTAGAAAGCATTGGAGCGATTTAGGAAACTAAATAGTCTTTTTATTTCTGTGAGAATACTCTGATGGAGAGTGATAGAACTTCTTTTATCAGAAATCAAAATTTCATCTTGGTTTTTCAAATTCTTGAGAATGTACTCTCTGCGCTAGAAGATCTTCTTGGAGATCCCAGGAAAAAGTAGAAGCGCATGCAAGTTTTAAGAAACCAAATCTCCAGATGGTAGTTTATGCCCAGATTGTATTGAAATACTGAGTAGATACTAAGCAAATCGAGAAGTCAATCCAAGAACCTATCCTTGCCTGTTAAAAACGATGTAATCTTAAGCTGCGTTGACTTTAAGAAGTGTTCCGTGCATGGTAAAATCAGCCTCGAGAGTTGTAGATATGTCTAGATATATTTTAGTGTGCTCTATGAAACCGTTTTGATTTCTGATAAATGAAAAGAGACTCCCTTTGATGTATGCACTTTAGCCTCTATTTATGAATTATTTCACTGCTTTGTCATGGATCCTGCTGAGATAAGGTGGCATGAGCTCGTTTATCTTGGAGACTTTCTGGAAATCTTAGCCCAGAAATCCAAAGAAATTCGCAGTTTTTTCATCTTTTCTGCTGACTATTTTCCCAATACTTTAAGCTAAACTGATAGAAATCGTTGCAATTTATGCTTTCAGATAATTTTCATTATGAAGCGTTTCTTAATCTTTAAGAGAATCTCGTTTGCGTAGATCCATAATAAGATTCTCAATCTCGAATGCTTAGATAGTATCATTCATAGCAAAGAGGAAAAACAGTAGATTAAGTTTCTAATATTGCAGACAAGTGGCAACTTTTTGCTCTTTTTGTAAAGAATTCATTTCCAAAGTAAAGTTATGATTACTAGTTTAAATTGTTGACATCAGCTTAATCGCGTCTTTTTAGAATCCATTCATATTGCTGTATCCGTTCTGTAAATGTAGCCAAAGTTACTGTTTTTCGACCATAATTTAGAGGATAACTGGAATGTATTTGTAGGTAATAAGATCAATAGAAACTAACTATTTAACAGTAATCTCTTCTTTTCTTCTTTCTTCGAGATTCAAATTAACATTCTACAGGATATCCAGGATATTTTGAGAAATGAAGCTAGAAATTAACTTAAAATAGCTTGAGAAATCAGTTTTCAGAAAAGATAGTACTTTTAGCTCATAATTTGCTCTAGTGTGATTTTTCAACATTTTTATCATAAATGTAATGTATTTTAGTGATAAATGCTCGTATTCCGCTGTTTCAGAGGTGACTTTATTCTGTTTTAAGAAATACTTGAATATCGCATCCACAACTGCAAAGACATGATCTTGGGATATTTCCATTTCATTTAGAATCTACCCTTCTGATTCTTAATTTGATTATTTTTTAACTTACTACTAAACAGAATAAGTTGATTTTGTATCCGACATCTAATCTGCATTAATTCTTTTCGCTCCTTAATTCATCTGCATATTCTTAATGTCCATCTCTCGACAAGGGCATTCTTTGTTTTCGCAAAGTTACAAGTGATTCTTAAATAATTTCAACAGTTTTATTTTAGCTGTTTCTGCTTTTGAGCTATCTAAAGCCAGTCTCACCATCTCTTCTAAGAAGAAATCTAATTTGTTAGGAAAGTAATTTGGACGAATTGGGGTAAGCATGTAGAAATCAAGAAGACGCTCACTAGCAGATGATGTAAAGGAATCAAAAATTATCCCCAAAATTAAACATAAATAAAATTATTCACCATGCTCGAATGCACTTGTGAAGATCCAGAAGTGCGTCATTACCACAAGAGTATAATACCAAGAAATAACCTTAAGATAGAATGAAGAGATACTCGAATCGGAATAAGGCTTATTGAGGAAGAAATCAAACAAACTGAGAACTCCGATTGACTGAGAAAGAACATGTTTCATTTCATTTAAGTATTCGATGTTTTCAAAGTACAGAAGGGTTAGAACAAATTTCAGAGATACTACAATAGCATAGATCAAGCTGAGTCTTCGCTTGATGAGACTAGACTCAAGAAATTCATAGTTACGGAAGAAATAAATCGAAATCCATGATGTCAAGAGGGTCAAACATAATCCAAGAATTCCAACAATCATTTGCCATGCTGCTGGGCTGCAGGTTTATGATTTTGTGGTTGTCCGCTCAGATTCAAATAAGCTATTGTCACTGCAGGTAAACAGCGAGCAGTTCAATTCAATGAAGAATGTGAAAAATACTTGCATGAATAATGCAAAATAAAGATTCAGAATTTAGTTGATATTTACAAAGGATTTTTTCTGTGATTCATAGATGGGTTTGAAGTATTCTTTGAGGATCGTAAGGACAGCTACGTAGATGAAATAAAAATACACAAAAGCTTCTGCTAAAATCATTACTATCAATGAAAGAAGATCATTGCCTCGAAGGGCTAGGATATTGTTAACAGAGACCATTTGAATAATTTTTGCTATTGAGAGAAGTTTGATGTCTGAGATTGGCTTAGTTTCAGCATCTGTCAAGAGATAGATGAAAATTTAAAGATACGAGATAAGGATGAGTGCTTTGTAGATTGCGACAGGCATTTCGAATTTCGGTCTGTCTTCGATGATTAGCAGTACAGTCTCATAGTAGCGCTTTATGAAATTAAAGTTCATATTATACTTGGATACTTTGTTTGTTTGAATTTTGTTCTTATTTTTTAGATGCTATTTCCCCTTTCAATCTTTTATCTCTTCTGTTCTAAAATCTTAATTGTTACTATTATTATCACTTTCAGTTTTTTAAATTGCAATGAAGCAACAATAAAAATAACTAATCTTTTGGTAATTAAACTTGTAGAAAACAGATAATTTGAAAATCAATACAAGTTCTTTTCAAGGAAATGCTAACAGCAAATTCACGCGTATCTATCTATTTTTAACACAGAAATAAAATCGTAAGACCTAAAAACTAAAATTAGCTTTCTAATTATATCAAGAAACTCAATAAATTAACTTTCTAAGAACAGAAAATGCTTCTTAAATTCTTCTTGAAACCTCAGATTTTTCTACCAAATTTATTCTTGCAACAATAAAAATACTTGAAAAAAATTAAAAGTATCTATCTTAGTGAGAAGATTCTTTGTGATTAATAGTTTTTAAGGGAATAACGAAATACCCTCAGCTAATTAATTATATCCTTTTCAAAAATCACAATCTGAGATCATTTTCAACAAAAAAAACATATCTAAAAATAACTTGAACCAAAAACAAAGAAATTATTCTCATTTCATAAAGCAAATCAAAAATAAAGAAGAAAAGGCGATTGCTAAGAAAAGTAATTTTTAATTTCATTTTTCATCTTGCTCTTCTTCTTCATCATCATCATTGTTGTTTTCTTATAATTTTGAGTAATCTACCCTTGGTGAAGATGAAAATTCAAACGAATGCCTAATTGGTTCGCTGGCAGCTTCTTCTTTGAGAGAAGCATCTTCACAACTGAAATCTTTTAAGTGTTTTTTTATTTTGTTTTTCATAGTTTTAATTTGAATTTCTTGCTGAACCAATTTCTAAGTTGATAATTCCATTTCTGCTAGTAAATCCATCATTTTAGCTTTATCGAATGTTGCAAGAGTCCTTGTGTCGAAATTAAGCCCTTTGATTATTTTTCCTCTGATGTTCAACAGAGGACTAGTGATTGAATTAGGTTTTGCTTTTATTTGAGGTAACGAGCTAGAGTGGAGATGACTTGATTATAAACTTAAAGGCAGCTTAGTATCTGAATTGATAGAGTCAAAGGGGTCTTTTGAGTAAAGGTGGAAAAAGATAAGTTAAGAATGGAGAAATAAAAAGGAAAACTAATGAAAAAAAACAAATTTTTTTAAATCTTACTGAGCGTTAGTTTATCTGTTTAGTTATCTTCTTCATAGCGAAGGGAGTCTTTTGTCTTTTTGGAGAGTTGCCCTTTGATTCTGTTGAGTTCGTTCTTCACATTGTTGCTTTCTTTTTTATTATTATCAACTGCAATACGGAGATTGCTTATCTCAGATGTATAAAGCTTATTTGATTTTCTCATTTCATTAATTTCATGAATCAGCTCAGCATTTTCCTTAGTTTTCTTGTAGATCTCTTTGTCTCTTCGAACAATTACCTTCTCAGAGGATTTATTCAACTAGAATATAGATTTTTCTAGATGTTAGATTTATCTTTACATTTCATCTAAACCTTTTTAATCATTTGGGGAGGATTTTATCTCCTAACCGTTCACGTAAACTTAGTAAAGTCGCTGCATTTCACTAGCCCATTCTTTCACGTCTTTTTAAGTCACACAAGCGTGAACGTCTAGTATCATCCGTTTGTTGAGGCTTTCCTTCAAACGATTTTGTTCGCTTGCTTTATTTAGATTTTATTTTAAACTTTCAACATGACTTTACATTTTTTTCATTTCTTCATTTGTTTTTTCTGCTTATTGCAGCATGCCTTCGAATTCTCCTTCGAGACGAAATAACTCTTCTTTGAATTTTTCAATTTAAGCCTTATTTTTTGTTTGAAAATTCATTCAAGTTTTATTAATTGTTATGTCTTTTTTGAATTTGTGTTTACCTCCTTAGGCTCTAGACTTTTCCTCATTTCTGTGGTTCGGAATGATAGTACATGTTTGGATTTCTGCAGGTCAGATATTTTAAACTTATAGTCTTACATTTTTTTGTCTTTCTTCTTGAGAATCTCTTCTAATGATTTCTACTCATTCTTCAGGATTTCAATTTATCCTTGGCTTTCCTTCAACTTTTATTTGCAGTCTTGCAAAGCAATATCTTTCTCTTCTTCTGTTTTTGCTAATCTTTTTTATTCTTCCTCTGCTTTTTCCAAATCAGATCTCAATTTATTCTTCTAATGCTTCAAATCCTGAATTTTCTCATGCTCAACCTCTAATTCCTAAAAATATAAAAAATGACGGGTGTTCGAACTGAAATCACTGAGAAAATTCTTCCTATTAATTTTACTTTTTCTTTGGTTTCAAGGAGATTTCTGATTTCAGATTCATGTTCCTCTTCTTATTATGACAAACGCTCTTCATAGATCCTCTTGAGCTCTTCAGCAGTTTATTTTGTG
>Ga0302271_10001678_pt1 | contig 21044 bp, 7 predicted proteins | sample III_Bog_N1_1_FD_198767 | JGI IMG/M metagenome (GOLD analysis project Ga0302271, IMG submission 198767) | Peat permafrost microbial communities from Stordalen Mire near Abisko, Sweden - III_Bog_N1_1 | ecosystem: Environmental > Terrestrial > Soil > Wetlands > Peat | place: Sweden: Abisko... | reverse complement strand
ATCAGACGCGGCTCTACCTACAGCATACCCTTTCGGGCAATTGATAGGGGGGTCACTGCGAATTTAGAGAAACTAAAATTTCATCAGGTGTTTTGTTTTTGTTTTGCGCTTGAATCGCATGTATACACATATATTTTCAAGTATTTTCTTTTATCAAAGTAATAATCCTCTCCCCCTAAATCTGGCTGAGGAAGTACTTCCCATTTTTTATGGGTGCATCAAATTAATTTCCTTAAATTTTAAAAGAATAATTAATTTGGAATTTAGACTTTTCATAATCTTTTTTGAGAAATATTTTAAACCTTTTTTTCTCATTTTGTTGCTTCTAAAATGTGTTTTTGTAAGCCTAAAATAGTTCAAAAATAAATACTATTATTGTTGTGATTTTCGATTCTTAATATATCTACCTTTCAAAGATTAAGTTAGCCAATAGATATTTAATTTTACATTTTTAATGATCTTGCAATTGATTCAATCTTGAGGAATTGATTCAAGGGGATAATCAAGAACATAGTATTTCAGTTTAGAAGCTTAATTCAAAGAACAAGGGAATCTAATAAATCAGTTGATTTCAAATACAAAAGCAAAAGCACCAGCTGGTTGTTAAGCAGCTACTCTTGTAAGAATGTTTTATCTCTTAGTATGAAGAATCCTCCTAGAGAAAGAGAAAGGATTAAAATCTCAGATGCTGCTGTTCTTCAAGCAAAAGTTGTTTATGCTTAACAATTGATTATTAATATTCAGGGAGAAAAACTATGTTTCTGATTAAACGATAGTACAATTGGTTTACCTGAATTGGAAAAATTCATCACTGATTGTTCAGCAATTCCAGATTTCAGTCGTCAATTGTTGAAGACAGCAAAGAAATTAGTTCAAAAATCTCAGAATTAAATAGAGGAGATAAAATGAATGAATCCCTTAGCACATTTAACATCTAAACTCTGACGAATCTAATGCAAGTCTACACAAAGCATTCTGACACAGGTATCGATGTTTATTTCATTAAGAATGTTGAGGATATGCTTGCTGAATCCAAGGATAATTCAAACTACATAGCTGAAAAATAGCTGAATATAAAAAATGGGTAAATTAAGGCAATAAATGTAATGTATGTTTGAGTGAGATGTCAGCATTGTTTAAATAGTATTTTGAATTTCAGTACTCAAACACAGCTGAAATAAGCTTTAAACCTGCAAGATTACTCTTGAATAGGCATTTATGGCTGTATTTATTCAACAAAAGAATGATTATTAGCTTTTTATTTTTGTACTTAAAAAACAATTCATTTTTTTCACAAATTGGTAACACGATGAAATTGTTTGGAGATTGAAAGCAGAGAGAGAGAGAGAGAGAGAGAGAGAGAGAAAGATAAGGAAAATAATAAAAAATAGTCAGCCAAAGAATAGCAATAAAAATAATGTATGGCGAAAAAGTATTTTTGAAGATAATAAGAAATTCAAGATGAACATGTGACTTGGAAGGAAAGAAGGAGGTGAGTGTGATATCTCAAGTCTAATTGGATTTCAATAATAAAAAACTTTATCTTTATCAAAATTCTTTAGATGATCTTAACAAAAAAAATGTAAATTTGAGAATTATTAGTAGAAACGGAGAAGAAAAGTTTAAGATTCTGAAAAGCGTCGAAGACACGATATAAGGAGGATATTTATTCCCCAAGAGCAGGGAATAAACAGCTAGAAATACGAATCAGAAACAGCGCGAGAGATTATTAGTAATAAAATAATTCAGAAAAAGAAAAGAAAAAAACCTAAGAGAAGATCACTTCAATAAACCCTTTTAAAAATGAACAAGCGTATGGAAAAAGAGTTCAATGACATCAACAACAATCCTCCAAAAGGTGTCGCACTCAAGAAAACTCCCGAACCTAGTAAATGGGAAATCACTTTGACTGGCCCGGAAGGCAGTGTCTACAGTGGTCATCAATTTAAGGTGCTCTGCGTATTTCCTGAAAATTATCCATTCAAGATGCCTGATTTCTCCTTTGAAACTATGATCTGGCACCCCAATGTCACAAGCGACAAAGGTGAAATCTGCAAGGAAATGCTCGGAGAAAAGGAATGGGTACCTACTAAGCAAGTCAAGTCAGTTATTGAGGTTATTGCAAGCATGTTAGCTGAGCCTAACAACGATTCCGCTCTCAATCACGATGCTTCCAAGCAATACAAGGAAAATAGACCTGAGTTCGAGAAGAATGCCAAAGAATATATCCACAAATATTGCAAGAATTGATTTACATTTGCTTCTTGGAGTGACATTATTATTACGAGCATTCTTTGAGATGGAGAAATTATCCATTTTAAAAAAAAATCTTCACATCTTCAAGAGAATTCATATGCTTGTTAATCTGTTTTTTTATCATATTCTAAAATTTAAGTTGCAAGCGCACAAACAAATACATAGAAAGGAAGAACATTGGGATGATATTTTTTTTAATAATTAAGAATGAATTTTCATTGAGATCATTGCCAAGATAAATTTTAGAGTCATTGGAAGATCTTAAACAACTTCCTTTTCTTTTTTTTTGCATATTTTTGGAAGTACTCTTTGATAGCTTATTGCGAGATCTTTTGGAGAATTCAATTAAAAAGATGATCATTCTCTTTCTAAAGTTAAAAGTTTTTCTTTCATTATGAAACACATAACTTTACTAACAAAACTCTTAGCATAAATGAAAAATAGACGCAATATTAAATATTGCACAACATTCTTTGGTTTGAGATATTCAACAATAAATTGTGATGCTCTTCAGAAAGATTAATTACTTCATTTTTTTTGATCCACGAAATTATTCATAAAAATGTCCTCACTACATTCAATAAAAATATCCTTAGAGAAGGAATCAGTCTACCTTAGTTTTCAAATAGAAAAGGATAGAAAATAATAATAGCTCAGAAAGTTATAATAACAATAAAAATAAAGAAAAGCGTAATTAAATATGCAGGTTTATAGATAACAAGTCATCTATCTACTTAAACTATTAGTTCTGTATGTTGAAAGTACGAAATTATCTCTGGTAAAACTTAAAAAATAATAATAATTTTACTAGACTTTAGTTACTTTTATTTTAGGCTGTGGAGATGGTGATAAAACCATTGAAATTGGGATATAATTGTTGTAGAAAATATTTCTTAATAAATTGAGTGAACTAACCTCTAAAAGTTAAGCTCAATTTGAAACTGATTTTCTTGCTGTTTAATTTAGCTTCTTCACTGAAATATTTGCTAAATACAAATCAAATCTCTTAACTTAGTTTATTTTAACTTACTTTTTGTATTTCGTCTGCAGAATTGAAAAAAATAAAACAAACACATCTTTCGATAATCCTCAAGAACAAAAAACTACTGACTAAAATATTCAAACCCAATCTTTTTTTCAGAGCAAATCAGGCGAAAAGTAGGTAGAGGTTGAGCTTTGATAAAGAAAGATTGAAGAAGAAAGCTCAGAATTTTAGTTTAATATTTCAATATTCATAATTCAAACTAAAAATTGAAGCACTTCGAAACAGATTTACAAGTAAATAAACAGCAAGCATGTCCCGTCGAATAGTACCAATAAATAACAATAACACAGATGATTATCGATAGAATTCGGCTAACAACATCAAAAATAACTACAAACAAGAAGTTGGAAGACGAAAAAGAGGAGTACCACAATAATAAATACGTGAAGAAGAGGACAAAGTATCTTTGAGCATCTAAGCTAAGAAAAGACCAAACTAAAGAGCTAGACAAAAGCGAGAACAGAAAAAAACAAAAAGATCTAGTGAGAAAGAAGATGATGATTCAGAGGAAGATTCTAAAAAGAGTAGCTCAAGCGAGGAAAGTGAAGAAAGTGATCAGGAAGAGAAAAGGAAAATAGCAAAACAAATGAAAATCAAACAAATGCAAGTTATCAAGTGTAACAAACATGCTTGATTATTAATTTTAGCTTATCTAGTGTAGTTTATTAGACTATTTCAAATAATTTCTTTGATGTTTGTGTTCCCTAGCTAAAAAACTCATAGGAGAGAAAGAAGCTGTGATTGGAACTCTCAGCACATAGATAAACCTATAATCTCAAAATTTACTAGTGCTCAACAAAGAAAACGAGAACCTTCGTGCAAAAACTGACCAGCTCAAATCAGTTGTGGCTGAAAAGCAAGTTGTTCAATCGTAATTTGCCGCCTAAGAGGAGAGAGTTTAAAATGCGAAAAAGACATTTATGAGGAGAGAATCCATGAGAATCGATTTCAAAGCAGACACATTAAGTCAAGCGTTCAAGAAGGTAAAATAACTTAATTATTCCAATATTATTTAGTCACTATGATTAAGCCAGTGCTTCAAAGAGATTGCTCCCAAAATGGTTTGAGCTTCTTTCTTATCCCCCATAATTTTCTCTGGGTTTACTTTTGTAATTACCAATTAGATTCACCCCCACTCCTTAAAATCTTCAAATAACATCCACTTATTCTCAGTGATTTTTTGATTACCCAGGACTAAACAAACTTTCAGGCCATTGGAAATAGCATATCTGGATTCTTTGAGAGATAATTATTAGCGTTTGATAAACATTATTTTCTGAGTTCGAAAGTCTATTAGATATCAAACACTTATGGAAGCAAATGTGAAGCATTCTTTCATAAAAATGCATCACTTATCAACTGCTATTTATGCACTGTAGTTATCTTCCTTCCGTTCTTCATTATGTTTGTCTTATCGGGAGTGAGTATCTCAGGGATAAATTCATTCTTTGTCTTTTCATATCCATCTTCTTTGGGGAATGTATTTGGTATTTCAGTTGCTGCTTTCTTAGCAATCTAAGTCCTCTTAGCATTTCGCAAGTAACCTAATTATTACAAACCAATTTATTAGTATGAAAGTTGATTTTAACTATTTAATTCTGTTGTTTCGTGTTAGATATCAAGTTGTGAAGAAGAAAGAAGTAAGTGAAGACGCAAAGGAAGGAAGAGGTATTCAATCTTTTAAAATCATCTTCAGCCGATGGAATTGGCGTAATTGTGAAAATGCATTTGTCACGAAGAGCTAATATGCCTTAGCTCGACATGCTCGAGATTATTTCCAATTCTTCGACAGATTAGACGAAAAATATGACTATAAAAATCCAAGTTTTTGGTAAATTCTAGGGATTAAACTCTTATCTTTGGTGATACTTTCAGGGACTGTGATTGTTCCTGCATTCCTTCATTTCAAGGGAATACTGTTGGAACTAACAACAATGTCATTTGTGAGTGAGATCGTCCATGGGCTTGTAATTGCAGTTATTGGAGAAATAGCAGCTAAAAGCATAATTTTCTTGAATTAATATGAAGAAGTAGTTGATCTGTACAAAATCAATAGCAATAAATATTAGAAGAAATTCATTGCTAAAGCTCTACCTTGTGGTATATCAATTCTGCTAGCTTATTCAACTTTCCTTAATAATGGCACTCTAAATCTTGATTTCCTTGATTCTGAGATCACCTTTAAACCCTCTAGATTCAAATTTCGAGCTGAATAAGTAAACACAAATTTATCAAATAACATGGAAAATAGTTACAAAAATGGCTTTATTTCAACTATCTTAGTTTATTTCTTTTGTATTAACTTATTTTTGAAATTCTCTAACAGACATCTCATTGCTTAGTTGGGCTTCTTATCGGCTAATTCCTAATGAATGTTATCTCTCAACTTCTTCCATCTCTCCTCCGATTCTTTAAGAAACGATAAGAAGATGAAAACCCTCTTTATAAGCAAATCGAATTTAACATGATGGAATCGGCAGTGCCTTTAATTACTCAAAACATGATAATTCTGACTCTTATCCCATTCAGTCCATTTGCAATATTTCTTGCAATAATTATTTTTACCTTAGATTTTCTTATCGAATGGGTTATCCTAGCTAAACTGCGACTTCCTTAATACTAAGGTCTCCCTAAAGCTTATCTTCGTACTCATTTCTGTTCATTCTTCAACGAAAGTCTTGTGTTTGTATTCTGCATCTATGCACTATTTTTCACAAAGAATTATCTTCCTGGAATCGGTGAATCCAATCCTTTTAACTATGCTGAAAATTCCCTTTATGGATCAGTTAAAGATCATATCAGGTAATACTAAGTATCTAGAGTGATTTATGATAGTGTCACATGGTTTCCGCTAATAGCATGCTTAATGGTAGTTTATTATGTAGCAAGTATGAACAGTGACAACATAAAAGATTGTTGGCGTAAAGAAATTAACAATAAAATCACAGATATTAATGGTATAAAAGTATATTACGAGGCAAGGATAAAGCGATTAGAAGATAGAATTGAATAAGCAAAGGGAGAGTTAGGTGGTGGTGGAATTGCTGCAGAATCGAAATCTACTGCATCTAAAAAATCAGAAGATGATGATCCACTTTTTATTAGAAATGATGATGAAAATACACATCAAAAAAAGCTTTAAATTTAAACAATTGATAATGAACTCAGCTATAATCCTACGGGAAGCTACTCGAATAGATTGAAAGTATCCAGTTACTCTAATTTATAAAATAATAATTATCCAGGCTCAGCATAGTAATTTTTATCGTCTAAATTCGCACCAGCAACACAGCGAAATGCTTAATAACAAGAGAATAGTTTCATTTCAAGGTCAAGGATCAACACTAAAGATGATTACAATCTCCTTTGATATTTATTTTTATGCATATTGAATTCCTTCTAAAAATAATTCATTTCTTGATAATATTCTTTGTCATTAATTTGTATTCTCTTTATGTTTATCAGCTCTTTCATTCAATTCAAAGACATTAGGGAGAGAAGGATAATTTTATCCATTAATTAACCCTTTATATGAGAAATTAGTTTTTACTTCTTGGATTCAATTGATTTAAAAATCCATCACAATTCTTTGCTACTTTCAATTTATTAATTAAAACAATATTCTCACTTGGGATTTATTTAAGCATTTAAAACAGAGAAAACAATCTCACAAACACACACACTTACACAACACTAGAACTCATCTTCATTGAACAGTATGGCAGGCATTTGGAAAGTTCAAGTCGGTAAGCCTTTAAACAGCGATTTTAAAGTTACCAATGATCTTGAGATGCTGTAGGAAAAATACCCTAAAGTTCCTTTAGAAGACATTAGATTATGTCGAATACGAGTATTCTGTACAAAAGAAACAGTCGTTGGCATGCAGTCTTTCTTCGAATTAGTTGATCAAAAGAAGAAAAACAACCCTTTGCGTCGATCATAGGATAAAATCACCTTTGAAGTTGAAGGGGAATCATCTCGTGGGTCTAAATTCTGGGGCGTAGATGAGATTGATTTCGTCTTGAACTAAAATGAGTATGTTATCCGTTTGGAGGGATATTTCTCAGATCAGATCGATTCCATAACTTTCTTAACTAACACAGGAAAAAGTGGAATGTTTCCTCCAGTGAATAAAGGAAAAATCTCATCTGCTCATAAAATATTTAATGTTTCATTGCCGCATGGGTATAGGCTATTGGCGTTCAAATCGATCTTCTAAAGATTCCTTCTGGCATTTGAAATACAATCGATTCAAGTGTTTAATCCACTTATTCACAATAATTTCATTCCCAATAATAATTATCAGGTTCCATAGAATTAAGTAAATTATCCTTCAAATAATTCCTCGTAAGCTGATGCTGGATATAATTACCCTTTAGAATAATCATATTTGCACGCTGGAGTCGCTTAATCATAGTTTAGAGGTCAAGCTGTTCCTTCTCAGTAAATATAACAGGTACAAATTGCACCTGTCTCTGGTGCTTTCCAAAAAAAACTCGAAGAAAAAAATTAAATTTAAGCAGTTCTACTGAATACCCTGTTATCCGATCAGCCCGCAGTTCGAATCGAGCTTAGAGGGCATTCTGTTAGCAGTTAAACTGATGGATTGGTATCATTTGAAATATTTGTGTCTTAAGTTAGACTTCAAAACAATAATTTCAAATCTGTATTTCGCAAATACAAAGAATTCTAAGCTCTCAGAAGTTATTTCCTGGCATTGTTCCCATGCATTCCAGTGCCATAGTTGATACTCCCAGAAGAAATAGCTGCAAGTGCAGAAAGTCATCACATCAGCTTGCAAGAATATGATGTTAGATCTTTCCTTGAAGAACTGTTGTCATCGAAAGTACTATTTTTTTCTCCAGGAACAAGATAGTTTTTAGAGCCAACAATGAGTGAAAAAGTACTCCTTTAAGAACTCAAAATAAAACCTAAAACACCTCAAGAACAGAGGATCTATCTGTAGGAATTCAGAGACAAATACTTTCCAAAATTAAAAGATCGAGTCTTAGAAGCGAAAGAAGGATAAACTGTAAAGCAATTTAAATAATTTGTCAAATCTAAATTGGAAACAGTTCGATTACTTGAAAAGAGAGCTCGAATTCTTAAAGATAAGATGGCTAAGTATGTCAGTGCTATCAATCAATTCAAAAATAGCTTCCTTCCTGCATTTTCTTCTTCACTCACAGAATTAGTTACAAGTGAACTACTCCCAAATTAACAGCCTTAAGAATAAGAGCAGAAATAACCCTAAGATTTAAAGTCTCATACTCTCTACAGCACATAAATCTTATTAACTGGATAACGTTAAGCCATCGAACACTCTCTACTTTACAGGGAATTAAGAGCTTATCTTGAGTTTATAAGGCTATTTGAATACCAAGAAAGCCTCGTTGAACAAACAGAAAAGGCTTCATAGAAATTCACAAACGCGAGATTAATCGAGGAGCAGCATGTGATCCAAGAAGAAATTACATTCCTCGATAAATATGTGTTTTTCATCTCTTAAATATTCTGCTATTTCATAATACCTGTCCATTTCCCGAGATGCACAAAGTCGTATATTCAGACGATCTAGAATGTAGCTGCAGCAGAGAACATTGATTTGCTGACGATTTAAGATTTCAGATAAGGATTGTAAGTCCCAGAACCTATCATTTCTGTGCCGAAATCATTTTCAGAAATAGGATAATAACCTGTTTTTAACCCTTATTTTGGAAATCAAGGAGAATAATTCAATTAATAGGAAGGATATTAATTCTTCTAATAGCAAGGAGAACAACATAATCAGGACTAATTATGGTAGAATAATGAAGAATAATAGCAATAATAGGAGTAGTAATAATAGGTATTCTAAGAACCATAATAATTCTTCAATTGAGAAAGATAAAATCTAAATGAGTAACTTGATAATCTTGTTTATTGTTTAGATTTATTATCTTTTTGATTATCATAAAGAATATCTTAATAATTTCAATTATTTTTTTTGATAAAAGGAAAAAGAAAGGAATTAGGAATATAAAAGAAATTGACTTCTTTTAATAATTTAGAAACTATTGTTTAAAAAAAGGGGGTAAAACAATAAAATAATCTTGATTTTGATTCTATTAACTTATGAATTTATAAATCTTTTATACAAAGCTCTTCCTCTTTTGAAGCGTGTTCTATCCCCCTTCTTACTCTTCGTATTTTTTCATTGTTAAAAAATGTGGATTTTAATAGAAAATAGTACACTAAAAATGATATTTATTATCAAACATAGAATGCAATCTCTGCATAAATAACAAATTGAATGAGCTGTTCAAGGAGGGATAAAAGTAAAATTGAAATCAGCAGTTCAATGAAGGATCTCTTTGAGGAGGCTATTCAGAATGCATTCCATCTAGAATTTGAACATTAAATAGATATTTCTCTTCGATTTGATCAACATCTGATCTTTTTAGCACAAGATTGACTTCTTTTGTTTCAGGGCCATTGTAGTCAATTGGAACTCCAATCTAGATTCGGATATAAGTGAAACCTAGATACAGACATAAGAAAGAGTTGTTATGTAAGATTTATCATATTTTTTTACTGCAAAATATCACATAGAACCTTTAAATATAATTTACAGTTAGCGATGATCTCAAAGTTGGAGTGCTATCTGAAGAAAATGAGTGGACTGTCTGAAGTTAACTTATAGTGCATATCATTTTCAGTTTTGTTTGTGTGTCTGATCTTCTTATTTATGATTTGTCCCCTCATTAACTGAATCGTTCCCATATTCTGTGTTATCCCAACAAAAACAACCAAAATGAGATAATTTAACTCCCTTAAATCAACTTGCTAACCTTTTTAGGGATGTCATTCATAAGGTTGTTGAAGTTCAACCCTTGCTAAGCACAGAAACACTCACCCTACATCTTTTCTCTTTGTTTGTTGTTTGTTAGTTTTATTTTAGATTAATTATTAATTTCCTAAGAAATACTTCAAGATTATTATGGATTCTTAATGATTGTTTGCTTACAAGAGATAGAAAATCATAAGTAAAATTAAAGAGATAGATTTCTTAGGATGCAAATGCATAATTTGGATTCTATTCAGGTATAATAGGAAATTATTCCAAGGCTTACTCCCTTAATCTCTGCAAAAAAATCTTAAGCCATCCCCCCCTTCTAATCATTTTCAATTCTTAAACTAACCAAACTATTATTTTCTTTCATTAAAATCATCAATGTTATGTGTATTGTTTTATCTATTCATTTAAGGCAGTAATGATATTAAATTGTTTTTCTTAGGGATACCATTAAACCCCTAGAAAAAATAATTGAACTGTGATTTTGTTATTTTATTAATTCAGCTCAGATCGAAACCTGCTCCTGAGTAAATAGCTTCTAAAAGCTTGGCTTTGAGTTTGCTTGGATCCTTGTAGTCAGGTAGTTTTAATATATTCATGCATGTTGAGCTTGATGGAAGTTTATTTGGGAGATTTGGACTGGAATCATCTTTTGAGATTTGTATGCAGAATTTAGGGTTTAGCTATTTGAAACCAAGTGTCGGTGGTCTACTGCAGCTCGTTACGAAATGAAGAAATTTAGCTTTCTCTTCTGCAGTAAACGACTCTAAGGTTTCCCAAAACAGTACAATCGTCAGATCGTTCTCATAATATCCTGCAATAAAAGTTAATTTTAACAAAGAAAATTTTATAAAAATATTTCTCAATAAATTATTTTGCTTTAATTTTGAATAAACTATTAACTTCGTGTGAGTTCTTTCATATTTGTATTTCTACCTTTATAATTGGTGTTCTTGCGAAGATCGATGATATCGAAGCAAGTGAACTTACCCGAGATGATCAGTTGAAGTTCATCATGATTAAACATTGACAGCCATTCTTAGTCAATCACAGATGCAAATCCTTATCGAAACGCATTGGCTTCAAAATAATTCATCTGATTTAGCTTATATTCAGCATACAGACTGATGTATTCATATTTGTTCTCGCTGCAAAAAGAAAATATTGTTAAAAGTTTATAAAAGGAATTTTCTTTCTTTTGTTTGTTGTTACTTTGTGACAGGTATATTTGTTCCATTTTATTTAAGCTCGATAGCTCCATTGTAAGGATCATTGATAGCAAAGAACAATCCGTAGTCTTCAACATTATCTGTGGTGTGTTTCAAGTTCATCAACATTTTATATAGTTCTTTATCAATGAATTGCAAATCCTCTAGAGAACTTGGTTTTTCAAGGATTTAATTTAAGAATACTTTTGAAAAAACAGGCTCAATAAGAATATCTTCGTAGATAGCTTTTCCAACAATCTTTCCAAGGAAAACATATCGACTAAATAATCAAATAAACTAAGTTAAAAAGCATGGATTTGGAGGGCAAGAAATATAATATATTACGCAAATTTGTTTTTGTTATTTGGAGCAGGCATTAATGTACGTTCTGCAGTCTCAATAAATAACCCTTTTTGTGGATCGAAACCTTATCTATTGAAATGAACAAAATATTGATTAAGTTGTATGTTGCTAAACAAAATTAAAATGAACTAAACTTGATTTCTTAACTAACCTTGCAACTGAGTTCACGAATTCTTTAATGATACCTCCACCATCAATGCCCTCCTCCACGAATCCATGCTCATCTATAAAAGTAATTTTATAAAGAGCTTTCATATTCTTGCTGTGAAATTTCGAGAACGCTTCATTAAACTCGTCTCCTCGTTTAATGAAAATATTTTTGGAATTCAATGCGTGTAGATTAGGGTGCCCATCGAATTCTCCAACGTTTTAGTGATAAAACTAAAATGGATTTCTGTCTTGATGGCGCTGATCCTCCAAGACAAACGATTTCATTTTATTATACCGCTCCTCAAATGAGAATATATGTGGGATTTAGTTCAGCAATCTACCCATGTAGCGATTGGATTCATCTAAGTTTTACCCATTTTTAATTTTCCTGAAATCAAAGTTATCTAATTATTTATGACATTCAGTGCTTTGCAAGACCCAATTCCCATAGAATTATCTCCTTTGATCTCGAGAATACAGCTATTTCAATAATTTCACAACTTTGTTCTCACATCGCTTGTAGTCTGAATTGGATTCTACAAATAGAATTTTAAATGCAAAGATATTCAGAAAATCAATGAGCTGTTTTATCTCAGCACGGGTGAAATTCTCAGCAGCAAGAAGACTTGGTTTGATTAGTATTACTTCAGGACCTAATCCCATGGAGTAGAAGAATTCTTCATCATCAACTAGACTAAGTCTCTTTTTCAAAAGCACGCAGAAAAGTTCAATCACATTAGCTAAGATCTTAGAATATTGTCTGAATTTATCTATATCGAAGCCCTGATGTTTAGAAAAAAGCAAAAATAATCAACAACATATCATAAATATCTTGCAAAATGCATTCATATTATCGTGGTAAAGTTACTAGAATCTACACAATCGAGAAGAGTGCATACAAAAGTGCAAATGACTATGCTAATTTAATTTTGAGTCCAAGCTAATATTGATTACGGATCTTACTCATCATCAAAAACTAACCACATATCTAACTGATTTTATCTAGGTTTGAAGGCGGTAAAGGCTTTGCTGTGCAAGTAAAACAAATAAGAGTTATATGATGGAAATAAAATGGAGAATAATCTAAAATAGAATTTACCTTATGATAGATTAGTGATCATTTTACAAAAGAGTGAAATAGCTTTAGGGGTTGAGAATTCAGCTAAATTCAGTTTATCCAGAGTACTTGAGTACTGCTTATAGAATAATGTTTTGATATTTTGTTGGCTTGAATCATCTTCTTCTTGTTCTTCTTCTTCAATGTCTTTGATGTCGTCATCAATGATCGGTTGTTCTACTTCGATTTAAGATGACAATTAATTTTATTCAATTTCCTTTGTTCTTCTAATGAGTTTCTCAAGATTTCCCATTAATATAATAGAGAACTATTAAAGCACATCCTCCATTTGAATATTACTGTCGATTAATCGCCATATCTCAATGTAATTATCAACTTTTATTCTTAGTTTTTCACTGTCCTGAATCAAAAATAGCCCAAACAAAAATTAATTAAAATAACAGCCATTAAATTGGAAAAACAATAATAAAAACTAAAAATAAAGTAATCTTTATTATCACATAATTATTTAAAAAAGTGTCTATTTACTTTGACTAGATTGGTTGTTTCTTATTTCTCTTGTGCAATCGCTTCAAAGACGATTTAAGCTCTTTAACTTTTTTCATTTAGAATCTATTTCATGCTTGCTTCAGTTTCTAGGCATTTCCAAATAACTTTTTTGTTTTTTGCATTAAAACAAGAGTTCTTAATGCACTTTTTTACACCTTTTGATGTAAAACTAGAGGGATTTTCAAGCAAAGAGAGCAAATAGCAAGAATGTATTAAAACTTTCTTAGAGTTTTTCTTGCAGTTTCGGAAGAAAACAGCTAAAAATGCATCAAGTTAAGTGAATAATTATCCTGACTTCTCAGATTCTTTAAGTTAACTAAGCAGACTCAGACTAAGAGTGACAATCTTATAGATCTTCAAAACAAAAGAGCAACAACAAATATTTCAAAAAATTATTTAAAGAGAAAGAAAGACTTTATTGTACCTATGTATATTTGGATGCTTTTCCTTCAAATGTGTTCATAACTGATAAGCTGCCAGCATTGAGAAGTATGCCAGCTAAATCACAGATAATTCCTTGATATTTTACGCAGTTTCTCACATGTAAAAACTCTAAAACATCAAAGAAAACACTGTACAACACGAGAATCTTATTTGACAAATCTGACAGTTGCTTTGCTGTTAACTTAGCCATCACTGCCTTGACATCTCTCATTTTCTTATTGTATTCAGATAGAATAATAGAGAATTATGCATGGCGCTATATCTTAAAACGCCAAAAGCATTAAATACGCTAAATTGCTAGTATCTTTGCTTTGATTTCTTCTTTCTACTACTTTTCACGGCGCTTTTGCTCTAAGAAAGCTTTCTTGTCTCCTTGAAAGCTATTACCTTTCCGACCAGAGTTCATTTTGCAACCTTTAAATGAGGGAAAAAAATTTTTTCTTTTTTTGTATCAGATTTCTTATCGTTTGATTCAATTCGTCTGTCGAGTGACTGACCTTTAAAATTACCCGACTGCTCTCGCTACGAATTCATCAGAAATATTTGATTTGCTTTTTCTATTTTGAATTTTTAATCAAAACCTGCTGAAAATATCAATCCAATCAATTATTGGAGGTTCAGGGGGGGGTGTAATAAGGTAATTTAAAAACAAAAAAAGAAACAATCAATTAGAACTTAATCAATCGATCCATGTTAGCAAGATTCATTCGCAGAAGCTTCTGCCAAACTGCATAGACAACATTCGCTAACAACTGCACTCTTGAAACAGACACAGAATCTCTCAAAAGACAACTCGTTTGGAGGTATTTTTAGATGGATTCTTTTAGGGGAATCACAAGGGAATTGAAATAATTTTTTAGAAAAGGAATTTTCTGGAATGAGAAACTAATATGTTTCCTTTTTGTCAGTGTGTTACATTGCTTTTTATATTAAAATTCAAAGAGCTAGCAATCTTGGCATGCGTGAATTAGATTTACTCATTGGAACTTATGCTAAGGAAAAGCTCAAGGGATTCACAAATGATTAGTTAGTCAAATTCAACACAGATGTACTTATCCATGAAACTCCAACTTTGAGCAAGTATTTAGTTGGGTAGATTCCCCTCCCAGAAGGGAACAAGTACCTTCCAATCTTGATTGAGTATGGCAAATCTAGACCAAAGTATGCTTATTTCTGAGAGGAGTTTTTGTGTGATTTATATTGCGCAATATCTTGAGCGAAAAATAACTACAATAAAAAACGCGCTTTATTATAAAATGAAGAAAAAAGTAATAATTAATTATTTGCTAACAAATCCCTTTATTGATTTGTTTAGAGAGTATCAAAACAAAAGATATAGATGTTTCTTCTTCTTTGATTTTATTATTTGGTAACATCTATCAACAATTTGTTGAAGTTTATACATCAAAGATTTGTTTAGATTTTAGAAATAAGATAGTTGATTTATCTTATGTTAATTAGTCATGCTAATCAAGTTAAATTTTCTGAATAATTGTATTAAAAAAGTGGATAGAGTTATTTGGTTTTATCTTCTATCCTTCTTGTTTATGAGGCAAATTATTGCAACTACTTAAGAGCTATTTTTGCCGTTTTAAGATTGTTTTTTCTTCAACTTTTGGAGCATATTGAGTAGCATAATTAAAAAAGTACCACACAGTTCTTGTTTTAGATTTTAAAATCGTGCTTAGGAGATATTACATTACCTGATGGTCAAACTGTTTATTTGCAAATTGGGATATTAAATTTATTTTTTGCAGGACTCAATGGTAAATGCGATTTGATACATTTTGAAATTAATCATGCCATTATTTACCTAATTAACATTTGTTTAGTGCCTTCTTTATGATTGATCTTCATTTTTTGAGATTAAAGGTGAAACTCTGGACTTATGTGGGTTTCTTCCAAGCAATGAATTTGTTTGATTTCAATATTTTTTGTATTTTTAAAGTTAGATTTCCTTGCCATAACGATTGAGTTGATCGCATAGATTTTTTCTTAATTTGACGAACATTCGGAAGATGATTCTTGGGATATTTTTGATATTTTTAACATACTGAGACAGTTTTATTCTGAAATCACTTCGATTAATTAGGAAAGATCGAAAAACTAACAAAGATAAACATACAAACAAAAACTCAGTAATTAAACCGACAATCAATCAGGCAATATAATAATACAAAGATATTTTATCATAAAACTGTATTTTTGCTACCACACTGAGCATTATGGAAGGCAATCCTGGAAAGGTACAAATCTGTTTCTTGTGTTTGTTTTGGTTTTACCATTTCAAGTAACTTCTTCAACATTTCACTGCAGTTATCAGGTGTTATGCTTGCACAAAATGACCAAATCGAAGACCTCTAGAAAAAGATTAGACTTATGGAACTTGCAAATAAAAAAAGGACGATCGAGGTAACAAAAAACCATAAAGACAATATCATTGATTTTTCTGAAATAATCTCAAATGAAAAATCTTCCATTTTTCTAATGCATTTTTATTGCTCTTGTAGCTAGAAAATGAGCTAATGAACGAGCAGCGCCGCGCTGGTGAGTTGTAGGATAGTCTCATCAAGACTATGAGCGAACAAAGCGATTACACTGAAATCAAAGCAATGAATGAAAATCTTTAAACTAAACTTGTTGAATGCGAGTAATAAGTAGTCTTGCATCGTGAGAAAGAAATGTAATTAAGCAAATAGCTTAGAACTATCAAGGAAACTAATCCGAAGGTCTTAAGTTCCCCTTACTCGAGAACATCTGCAGCTTCTGCATCTAGTGCTTCCTCTCATCGAAAAAATGCCTACAACAACAATATGATATCTCCATTCGGGCAAAAGCATCAACCTGTTCAATAGTTCGATCCTCATTCCCCACCTCAAACTAACGAGGATAGCTAATATAACGAGATTGACAAGGTACAACAACAAACATAGATTTTTATTGAAGTGTTTTTAAGAAGAAGAATTTGTGGGGAGGGATATATTCTCATATTTTGAATTTGAATCCTCTGAATTAAACTATCTATTTTGAAGCTAAACGGATATTTTTTTCTTTTTGAGTTTGCTTTGAAACATATCTAAAGAGAACACTCTTTGGAATGAAAATAGCAGAAATCCTTCCTAAAAAATAAGCTACTTTTTTGTTGAATAGTTTTGAGAAAATTAAGAACAAAATATGCCAAATCTTTGATTATTTTTGTTATCAATTTCTTAACTTTTTGTATTTATTTTTACAGAAAGAGTTAATTAGAGTAGTATTGCAGCTGAAGTAAGAGAACGAAAATGTTGAGATCGAAATGTAGAAAATTAGAGAAGGTGCGATTGATGCTATCATGGAAAAAGAACGGACAATATACGAGCTAAGAGAATAAGTCTGCGGAGGTGACTAACAAGGAGAATTGATTCTTCGAGTTGAGGAATTGCTAAGAGAAAAAGAAGAATGGTAGTCTCAGCAGTAATCGATGATAGATACGTATGAGAGATAGATTTAAGAATACGAGCAGAATTTCGAAAATGAGCAGCGAATCTTTGAAGAAAGACTCATGAGTGTTGAGAGAGAATTGAATGAAAGGGTTCTTGCAAGATGTTAGTAAAGCATAGATTCAGCGAAAGAACAAGAAAAAGATCTTCTAGCGTAGATTTAATTATCATAGGAAAGAGCAAACATGGCTGTGAAAACATAAGCTGATTAGGATAAAATCATCGGGATGCTCAAGGAGTAAATAGGTAGTTAAAGTGAGGAGATCCAACAGTTAAAAGAAAATGTCAAGAATCTTAGGAAAGAGAAGGAACGAGTTAGTGCGTTAGAGCGGGAAATGAACTCTTTGGAGAGAGTTTTTAAACGAGAATTAGAACAACGAGATGATACGATTAATAAACTGAAACAACGATCAGAAAGTTTACTGAAAACTTGTGTTGAATTAGAAGAAGCAAATAAAAGATACATTCAAGATTTAGATGAGTGCAGAAGAGAAATTGAAAGATTAGATAAATTAACTTAAGAGACTCAACTATCTTTGGAGGACGCAACAAGCATCTACAACAGACAACTTTAGACTTTGTAATAAGCTTTGGATTTATCTTAAACAACTACTGATTCAATCACAAATCTGAAAGGATAGGCACAACAAAAAGTTAAGGATATCCATATATGTGAGGAAGGGGTTTCAAAGAGTTTAAAGGAAGACGGGATGTCATTTGATTCACCTGATAGAAAGAAATCGTCTTTATCAGACAATTCCGATTCAGGATATCTTAATATGCAACTCATTTAAACACCAATAAATCAATCTAGATTCTGTCTTAGGGATATCACTAAAACAGCTGGGAATGTTATATCTAACAGTAGCGGAAAAAATAGCAATAACTTCTCTTCGTTTAATCAGTCCCTTCCAGTTAAGCCACAAACTGAGAAATTACTTAGCTAATAGCAAGGATAAAATGAGAATAGTTGCTATTCCAATAAAGAAAATAAACTAATTACTGAGAATGCTAAAAATATAGAAATTTACTAAAAATTCTTGAATGAAATTGAGTAACTCAAGGATTAATTAGCAGTGAGCGAACAAGAACGAACCTTTTAAGAGAATGAATTACAAGAACTGTCAGAGCAACTCCGTGGGGCATTTAAATCCATGCAGGAAAGTCGTAGAGCCCTCAGTGATGGACTCAAAAGCAGCTGCGAAAGAGAAGGATAATTAAAAGGTGAAATTGAGTAACTGCGGACACATATCTACAAGATCGAAACTCACATGATAACTTACAAGCTGCATCTCGAAGAAGACAAAGCTTTCCTGATCGACGAGCTGAAGATTATCGAGAAGATTGCAGCTGAAGCAAAAGTGAAATTAGCACAAATCTCATAGGATAAAGATGACTTGCAAAGCAAATACAATAACCTCCTTGCAGTCCACAAAAACAAAAAAATCAAAGATTCCTAATCCCACAATACATATCTACGTTAAAATCAAACCAAGAACAACAATGCATCCGATAACTAGGATAACTTTCCAAGAAACTTTATTGTGTTCTGAGAGAGAGAGTCCCTTTATCTTATCCGATTGATCAAATCAAGGCTGAGCAAGAGAGAAAGTCGATTGCATCTTTTCTTCCCTTAAAAAAAGCTGGCAGACTCCAAAGAAGTAGTAGTATTTAGTACATTTCTTTCAGACTTTTTTTTCGATCTTAGAAACGTTTACATCCGATTTTCTTTTTTCTGCCTGTTAATAATAATATGATGATCTTTTGGATTGGGAAATTAATTAAAATTGTTTTTATATTTGTGATTGTGGGAAGATTGAAGAAAATATAATGCAACGAGAGATTTTGTTTCTTTGAGAATTTGAAACTCACCAAATTTTTGGATTTTAAAGGGTTTTAAGCATAATTGATACTGAAAACACAATCTCAAAGCAATTTCTTTGTGAGAGAAATCTTTCCATCATTTGTTTTCTGTTCGACAATAAGTTCTTGTATTCTCCATGCCCCGTTATCGTTCTGCGTCCCTTTCACTTTAGCAACTCCGTTAAATTTATCCCCTATGATATCCATATCAAAGTCAGCTTCCTTGTCGATTTGAGCTCCTCTAACACCAGTTGAGAATCTTTTTTAGGGAAAAAAAAATGAGCGTTTTAGTGAAGAATAAATTAAAAATAACCTTGTAACTTTTGAATAAAAAAGACATTACTTAATAGTCTATCCAAAGATACTCTTTGCGATGGTAGATTTCTTAATGAATTGCATCGATTCTTTGTGAATTTGACTGTTTAAAATTGACTTTCTTTTGTTTTTCATTAGATAGATATATGTACCCATGCCTCCAAAAAGCACTGCTCCAAACATCCATATTCTAATATAACCAATCTTCTAATACAACTGATTTAGTCTAAACCGTCTTCTTTCTTCTTGCTCAGTGTCAGATAAAGTACTTAAATCGATTCCTTCTTTGGAATTTCTAGAAAGATGCTCCTTCCAAAGATCGAGTCCATCGACTCTGGATGTCACTAATTATTACTCGAAATAATTGCTGGCAGTCTTTTTCTGTTTGGCTCCATCTTGAGTCTAACCTTTATCTGGAATCTTCTCTCGGATAACTTTATCTTCTTCACTTTATTAAATTGGTATGCGATATTATCCAGCTAAATCTGCAAATGCATAATCTAACTTCCAGAATTTATCTTCGTCTTTGATTTACAATGCCTTAAGCTTCTCAGAATCTCCTCTGGCTTCTCTCATTTCTTCATAAGCTTATTTATCAGGCACGTAGAACTATTTCTTTAACGACTCATTTCCACTGCTTAATTCTTTAGAACTCAACGAAGATGCTTGAGCATCTACCATAAGAGAACCTTTAGGTCCAACAACGATGAAAAACAAATTCGCAGAATTATTCTTTTGCTAATCGAAAATACTACGAAGACCGATTTTAGTATCTAGAGGATATCCAACAAGTTCGATGACTTGTTAGTTTTTTTCCATGAGTCGCAATACTTCTTTGATGAGAGGATGGTTGAACTTTTGTTCTTAGAAATATCTCAAAACAAGATAAACAGTAGACCCAGCACCTAATGTTCCAAGCATGAGATTTGTTCGCTTCCTAAACAGCCAGCTTTGTTTAAATGCGTTATTCATTTTGTTAATGATGTTTTGGCAGAAAGATTTTGATTTGTTTTTGCGTAGAATCTTATTTGGATTGAAATTTAGTTTTCACAAGGATAAATTTTTAGTATTTTTTTAATTGGTTTTGAGAATTGGGAGATATTACTTGACTATGCTTTGGTAAAATTTAGAAGCAATTTATCTTACTTTGGATTCTGTGAGGATCTAGAAATATCTCCTCAGGAGAACTCAATATTATTGGCGGTTAAGATACAAATATTTCATTTATGCTGAGAAAAATATCTTGAGAAGAATTTTTTATGGAAACAATCTCAATAGGTCTCAAAGAAAGTAGCACTTTTTCAATAAAAAGAATCTTGTTTGAGACATGCAATACAAAATATGGTGTAGTTGCTATTATTGGCTTGAAAATTAAGCTCTTCAAAGAAATTAACATAAAGAGAGGTTTAAAAATATTTGAACTCAAAAAAGATATTATTTCAGCGGTAAACTCTTGTCA
>Ga0302271_10001677_pt1 | contig 21045 bp, 12 predicted proteins | sample III_Bog_N1_1_FD_198767 | JGI IMG/M metagenome (GOLD analysis project Ga0302271, IMG submission 198767) | Peat permafrost microbial communities from Stordalen Mire near Abisko, Sweden - III_Bog_N1_1 | ecosystem: Environmental > Terrestrial > Soil > Wetlands > Peat | place: Sweden: Abisko... | reverse complement strand
ATAGCAATATCAATAGCAATAGCAATAGCAATAGCAATAGCAATAGCAATAGCAATAGCAATAGCAATAGCAATAGCAATAGCAATAGCAATAGCAATAGCAATAACAATAGCAATAGCAATAACAACAATATTAACAATAACAATAGCAATAGCAATAACAACAATATTAACAATAACAACAACAAAATGTACCTTTGATAGCTGAAATTAAGCAAGGAGAAATGCCCTTAGAAATCAAAGCAGTGGATTCAAATTACGAAATAGATTAAAAGAAATCAATATGTGAAGAATAAGATGAAAGTACGAATAAACTGTAAGATTCTACAATAATAAAACTTAATTCACCTATTTCTAAATAAACAATATATGCCACATCTTTGGTTTAGCCCTAAGTAATTGTTAAACAGCCATCTGAAGAAGAAGAGGAATTTATAAAAAAGCCAGCTCCAAAAAGAACAAGACGAGCTGAACACAAGCTTCTTGAGGAGAGTTAACATTTTAAAAGATCTGTCCATAAAAAACCAAAGAGTAAATCAAGATCTCGATCTAGACTCTCAATGAAAAATTACAATGACAGCTCATCTGAAGAGGAATCTGACGAGGAGTACACAACAAGGGCAAAGATATCGCCTAGAAACCGATATGGAATTATACTAACTGCTTAACCAGTGCAAAAAGAATCAGAGATCAAGCGATACAAATAATAACTAGCTAATATTTAGTAGGCTCTTGAAAAACGAAAGAACGAGAGAACCTAAGAGAATGATGCAGATAATGATTGTCAAAATCGAAATAATCGATAAGTTGTTGAGGAATAAACGAATAAGATTAATGAGAATTAGTCTTCTGTATAATCAAATGAACATTTTCTGAAATTAATGTAGAAGTATACTTAGAATGCTGCTTATGCTCAAGAGACGAAAGAGGAGCAAATGGCTCCTGAGGAATCTACGTCATCTCCCTTGGATTAGAAAATAGAAAATTCTACTGAAAATACTGAAAAATCTAAGGAACAAGTGATTTCTACGCCCTCTGTTGTTGCTACTATTAATATTAAAACTACTACAAATCAAGAAGACAGTTAATCTAACTTGATTATTGAGGAATAACCACCTAAAACAGAAGATCAACTACCAATTATTGGCCATTTCCGACATGGTGATAAGCCTGCTCGAATTCAATCTTCAAGGAAAATCAATAAACTAATTTACATCGAAATTGAATGGCAACTCCGAGTTAACTCAGTCAAACCAGTCAATTCTGTTCTGACTGCTGACGAAATTAGGCTCTTTGATAAAGACTTTCTGCTCGATTATTATGAATCTAAGATTCTACACACAAACTTTCCTATTATTGCAAGTGATTCGAATCAAAATAGCAGCATGAGAGTACATAATAACATTCAAAATGATATCACCGTGGAAAGTGCAAGTTTGCTAGATAATGGTAAGAATATAGAGACTAAGGTGTCTACTGATGATTCTAACAGTTTGATTTAATCTCCGAAGGATGAATCAGGTTAAGTTGATGAGAAAGATTAACTTATTGAAAAGGAGATCGAAGACAAGAATTTAGATTTAGAAAATGTCAATCACGATAATAATAATGGAGAACAGAATAGACAAGAGATTAATGCAATGGCGTATAAGATATTTATTGAAGAAAACAAAGTTGATGAGAGTATGGAGAAGGATAGAAATGCAGATCAGGAACAGGATGATTGTACCTCGATTAACAGGGTTCCTGATGAAAATACGAATGAAAGTGAAATGAATAAGGAAGTACCTCTGGAAATAATTCAAGTTATCGAACAAGAACCTTAAGAGATTCAAGAAATAGAAAAAACAAAGAAAGAGACTCTTACATTAGAAGAAAACTCTAAAGGTTAAGAGCCTATGTAAATTGAGGAACCAAATGATCTCATGCCATCTACTTTTAAAGCTTCAAAACAAGTTGAAAACAAGGAAACATCAATGAATTCATTGGAAAATGAATCTAAAATAATTAAATCAAAAGATCCTGAAGCCGAAAGAAGTCCAGCTAAAATAGTTTTAAAAATATGCAAAGATTCTGATAATCTATCAGGATCAAAGCTGTTATCTCTATTCGAAGATGAAGAAGATGATGTAGACGATGATAATCAATAAGATCAGAAAATAAACAAAGACAAAAGTCAAAATTGAAATATAATTGATAATAATTGTAATGAAAATAATTATTCAACAACTGAAAATAATTATTCAACAACTGAAAATAAGAATACAATCGAAAGAAGAACATCAACAAATAAATAACTCTAATTAAAATAAGATGATGAAAATATCTAATTGATTGATTTATCATCCACTATTGAGGAGGAACGGGATGCTTCAAAAATGCTGCATTTGAAGAATCAAAATAGTTATTAAGTTGATTGTATTTTGCTATTTGTAGTTGGTATTAGTATTTTTTTCTTTAAGAATTTTAAATAAAATGAGATAATCAAAAAGAATCACAGAGGGATAGGAGAGATTGAGTAAATTGAATAATCTTCTATTTATCTCTTTTTATCAAAATTAAAGCTCCTAACTGTTTGGTACATATTACTCTTTTATTTTACAAATCTATTCTTCAAGCTTAACATTATTATCAAAGAATTAGAATAGGTTTTTAGTCGTCACATTTACTTGAGAAAATAATATTAATATCCTTTATATTCCCTTCATAACATTTTTATGCAACAAAATTAAGAAAATATTTGAATAATTATTGTTGAGAGAGCAGTTAGAGGAATTAAGAGTTATCTTTTGCATAGAATTCTCAAAAGAGAGAGAATGAAAGATATTGAGAAGAATATATTTTCAAGAGAAAAGAAAGAGGTATTTATCTGATTTCAATAGACGCAATTGTCTGTGGGATACCCTTGCCTTTAATATTTTTATTCAATCAACTCTTTCCTCAGAGAAAACAAACAAATTTTATAATAATTAATTAATTACCAATTCCCCCTTTGTTTTGATTGTTTTACCCGCAACAGCGCTTGGGAAAAGAGATAATATACGTGACTGGATAACTTGGTGTTTGTAAGATATATTTCATATTATTGCTCTGTAGATAAAAACACATAAATGGATAAGGATCCTCTCAGCAAAATTGCTTCAATAAGTCTTGATGCATGCTTTAAAGAGACATAACATAGCGAACCTTCTGCGTTTCTTAAAGCGAATTCACTTATTGCTTAACCTAATATCATTACATAATATTTCAGTAAAGCCTTCGAAGATCGAAATCATGAATAGCAGGTTGAGTCCAACAGAAATAGAACAATAATAATTTATCTCTTTCGTTACTCTCAACAATAACCTTGTTTTTGTGTTTTTCAGATTGCAATTCTAGATGAATTGCTGAACATCATACAAACAGTATCGTAGAATGCAACGATTCTTGTAGCCAAGACAACGTAAGGAATTCATCCAAGCTTCTTCGATGCAGTCTTAAAAGTTATTGTCAAACTCTCACATTCACAAAATGATAATGTAACAACACCATTACACAATGAAAAAGAGCGAATTGGATTCCAATATGAATTGCAAACCTAAAAACAAGAATAGCCATGTTTAAAATGCAAACAATGACAGCAAAGTATTATCATGCAACGTATGTCTAATTATATTAATATTTTTCTTAGGAGGAGATCAAATCAAAGTTAACATACTTAGCAGTCCTGCTCGCCAGGTAGAATCCACTCAAGCGATCGAATGTCTAAGCGATTTATTCCACTCTTTCTGCTGACTTTTATGATGGCTAAGTAGATTATTCCCGACTCTGCTCCTCTGTTGAACTCCTGCATGTACCATTCAAACATTCAAAGAGAGAATCAACAAAATATTTCCAAATTTCTGCTAAAAATAAAATCTAAAATACTTTTTCATTTAGAGAATATTTGCTGAGTAAAAGCCATCGAGAGATTCACCGTCAAGTTACTTTTATTTCCAAGGCAGAGGTGCATCGCTGTCTCTAACAGCTGGAACTTCCTTACCTCCTTATTGGAAATTCGAAAGTGTAAAATGATCCCATATGCAAAGACAAGTTTTCATATGATAAAAAACATGTGGTTTATTTTTGTATTCTTAGGGTCTTTCAGCATGTTTTTGGTTTTACTTGGAGCCCTTGTAGCATGATACTATTCAGGATAATACCCTTTAAGTACCTATGTAAAAACTATTTACTATCCACACATCAGCAGAGAATAAAAATGGAGAAACCAAAAGCAGCGGAGGATATGGTGGAGTTGAAGCATATTTCGTGCATTCTTAGCTGTTTTATCGAATTCTGCCTGAACAATATTCCGAGCCAACAGCGAGATCTAACGGAATCAGTTTAGGCACATTCTAGCCAGGGACATGGCATTTCCTTGGGATCGATCATGAAGGACCTAAATCATTTGGTAGATCAAGTTCAATCAAAGTCACAGTGAATAATAATGAGACATTCACATCCAGCATGGAATTCCCTAGGATTCCTTCGAATGCGCCAATAAAGCGCTTCTTATTTGGTGAAAATTTAATTGGAAAAATTGCTACAGTGCTTATGTTCACGCAGCCTATCGGATAGACGACAATGCAGTTGCTACCTAAGTACTATTAGTATGGGTTTTAGAACACAAGAGCTCTCAATAATCTTAATATTACTATTGAAAAAGTGATCTCCAAAGCATATCTTCTGTTAACACCTATTCGATCAGGTAAATTAAGAAACAATAATCATAGGAAATAGTGGTTGTTTTATACATTGATGTGCCATAATTTGAAAAAGACTAATTGTAACTTTTGTTTATGTCTTTTGTTTGTGGGAAAAATAATCAGCATAAGATCGATGCTTTGACTCCATCAGCGACAACGATGGAGCACTGAATGAAAGGAGTGGAGTGTTTGAGAAGGATCCTGTGAGGTTTCGAATGAGTGAACTAGGAGGATTGCAAGCGATTTTACCATTGTTTTATATCCTAAGTAAAACAACAACAATCTTGGAATTCAATAATAAATTAAGTGTATTCTTATTGTTTGGGAAGGATTTTGCAAGCGAAGTGAAGAGACCAACGCAGTGAATGAGCTCCTAAAGCTGTTTATTGTCCTGTTAAATGAGCGATATGATCTTCAGGTTTAAGCAGGACGAATGGAGCTTCTGCGAGTTACTTCGAAGTTACTCAGCGAACTCCCTGAAAATTACATCAACAGCAAGACAATAACACTGCTACGAGAACTCCGATATGCTATCACTGAGCCTATGCTGCTTAATTCGTTTTTCATCGATTTACTATGGAATTTAGATTTGCTCAAAAAAGCTGAGACCATGGAAGTTAAAGCTTAATATATTGCACTGCTAAGGACAATTTATATACAGAATATTGATCATTTCAGTAAATTATTGAAAATGGAGTAACTCTTATGGCTATTGGTGTCGAAATGCGACTCCAAAGTTTAACAATGCTGCGAGAAGCACTTGCAAGAAGGACAGAATTAGCTTGGAATTTCATCGAAAAGTATCTTGCAAAAATCACAACAAAGCTCAGGGTAGAAGGAAAGCCATAATAATAGACCAAGTGATAGCTTGGAGGAGACTAATGAGATAAAGCGAGTAGTGATTCCTTTGTTAGAGATAGTCGAAGCAATATTTGCAAAATGCACCGGTGATTTAAGCGCTGAATTATTATTAGTTTTCAATGTGCTTAGCGTAAAATGCTCGCCTTGCTTCCATCTTGAAATCTTCAACACTCTCAAGGTAACTACACAAGAGAGTTAGTTTAGTTTTTTTAGTGGTGTTTTTTTTTTAATTCCGTTGATTGATTTCGTTGTGCGTGTGTGTGTATCTGCAGAGAATCCTCGAAGATAAGCAGCAAGATGTTTCTAAAAGATATTTACGAACGCTGTCAACAAATAAAGGAATCATGACACTGCTGTATCTTCTCTAGAACACACCGTTCTCCGATGTGAAAGCAATGTGTCTGAAATTCATCAATATTATCTCCTCAGCTACGCCCGTTCCGAATGAATATGAGTTATGCAATTATATTTCGACTGTGATTTTCAACTTGCATGCATCGAAATCGTCTTCATTTGAATCAATAAGCTAGCAGTAACTCAACAGTCACATTGCTGCTGCTGGTGGTAAGAATTCTCGAGCATTGAGAACATTGAGTTCGGAGAATATTGGTGAAGAATCCTTGCCTTCGCTAGATATTGGAAGACGATAAGCTCAGTCATTTTCGAGTAATCGAGAAGCTAGTGATTTAATTAGCTTTGATGCAAGTGAAATAGTCTAACTAAGAGATACACATAAGCTACAAGATATTAGCAATGTGGAAGAAGAGAATCAAAAGGAAGGTACTGGAGTTGTATCATTGACGGGATTAGTTTAGCCAGCGAGTGGAGAGCATATCTAAAATTGGGGAGAAGCATAAGTACCTGAGATGAATAATAAAAGACAACATTAAAGCTTTAGTTTTGGATAATAATCGAATAGTAGCATTAGCTTTGTGGATACAACATAGGCTAAAAGAGACACGGAGGATGATGGTAAGGAAAAGTTAAACTGTGAATTACCTAAAATATCAGAAGACAAGATAAACAATTGTTAGAAATAGCCATAAGAATAAATGACAACTCCTTAAAAACTATATAATTCACCTGAATATCAGTAGAGTCATAACATCAGCAGCAGCAGCAGCAACACGGCTATTCATGAGAGTAAGCGAATAAAAAAGATTATTTATCTTTCTTCTTGAAACACTTTGAAATTTTTTTAGAAGTAGTCAAGGGAAAACCTTTCAAGAAGCGACCTGGGGGATTAGGGGGATTGGAGTTAAATATTGAAAAAGTAAATGAGAAGTATACTCATGGTGGTGGAGAAACAGCGATAAAAGAAGCAGCCAGGGCAGATACAGTGGGAGAAGCAAGAGAAATAGCAGAACTTGCTCATACATGTGTCAGGTATATGAATGGAGAATTGAAGTATTCAGAAGAAAATATCTATGATAGTCGTATGCCTCGAATGGCGCAGAATGTGATTCATGGGCCAAAGACAATTCGTGGGAATACTAACTTCGAAATAGAATAGAAGATCATCCAGGAAACACCCGAGAAAATGAGTATCAATTTTGAAAGATTCGATTGGGTTATTTTTTGCTATCATGACAACCATTGAGGGGGTCAGGGTTAAGAACAATTATTGAAGTGTTTCTTTTATCTAAAAAATTGAATAGATAATCCAAAAGAAGCGACCATTGAACAAAAAGCTTCTGAGAATATCTTTTCGATGGAGGCATTTAACCCAGTAGATCGTGAGGATCAGGCAGTTGTCCAATAAAAAGAATAAAAAGAAACTGAAAATGATGAAATAAATGAAAAGGAGATGGAATCACTGTATATGTCAATAATGGAATGGATTTTACACAGAGCACCTGATAAACTAGATGGGGGGCTAATAATCACCGATAAAGATTCCATTGGATCAACACATGTACTGCAGTTACTCATGGCATTCTATTAGAATACTACTCTAACGTTGAAACCACTTTTACTCTAAAACCTATTGCTAATAGTCAAATGGAATACTGCGAATGCTACATCTCTACTGAAATACACTGAATTTTACTATTGGTTACTTGATATATTGCTTTAATAACAAGTAAATTACTTTAATATCAAAGAATTGATTGATTTTTGAATTATTGTGTTATTTTTGTCTGACAAAGATAAGGATGTTTTCCAATGAAAAAGATTCAGTTGCTGATGTGATTTGGGATGCAGGACTCAAAATCCAAGCGATTCTTATTAAAAACGCACTTGTCTATGATCCTGAAGGATACAAGAAGCTCAAAGTGATATTTATCTGGATAGGAGTCAAGATTGAATAAACGATCTAAAGAGATGCTAAAAATACAATATGTTTGGCTTCGAAATATCTCCTCAGGAGTATTTGGAATTCAATTATTGCATCTCTTATCGAAGAAAGCCTTGGGAATCGTATCCAACCTGTTAATGCTACTATTTTCTGGCATAATATGGTTTAATTTATCTTTACAACGTAAGAAATCATCATATCAGCTCATGATGTGGGGTAATCGAATTTCTTGAGGAGTGCCATAAAAACTGAAAGCATTTCTGAAATCTTTCACAATTATTGTGTATTCTCTGATCCACTAGATAAAAATACACCAACAAGTAAAACTAAATTTCTTTAAAAAAAAGTAGTTTTAGGAGTTATTAACTTTATTTTTTCTCATTTTGTTTGTTATAGATTTAAAGGAATAATTAAAGGAAAATCAATGGCTAGATGTACATCTTGTGAGTGGTTTACTACGTGTTATGGATGGATTATGGGAAGAAAGTAAGCTCAAGAGTGATACTACTACTACTTCTACTTCTTCTCACAGAGGCAATCATTTTGTCAAACAATCGTCGTTGTCTGTTGAAACAGAAAGTGAAGTGATCGTCCTTGAAAGAGATATCCGCAATATGCTATCCCTCACACGTTAGGAGCAACTCATCCGCGATTTAGATTTACTCACTAGCAGCGTTGGAAACGAAAGAGGACCTATGGTTAAAGTCTACCTGTGGATGTTTGAAATATAGTTAGAAGATCTAGTTGCACGAAAAGAATCAGAGGAAGTTCTGAAGGAATGGCTTGGGAGATTAGAACATTTCTTGAAATATTTGCTTATCATTAGTGAAAATGCGCGTGATGCCAAAAGGATAAGCATACACAGGGAGACTCTCATATTAACAATTTTACGATGTGTTTATTTCCTTTATAAATTTAAAAAATCTAAGGATATTATTGGTAAATTAGTAGCGAAAACACTAAAAAGAGTGTTTACATTTATCGTATTAATCGCTGATTGTCTCTAAGATACGTACGGCAGTGTAGATGAGTACACAAGAAGTGGAATACTCAATAGTGTATCACCTTAGATTCCACCTCATAATATGATAGTTTTCGAAATTTTAAGATATTATCTGATAAAACCAAATGGATAAACTCTAATAACTTCAATAGACATTGATACTCACAAAAAAGAGTATTTCCTGAGTATAAGTGATATGATCTTCTCCGAACCATGGATATCTGCATTTAGAGATGTTGACTCACACGTTTCTAAAGTAATAACTCCATATTTCACTCCGGCATAGCTCACAGAAATCTAACATTTTATTAGAAGATCGAATACAGAAACAGCATAATTCTCACTTCGATCGATGAAAATGAACGAGAATAATAAATTAGATTAAGCACATTCGTTCAGTAGTCTTGTGTATTAGCATGCCCTTAGGATTATTGAGAAATAAGAACATAGGAAATTAGAAGAAATGTAGTTAGATGATGAATCAACGAGGACTGCGAGTAATATTTGGAAAAAAATATGGAAGAGACTTCGAGTTAATAATGGAATGTGGAAACATCCAGAGCTAAAGAATCAAATTGACACACCATTCGCAGTGAATTCATAGGGAAATTCATCTAAATCTCGATTTTTCGATTTAAAAATTGATAAATTTGTTACGAGAAACAAAATGCGTCCGTTCTTGAAGTTAAAACTGATCGAACCGAGTTGTGTTGAAGAGTACAATATTCAATGGAAACAACTACGAGGAATCGCAAGTGGCATTTCCAATACATCTAAACTTGCTTTGTTTATTTAATCGAATTCGATGGATACATAACATAGCGGACATAAGAACCATAGTTAGAATAATAGCAGTGGAAATTAAACCAGCAATAGTAGTAGTAATAATTCATCGAATGTGAATCTATCAGATTCATAAAGACTAAGTTAAGAATCTTCTAACACTTTGCTGCTTGATACGGTTCCTTAAACATCTTCTCCCCCATCGCATTAGCATACAATGTCTCCACCACCTGGAACAGCTTAATCTTCTTAATAAAACAGCTATTTGTTTAATCTCGGAAAAAGTTTCTCCAAGAATATTGCGAAAACTTTTAAGTCGATTCTACCCTTCGCAAGCAGCTCAATGAAAGAAGGTAATAAAAGGGAAGATTTTATGCTTTAATTAGAAACCATTTTTATTGGAATTTTGTTTGAACTTTAATTAAAACGAAGGGAGTAAGTCTATTGAAGGAGGACAACTTCTGCTGATACACTAAGAGGTGCATTTCACAAAGAAATGCTAGTGGATCAAGACATTGACAACTAGGAATGGCTTTTTGAGTATGACGGAGGATCACTTAATGTAACAAAAACAAACAAAACAAATAAGAATTAAACTTGCAAGCAAAATAGTGATATTCTTTTTGGATACTTGAAATAATATTTTTTTGTTCCTTGCTTGTTCAGTTTCCAATTCGAGAGTTTAGAGCAAAAAGAATCGCATAATTCAATGATGCCTCATAAAGTTCCAGATGATAGAAGACTCTTAAAGCAATGGCCATTGAAATCGATCTAAGAAGTTCAATTACGTCGATATATTCTCAGGCGAAGTGCTTTGGAATTGTTCATGCTAGATGGGTCTTAAATTCTACTAAACTTCCCTTCTTAGCTAAGTGATGCAGAGGAAGTTAGTCGGAAACTAATCCGTAACAAAAAGAAACGATGCCCGAATATTAAAGATTACAATACCTTAGATAACAGAAAATTAGTTGAGAAAAGTGGAATTCTCAGTAGATGGATTGAGAGAAAAATCTCTAATTTCGAATATCTGATGCATTTGAATTGCTATGGAAGTCGAAGCACTCAAGATTTAACTTAATATCCGGTGTTTCCTTGGATACTTAGTGATTATAAATCTCAAAGCGTCTACTCACTGAGAGACTTATCAAAGTCAATGGGAGCAGCAGGAACACAAGATAGAATTGAGATTTACTAAGAACGATTCTCAAGTATAGATCCGTTTTAAGACATACCTCCATTTCACTTTGGATCGCATTACAGCTCACCTGCAATTGTGCTCTAATACCTCATCAGACTCTAATCGTTCACCAAAGGTCAGAAAAGAAGCTTCTTTGCTTTTATTTTATTTATATTTTTGTGTTATTTTTCATGCAAGGTGCCAAGATTCTCTAGGGAAATAAATTTGATATTGCTGATAGACTCTTCTGGAGTCTCGAAGATACTTTCAGATGTGCTACTGAAGATGTGGCAGATGTCAGAGAGCTTATCCCAGAATTATTTTACATGCCTGAGTTACTTCTCAATCTCAATCGAGAAGAATTTGGATCAAGACAATAAGGGTAGAAAGTTGATTCTGTAGATTTACCGCCTTGGTGTGATTTTGATCCTTACAAGTTCATTGTCGCTCATAGGAAAGCTCTAGAATCTGAAGAGGTATCTTGTTCATTGAATCAATGGATAGATCTTATCTATGGGTTCAAGCAAAATGGGAAAGAAGCTGAGAAGAATTTGAATGTGTTTTATCATTTAACGTATGAAAATAACATAGATTTGAACTCAATTAAAGATGAATCTACAAGGATATCTACTGAAACATAAATTATAAACTTCGGATAAACACCTTAGTAGTTATTCTTAGATCGACCTCATTTGTAACGGCTTTAAATGGATGGTCTTAACGGTGTTATGACTATTGCAGATTCTTAAGCAGAAATCAAGGTATTTAGACCAAGTTAAGAAAAAAAGAAACGACCCTCAACTAAAGAATTTATCCCACTAAATTTCTTCATAGGAATGCCTGAAAAAGCAATAATTGTACTTAAGTGGGTCAGCAAATCTCGCTTTGTTAGCTTGAGACGTAATGGAGAATTCACGCAATTCAGGTAAACTTAACTTAAGCAAAAAAAGAGAATTTTACACATTTATTTTCTCATTTCCTTTTTAAAAATAAATATTATTAATTTTAATAGATGGTATAACACTCCCGTACAGCAAGCTCAGTAAACTGCAGTGCCTTTTTAGTGTGGTGAAGATAAAACGAAAGAAGTAACTTTAGGAAAAGCCAAGAGTAACACAAATTAATATTTTACTTTTTGTTTATTTTCTTCATAAGATAAAGTTATGTTTCCCTCAATTAACTTTGCTTGACTTCTTTTCTTCGTTTATCCCTTGAAGAATAAGTGATAAATCTGATGGATAGCTCTGTTTAATACAGTGAGTATCCATGCTATATCCTTAAAGAGTCTAAATCAATGATCATAGGAGGGACTTGGGATGGAAGTATCCGTGTAATTTCCGTGGATTTAGATTCTCTATTAGACACATATTATGTCCACTAAGAAACAGCAACTGCGTTTGGTGTTGATAATAAAGAAAATTTCTTGATCTCAGGGTCAAAATCTGGTGAGGTTATAGTATGGAAAATCACAGGCGAATGCAAGCTAAGCGTTCGGTATGTATTCAATGACCATTCTGCAAGAATAACTTAAATTAAAGTCCCGAAGGATTTACTGATATTTGTTACAGCTTCAGAGGATGCCACAATCAATATGTATAATCTCATTACAGGACACATTTATCGCTCATTTAATCACCCAGCATCGCTATCGATCCATAATGTAAGTTTATTTTGGATCATTACCCAAGAATGGGTGTTGCTTGTTTCCTTGAAATTACATCTTTTTTGGTTAGCCAACATAGCTGAGCAATTCACTCAAATAAATATTTTTTTATTCGTTTTCAATGTAGGTTTTTCTCTCAAGTCAGCCATTGCCATGCTTGGTCTTCTTCTCCTCTGCAGATAGAACACTCTATTCTTACAGCATTAATGGGCAATTCCTTGCAAAGGAAGTTCTCGAATGCTGCCAAATCACCTGCTCTATTGTGCTGAAAGATCCCAATTTCTCTGAAATCCTTGTATAAAATGTTTTAATCTCTTTGAAAAACAAAATCACTAATCCCTTTGACTTTTTCTGTAACAGATATATGGAAACGAGCGTGGAGATATCTAATTTAGAGAACTGCCTTTCTTAGAACTCCGCAAAAGCTTCAATGTTGCTGTTGGAAATCCTGTGCTTTCCATCGTGGTTTCAAAAGATAAGCGTTTCTTACTTTGTGGATGTAGCGACGGACAGATAGCTGTGCTAACAGATCCACTCATTAATCGTGGCACTGCAAATATTCCACTTTTGAAATAGAATTCCAATAATGGCCCAAAGTGATGAAAATCTTGACAAAAATTCTTTAAAAAACAAACATTTGGTCTCATTTTTCAGGGAATTATTCCATGTATGACAACTGAGTGAGCACAACTTTTTTGTGATTTACTACAAGCAAATTTGAGTAGTTTTTGTTTGATAATTTCATATCTTATTTTTAAACAATCGGCATGCCTTATTCGCATATTTTCAAAGCCTTTTTTTGTATTCCATTTGGTATTTTTATGGTTAGCTTCAAATATTTGGAAAAAAGTTATTTTCAGTAACTAATTAAGGTAATTTCAATAAAAAAGAAGAAGAAAAAGAGTAAAACAAGTAAATATATCTAAAATAAGTAATAATACAGTTGTCGTCATGAATAATAAGCAGCTTAGCTTTTTCAGAGATTGGAAATACACCTGTGTTTTATTTAACCAATTCAAATGTTTTTAAGTATTTCAGCCACATTCTTCTTTTCTGTAATTTCTTAATCTTCTTTAAAGTTAATTTCACTGCCTTGCGGTGTTCCCTCCGATCTTCTTGGTGTAAGTTCGGAATCAATTTTATGTCCTAGATCGATGGCTTGAATTATCAGTCTGTAGGCATCATTCATTTTGATGTTATACGATGGGATAGTTGTGGTTTCGATGTTGGTGTATTCCTCATTGTACAATCTTGTCTGCGAGATTGGAATGACTTTGTTACTTTTGGAGAATAAACTTCCCAAGAATGCTTGCACACTTGAGAACGTAATATAAACGGCTAAGATGCCAGCTACGATAAATAGTAGAATCATCAGATAGAGTACATTGTAGGCTCTCGAAATGATTACATTACTCTCGTTGACTGTTACGCCAACTTCATAATCAGTTGTGGAACTTGTAGTGATGTAATTCATGTATTAGACTAGTTAAGAAGATGAACGAGGGAATATCAACGGCTAACCGTACATGTATATCCCAATAGCTAAATGTAGCAGCAGTGACCATGGGAGAATCGATAATATTCTCTTGTTTAAACCGACATCATAAGAAGGTGGCCTACAGCAAATCCGCAATAGTCTATACTTGTACACCCAGTATTAGACAGTGAGAATGAAGAACCCTGTGAACAACAGAATTGGTATCCCAGACGAGTAGAATAAACAAGTAAATATTATGTTCAGCGCTGAGCCGTAGTAAAAAGTTAGCGTGAATTATGGACCAATGATATTCTTGTTGGCTGTTCGTTAGATGTCCTTGCCTACAAGCTATCGAACACGTCTTTCTTTGAACCATCTCTGAATCGGTGCTAATAAGAACTCCAAGCAGATATGTGTCAAGATAAAAAAAAACACCGTGACTGTAATCTTTGAGCCAATCGATAGATACCAGTCTCGATCGAAATCTTAAGAATATTCTGTCTTTCTGTTATTCTGAACCTTACTCAAGGGATAGATTGGGTAAGTTGCTATGACTGAGGGAATGAATCCATAGATGTTCGCTTGCATCTAAGACAAATCATTCAAATCAAATGAACAATTAAAATTATTCAATAAAAGATTGGATGTGTTTCCCAACAGATTTGCTAGTTTCTTACAAATAACGTGATGAGTGCGGTGTTGACGAAGAAGGCGAGGAACAATTTGGTTGTCATAGAAGTTGAGAATTTCGTGATGGTGTTATATCTATTGAACTTCCCAAGAGCTTCGATGACTTTCTGGAGTAAGATGTTCACAAGCATAATGACTATTCCTGTCACGATTGTCAGAGCATACGTCAACGCATATTATACCCAGATATCCCAGCAGAGATTCTAGATTGCATTGTTCGATGTCATCTCAGAGAACGACAGTCCCATGCAATAGCATTTAGTGTACAGAGTTGAAGTGCTCGCTTCAGCGAAAGTTATTTTATTGGAAGGACACGATGCTGTTTTTGTTGGTTTGACTAAATTAGCTAAGATAATGACTCCAAACGAAATCAGCATCACGATTAATACTAAAACTAGCACCAAGAGTGTTCTACCGAATCGACTCGCTTCAAACAAATAAAATAATGTTTGATTATTAGGTTTTTTAATTAAGAACAAAATATTCCCAAAATCCTATGAATTATGCCTTATAATAATACCTTTAGTTACTTCAATATTCTCCCATAGAATATTAGATGGCTCATCAGGGAAAAAGGAGATTTTAAGATTGTGTTTACCAAAGAGTTTGAATTTCTTCGGGTAAAACGTAAAACATAGACATTTCCAAATTCGATTGTACTCCTTTTGCAAGCGGATTTTATCCTCATAGTTGTTGAAGACCACAAATGCTTTAAGAGAAGGGTATTCGTTGTGTGAAAGGTTCTTTCCTTGATACTTAGTGGCTACTTGTTTTGAAATCTTGTCTTGCACTTTCTACAGCTTTAAAGCTAACTTAGTTAGCTTGCTGCTTTCGCTGAGGTTTAGAGTTTTCGCTCTAGATTTTTCTAATTTGATCGCATCGATTAGATTAGCTTCTTCTTTATGGAGAAATAGTGTATTGTAGTAATTGTGAGCGATTTAGCATTCGAAAATGTCATAACCAAATTATTCTCTGAAATGGCTTGAAATAACTTTGGAATCAGTCACAGAGCTCGGGAAGCCAGAGACTTCAATCGTGTAGCGAGATGGAACTAGATTACGCTGCTCACTTTCTTTTTCGATTTTTTTAGAGTGCTGAATAAACCAAGCTACGAATAATAGAAACACTACAGAATATATGATGTCTGGGACAGCAACTTGAAGCAGTCTGTTACCCTATTTGAGTAAAAAAGAATTAATTTGAAATTTGTTTGGATTTTGTAATTTTTCATTAATCTGGGGGAAAATTAAGTAACTCAAACTCTAAACGCATAAATTTAATCAAAAGTGTAATATTTGTTTATTGAATAAGAGAAAGAAAACTTTGATTTCAGGTTGGAGAAGAATAGATTCTCTGTAGAGATTGAGCGGTGAAAAACGTTTAATAAATAGAAGAAAATTGGGGGGATCTGTTTATTTTTCAAGGGAAGGTTGAACAAATAAAATGCCAAATTTATTATTTTGTTCTTACTGCTTTATCAGCGAATGATTGAATGATCGCGTTATTTGCATCTTTGATGGTCTACACATCGGATGCGGATGCTCCTTTAGCAGGAACGAGTAGTTCTAGCTTTGGTTGATTCGAAATCGACAGTTTCGATAGGGAGTTTGTTGAAAGTTAAATCGAATTCAACGATGAACCATCAGCATTTCCTACTAACGCTGGAATCGACATCAATCCCATGATCAAGAACACAACTGCGGAGTATTTCAGAAATTCAAAGAACAACCGCAATCCTGGACCAAACTGTGAGAGCTCAGATAAATCACAGCCCATACTGAATTCCTTCTGAACTTCCTTGCTGTTATCCATGACAGCCCATTTATTCCTGTATTTGATAGATTCCTCCCATGTAGCTATTTTTTCTTCCTCTTATTCTTACTATTCGATCTGTTTATCAGCTTGAAACACAGTTTTCTTAGCAATTAACTTCTTTACTTCACTCATATCCAACTTGATATATTCTTGTGTTTTAGTATGATTAAAGTTAAATATTTTAGGATTTATATATTTTCTAAGTGAATTCGATATTTCCTCCCCCTCGTTTTATACTCTTAAGAGCGAAATGCGTTTTAATCTGCGTTTAGCAAATATCAAAGCACAACTTCACCTAGCCTAATAATAGCCATTAATTATTCTTTTTTATTTTCTTCTTTCATCGAGGTAAAATGAATAGAAACTGTTGTTACTTTGTATACTTCGTAAGTTAAAATAAGTTTGCTAATTTTATTACTGTTAGAACTCTTAGTTTTAAAAAGTTAGTTTTCAGAATCTATTGTATTAGCTATGTATTTCTTAACCCAAGAATATAAGCCTCAATTTACATAAGTTTTAAGAAATCTAGAGTAAACTTAGTTCTATTAGTTGAGATTTAATAACAAAAATAGCCTGAAATCATAAACTCAATTCATTCTCAGTTTCTCCCCCCCCTGATTTATTTCATTAATTGTGTTGCATATTTTTGTAAATGCGTTTTGTATTATTGTTTTTTAGAATCCTGTAAAAGAACAGATGATATTTTTAAAGGACGAATCTCTCAAGAAATATTGGCAATTCTCCATCTCAATTTTCATCGAAAGTTTGATTAATCTCAAGAGAATTATTTACAACATGAATAAGGACAAATTTTATTGCAATAAAAAGATAATTTATTTTTTATGAATAATAAATATATAAATATGCAATTCTTCATATTTAACACTAATATTGCTATTTAGATTAAATCATCGACATTCTAATCATAAAAAATAATAACTTTTGAGTTTAATTATGCAGAAAAGTGCTTTGAGAGCTCTAGAAAGCTGAAATTCTTTTGGGTCAATTTTGCAGTCTATGATTGATATATTCTTTTCCTTGAATTAGATGCTTTAGTAGTATTCATTAGCATCAATATTCAATTCATCACATTACAGGGGTAGAAGAAAAAACTTTTAATTAATCTTATCTTTTTGTGCTGTACCCTTAATTTGTTAATTAAGATAATAATAATCACATAAGAGAAAGGAGATAATCAAATTAAAGAAATGGCTGAGAAGAAGAAAGCAAAGAAGCTAGGCAAAGAAGAGAAGTATTAGAAACTTCTGCAATCAATCGACTTGAATCTAGACTCAGGCACAACTAAAAATGAAACAACTGAGCCTTAACAATAAGGAGGGTTCACAATTGCTAGTCTACTCGCTAAGATTGATGGAAACGATGATTAAGATAACGTGGCTGGTCTCAAGAAATAACTTGAAGATCTAGATAAGAGAAGTGTAAGGTTTTAAATGAACCATTAAAGTGATTAGCATGCATGTTTATCTAATAATGTTTACGATTTTATGCTTAGAAACTCTTACTTGAGCCAGATTCATCACTGAAACAAGAAAGAGTTGACAGAAAAGTCAATTATAAGTTAGTCAAAGACGATGTCGCAAAATGGATTCCTATCATAAAGAGAGCTAGAGAAGCTGATCATTTAAATTTCACGCATAAACAAGAAGGAAATGAGCTTAGAGTGTAAATTTTGAGATATTGTGTTTTAAGTGCATCCTTTAATTGAGATTTGCTTGTGTAATCCAAAAGGAATGCAATATCTGGAAAAGAACTAAAACGCAACAAAATCGCGATGAACATCGAGGAGAAGCTAGCATCAATGAACTTGAAATCTGAGAAACAAATTAAAGCTAAGGAAATTGAATTGCTCTAGAAAGTTGATCCGCAGGAAGCAAAGAAACGATTAAATGAGTTGTACAAGCAGAAAATGTTGATGTTCTAACAGGAGATCAAAAACAAAAGGATTTCTAAGATCAAGTCAAAATTGTATCACAAAATCAAGAAGCGTCAAAAACAAAGAGCGGAGTTAAAAGAAATGAATGGCATGACAGGGGAGATGCAAAATTAGGAATCTGAAAAATTAGCTGAGGAGAGAGCACACGAAAGAATTGGAATGAGACATAAGACTAAATCTAAACATATTCAACGTTTGCTTAAATATGCTGATAAAAAGACTTATCAGCAGTCATTGAATGATGTGAATCACTAAAGATAGGCTATTTTGAGGAAACTACAAGATATCCAAGATGATGTTGATTCAGATGAGTTTGATGATTCCAAAACAGATCAAGAAGTAAGAATATTGTTTAACAAAAGAAAAATGATTTAATAAGCTTGTGGTACTTTGGAAAATAGCTAAAAGAGATCTACATAAAGGCATTAGAGAAGGAACTATTAGAAGGTGGTGATGATGATTAAAATACTAATAAAGGAAGCGATGCAGGGGAGACTGGCATTAAATTCATCGATGATATCCAAGCAAACAAAAAAACTTCATCGAAGGATATTGCAAGAAAATTGTTAACCAAGCTACAATAAATTGATGGGTTTGAGTAAATAAAATGAATAATAGGGGGGAAAGATTCAGATGGATTGTTTGATTGGACAGGGAATAAAAAATAACTGATTTTTTGTATTATTGTAGTGGAATTTTATCAGATGCTGATATGGTAGAAAGTGATGATGAAGATGAAAACGGTTAGAAGGGTGGTAAAGAAACACTCAATGATAAGAGAAAGGCAGAGTAAGCAGCATAATAAAAGAAAGATGAAGAACAATTTGAAGGAAGGAAGATCTACAAGAGGGATGAAACGGACAGCAAGAAAACGGAGTTAGAAATTGAAATGGAGGAGATGAAAAGAGCAAAAAAAAAGAATCTTAACGTATTGGGAATTGTTAAAGAGCATATTTAAGCGTAAAAAGAAGAACAAGAAGAGAATGAGTAAGCTGGTTAGAATAACACGTAGACTGAAAAGAAAGTTAGTGGGTAAGTTGGAAGCTAGTAAGATGGATCTAACAGCAATACTAAACCTGTCACTAACATCAATGACGGCAGTCTCACTGAAGGTTTGAATATTGCTAAGCTGAAAGAGAAGTTCTAGAAAAAAACTCAAGCCGAGTTTTCCAAGAAAGAATTGTAGGCTTTCAATATCGAAAACAAAGAAGAAATCTACAAGGATCTAGCTAATTTCAATGTTCTCGTTGATGATGACGTAAGTTATTAGGCATTGAGGATGATCATTGCTCATTCTTTAATATTTTTTTTAACAACAAAGAACGAAGAAAATTTCCTAAGTGAGAAATATGAAGATTATGAAAAGACCTTACCAGCTGAGAAAAAGCCACTCCATGGTAAATAATTATCCTATTTGAGATGATGCGTCTTGATCCTTCATTGAAATATGTTGAAATAATACGTTTATCGTAACAAATAACAGGTTGGGGTTCATGGGTGGGTGAAGGCATTGAAGTGAAGAATCTGCCAACTGCTGAGGAGCTAGCTCGAAAGAAAGCAGCTTAAATTCAATTATTGAAGAAGCAAAGAGCGGATGGAACACTTGACAATGTGATTCTAAACGAAAACAGGAATAAATTATTCACCTAGCATTTAGTGAAGGAGCTTCCACATTAATATAAGAACAAGGAGTAGTTTGAGTATCTAAATAATGCCCCAATAGGATCAGAATGGACGACTATGCGCAGTCACTAGAATCTCATTAAACCTAAGCTTAAAACTCAACCAGGACAGATCATCTAGCCTGCTTCAGCACCTAAATCATATGGGGCAATGTCCTAAAAATGAAAGGGAGAAAATGGAATGTTGTACTGGATCACAAGGATATGATTTTGTATATCTCATTACATTTTGTAAAACTGCTAGATAATAAGTTGAAAATAATGTAATAAAAAAAGAATGAAAAGATGGCAAGCTGTTTAGTTTCTGGTATTTTTAGAAATTATTTAATTTTTAAATGAAAATGATGTAAATGGTATGAGTAATGCGTGGGATATTCAAAAAATATCTAGAGCAAATATATGAGCAATGAAGGAATGATAATTAATTATTATTCTTTGATTTTATGTGTATTTTGGGGTTTATGATCACATCTAATTATTTCAATGGTTATTTCTCCTGCTCTCTGCTGTATTGCAGGATTATTAGACAGAAAGAGAATAGAATCTAGATTAAAATCTACATTAAATCAATCAGCAAATATCTAGATTCAAACAATATCAGAGCAAAGTTATTAATTCTTAGTTGAAGATCAGGAATAGATCAATTCTCTCTCTGTCCGTCTCATATGGGTAACTTGTGTCCGAGTGATTAGCAGAAAGGTAGCCTCAACCGAAAGATCGATGAAGAAGATAATAAAAAGTAAAAGCTGAACAATGGTGGGTACATGAAACTTGAAGGCGATGCTCCAAAGTTAAATGAAATCCCGCAAAGTCCTAAATAAACAGGGGCATGTGAGAATGAGAATGAGGAAGATGCAACTGTGTGCATCATGTCTCGCAAAAAGAACAAGAAAATGAACGTGAAAGACTTCTCTATGA
>Ga0302271_10001675_pt1 | contig 21063 bp, 10 predicted proteins | sample III_Bog_N1_1_FD_198767 | JGI IMG/M metagenome (GOLD analysis project Ga0302271, IMG submission 198767) | Peat permafrost microbial communities from Stordalen Mire near Abisko, Sweden - III_Bog_N1_1 | ecosystem: Environmental > Terrestrial > Soil > Wetlands > Peat | place: Sweden: Abisko... | reverse complement strand
TTTTTAATATTTTTTTTTTTTTTTTATTTTTTTTTTTTTTTTTTTTTTTTTTCTCCTGGGGGGGGGGGGGCCCATATGTACTTAGTAGTTGAATTAACTCTTCATAAAAGCATATTCTTTAGCAATCTGAACATGCGGTTTTAAGGCTTGCCATTTTTAATCAATCCTGATTCATTATGATAACTCTTAATGCGTTTATTTCTGCTGTTCTTCTTTTCCCAAACAAGAAAATAGCATATTTTCCAATTTGGCTAGAACATCGGTTCTTGATTAAGGGAAAAGCAACATGCTTTTTCAATCGAACTAATGCAAATTAAAATTTGAAATAATAATCCAAATGTGTGTTAAATCAGCTGATTGTCGTTATTAAATAAAAAGATACCAACATTTTTCATGGTTCTAGACATAATGACAATCATTTATTATATCATATGCTTAATTTAATATTGAAATTGATTCATTTTGCTCCAATTAATCTTTTCACACTTGGATTCTAGTTCTTTCTAAAATCTAACAACTTTGAACGATGAATTCAAATTATTAATCTTAAGATTTTCCATTTTTTGTAACATTTACGAAAGGGGAATTGAATAATTAGATCTCAATCGAATCCTTCCAGGGAATATCAATTGGTGTGTTATAGCATTTACAAACCTCAATTATTTGGATAGATTTACAATTATTTATTTTGTCTTGTGTGCTAACAAAAACTAAATCTTCAATTACATAAATGCTTCATATGATCTAATCCTCAAGTTGATTATATTATTGTTTGTATTCGCAAGGAGATAACTCTCAAAAATTCACAAAGTCTAGCCAATGGGGGGGACATCCAAACAATGGGAAATTTCTTTAATTCAAATTATATGTTCTCTTTTCTGTATTCTAAAACCTTGTTATATTTTTGTTATGTTTCCTTTTTAAAGACCCACTTTTCAAAAAATATTGAATATCTGTAGGTCAACACAAGGGAAATGTGGGAGTGTTATTAATTATCCAAATTATTAGGACAAGTCAAGCAAGATTATTATTGGCAAATATGATCCAAGAAAGAGTAACTTTTGCTGAAAACAAACGAAGACTTGCTGCATTATCTCAGTAGTTTGAGATATTTGCGAATACCTATGCATTTGGGGAATTGAATTTAGGAGATAACCTCGGAGATGACGCTGAAGATGCTGATATCGGCTCAAAGTTAATATCTCTCAGAGGCATTCAAGTCAGAAAAATTATCCATTTTTTGTATTTTCTCAGCCTATTTTTTTCGTTCATTAGGATAAATTGAAACAACACGAATATGGGAGTGATAAAGAACTAGCCAGAGACATTCAAATCGCCTTGAGAGACGCAGCTTCAAAGGAATACTCTGACATGCAACTGATAGAAGTTACCTGCAAATTCTTCAATCAAGCAGTGGAGGGATCTAATTTTATTATCACACTATCAGATTGAATCCTCTTGAGTGGCTGTTTTGAGAAAAATTCACAAAAAGGAGATCAAATTATTAGTTATTTATTAAGTTATCTTATTTTTTAGATATATTAGTTAGTATTTATGTCCTTAGCTTTCTATGCAAGCTAACTGTTGAAGCGCTTGTATGTAAAGGTGCTTGCTAAGAAGAGGGAGCGGGGAGATTTATGTTATTTGTTTTTTTGAAACTAAAGTGGTGTTTTATTGATGAGATCAACAGCATAATAATAATAATCGCTAAATGACTTGCATATGAGAAATTAGAAAGCAGAGAGAAGATAGATAGGTGGGAGTGGAATTGCGATATTGCAAGGAATAGAAAGAGAACAGAAATAATATTAATATTTTCAGGGGGGGATTAGGATAGCTGCTTGAGTGAGAGAGATTTCATCCGATAAAAACAAAAATAATAGATTACTACCAACAACATTTCAAGCAGATAAAGAGAGATTGCTGAGAAGTTGAAGCGAAGCAACAGACATGGGGAACTTCTGTGGAACAAAGCCAACAACGAAGGGGAGTCACAAAAGAGAAGAACTTGATTGTAAGTTTCTTTTGGATTTTAGGGGGCATTATTGTTCTGCATAACCTAGCAATTATCTTTGCAAAACTAAAAAGAGCATTACTTTCCATCAATGAATGAAGATCTTATAAATCGACTGATGGACGAATGGCAAGGATCTGTAATTGCATACTTCAAGTAGCGCTTCAAAGAGTTTGCAGGTGCTAGTGATAATTCACTAGAGGAAGCTGAGTTTATCAAGATCTTTCCTTAGCTTGCAAATCTACCCAAGGTAAGTTTGTGATTCTTTTAGCACAAGATTAGGCTATAACATTCCTATATTGATAGTCGTTGCAAGAATATTAAAAAGCAATGTGTTTTTGATTGGTGTTGTTTTTGAAACAAAAGGGAGTGAAAAAGAAGGCCTTTGATTTCTTCGATCGCGACAAAAGTGGACGCGTGGATTTCAAAGAATTCTGCTAGAGTCTATCACTTTGTTGCAAGAGTGATCCATAAGCGAAGATCTAGCTGTTGTTCTTACTGTTTGATACAGATTCAGATAAATTCTTGAGTAAATCGGAGATGGCTACATTATTGAAATGTTGTCCGAATTATATCACAGGTATACCATAGTCAACAACTGCAGCAGTTGGTGATACACCTCCTAATACACTTCTTCATGAGTTATCATAGATGCAAGACAACATCAAGATACTCTCCAAAGGGTCAAGTGGAAATATCGAAACAATCAAAGTACTAGCAAAACATACACACAAATTTACAAAGAGAATAATGAGACAAAAACAAATATTAACTTAAAATTATCTTGAAATTGTTATCTATTACAGGAAGATAAGCGACCTCGCGAACCAACTGATTTAAGCAAAGAATAACGAGCATTGATGGAGAAAGAAACTCTGCTAAGACTATTCGGTAAGGGAACTAAAACGGATAGGATAAATTTAGAGACATTTGCAAGATGGGCGAAGGAATATTTCGATATTGAGGAGTTCTTTCTGATGTTTGAACTTGTCCCTGATCCGTTATTGGAGAGAGAAGTCATCAGAGCTATCCTGAATGAGCAAAGAGACAGAGAAAAGTATATTAACTCGTTGTTGCTGGATGCCAAGCAGTAGCATGGATAAGTGTAATAACTCAAGCAGAATGTCAATAACAATAACAACGCAAAGTCAAACAGCAATCAGCTGAGAGAAACAGTGTATGTCGTGTCATGGAAATGGTGGTTTCTATGGAAGTATTATATTAATTATGCTTATAAAAATTCCAAAGCTGCAGCAGAGTAGCTGTTATAACTACAGCAAGAATAGCAGTAATTGCAGTAGTAATAACAGCAGTAACAGTAACTTTTGCAATAGCAGAACAAACTCAATAGTAATAACAACAATATCAAGAATAATTTAAATGTTCCAGCTTCAAATCAACTCGATGGAAATAACAACAACAACAACAATCACACCCCTAACACTTAACCGAAACAGCAAGGCTAATAACTCGGGTTAGAATCATCTGATATCTTCAGCAATGTCGCGATGCAAGATCAAACGAATAACAACGCTAACAATACATTCTTCCGATCACATAACTCCTTGAATTCTCCTACAGCTGGGCGAATCCAAAAAGATCTCGCAAACAGCTTATACCCGAATACAGCTCTTTCCCCTCGTAACACATCGAATCATTCTCGCAACAGCATGGTGGATTTAGAATTCAATAATTCAATCCCCAGTGAGAGACAAGATGATTTAGAGTAAAGAGTGGAATATCATTTAGAACCGAATGCGTTCAAGAACAATTTAGATTTCTAAACTGCTAGACAGTCATAAGAAGAAGAGGAACAAAAAGGATTAGAATAAGGATAATAAAAACAACAAGGAGAGTAGTATTAGAATTAGAATTAATAGCAGGAGTTTCTTTTATTTGATGATACCTACCCTTAGTAGCAAAGAGACACTGATTTACGGTTTAGTATTGACAAGAATGAAGCAGGGGAGGTATTCATGCCAGCTGAGGAATATGTCCCACCGTCAGCGAGTGCGCATGGATATTATCTAAAAGCATAACATAATATGAATGCGATGAGTTAGAATCATCCTAATCCGTATAATGCTGCGAGTAATTATTAAATTCAAGGGTTGTAGTAGATACCTTCTAGAAATGGTGAGGAGAATGTGCCCAGTGATAATAATCTTATGAGAGGGTTCTCACCAGCGAAGTCGTAGTTTCATCAGAATAATAGAGGGGAAGTGATGTTGTAGATGCAGTTGTAATAATAGTAATAGAATGAGGAGATAAGAGCGCACAGTGAGTAGTAATAATAATAGTAATCGAGGAACTATTAGCTGAATGAGAATGACAGATAATCATATTCATACTATTAACAACAATAATAACAATAGCAGTAATAATACCCTCCTGCTGCTCTAGCGAATGATTACAATACTATCTTGAATAACTATGGTAATACTAATAACAACAAGAATTACACAAAAGACTAATAATTATTCCCTAGTGGAGACTTAGATGGTGACAAATAATCAACATTCATGCCTCTTCAGCACAACTAGCCTTAGGAAAGTCAACTCAGACATGTGTCTCACAACCATTTCTTCAAACAGCATTCAGCTGAAGCGACATAATTGCATTCATCGAAAATCACAGATATATCACCAGGGACACCTATGGAAGCGTTTAATAATATAAACTAACAATATAAAAGTAATTAATAAGGATAAAACTACTAGCAATAAATCTAAGGTAATCAATATAATAATAACAATAATAATAGTATTAATCAGCACAATGTAACATTCAGTTAAGCTGATCTTTTGCTGCAATAAAACAACCCAGCTTATTATACTTCCAATGCACTTGCATCAGCTAATTAAATATACAATAATGCTACAGAATAGCAATTTAAATAATAATAGTTTACTGAACATGAAGAATAAAAGTATAATGTATCTGTAAAAGATGGGATAATAGCTGCGAATTGTGATCCCATTATTGAGCCATCGTTTTTTTAGGCATTTACGGGTGGATCATCGTAGAATGCACAAACAGCTTCATAAAATATCTAATAACTTGATAATTAGACTATTTATAATGAATTACTGTTTCCGGAGACTCGTCCAGGGTATCTAACGTAAAGTGGGTAGATTATTACTGCTGAGTAGTAGTTGAGATAACAATAATAATAACCTCCTTCAGGTGATCTTATTGATCCATAGATGATTTAGCCATTGAATTATATTCCGAGCAACACTAACTCACAGTAATTAGGGATACCAAATACATTAGATATCTAGGAAGTAATTAATGGTAATAATAGTAATAATTAGATAGGTTATGAAAGTGGTGGCGGTGTTGGTTCATAGCCAAAATTCAAGATCTGCAAACCTCTTTAAGAACTCAAAGGAGAAGCAGTAGAATAGATATCACAAGATGATCTAGGTAAATCATAAATGCCTCCTCCTCCTTCTGTGTTCCCTTCAGCAGCGCAAATCAACAACAACAATATAAGTAGTTCGTAATAGTAATTATAATAGCAAGTTGGTGAATCTATTCATTAATCCTAATAATTCTAACAGTAGTAGTAATCTAACTAGAATGCAACCAACAACAACCCAAGTAAAGAGAGTGCTGCATTCGGCGTTGTAGATGCTGATAAGATTCCTCAGAATTCCTAGATAGCAACTTCCTAAATGCAGTAACCAATTTCTAGTCCTCCTTAGAAGAAAACAAGTTCCCCACGGTTCAAGGAATACGGCACAGAATTTGAAGAAATCGACAAAGGAATTCACAACACAGAGGAATTTGATAATAGAGAGGAAGAAGAAAGCAGGAAGAAAGCCTCCAATGAAAGAGTCATTCGTCTGCATGAACAAGTCGGACATACTCTCGGTGAATATATTAATAATTTCTCAACAAAAAATAAGCTTATTTTTGTATGGATTTTTTATCAAATAGGTGATCGTCCAACTTTTATTGAGAATTCCGACATTGAGGGGGAGTATCCAGGCGAACTACAGAAAAACATCATGAAGTACCATGATTATGTGACAATCCCTAAGGAAGCATGGAAAAGATTATTCGCTTGGTATGGTGGTGGACCTGCATTCAAGAGAAAGCGAATTGTAGATGTTTAAAAGAACTACAATACTATTGAGTTGTATCCACCTCTTCTTATTGGCTACAAGGGTACATTCAATCACATAAATACTTGCAAATATTCATAGATTTGATAACTTTTTATTTTTTGAAACTCAAGTTCGTAAGAGTGGTGAAATAAACTACGATTCTCGGCAGGAAATAATGGTCAGCAGTTGGAAGACATTGCGATAAGTAGCTAAGAAATTCGCCAAGACATTGAAAGCTGAAAAAGGATAGGATGAAATATTGTTCTACAAGAAAATGGGAACGAATTGGAAAAAGGAAAAAGAACTCGATAAGACATTACTGATAGATTTATAAATCGACAGTGGAACGATATTTGTGTTTCTAGCGAAATCAATAGAAGCAAAGTTCATCGAGAAGCAAGATTAAAAAAGTGAAGCAGCTTCAAGAGGTATTACATCTATTGACTAATTCGAAGTTGGTGATAAGATTATGATTTTCCATCCATCAGAAAGAATCGAAAAAATTGGATTTATTTTCGCGATTAGGTAAAATATAATTCATTAACTGGAATTAATTTGTTATTTTATCTCCTTTGTGCCTAAACTAAATTAGACCTGAGAGCATGCTGATCCATTTTAAGCGTGAATCATATCGTAATGATATTCTATTTGAGAAAAAGCAGTTAGAATATTATTTACGGGAAGAAAAAATCTGCAGCTAATAAATATCTTAAATGAATGCACTTGACTAAAGTTTAATTTCTCCACATAATAGCACTAACAATTTAAACATGCTCAAGTATAATCCTAAAATGATAGGTCTAGCTAATCTAGGAAACACTTGCTTTATCAATTGCGTTGTTTAGTGTCTTGTGCACACTCCTTTTTTTCGATAATATTTACTCGATGATTTATACTTAGATGCACTGAAAGATACATCGAAAGATACTAATAATAGACCATATCGATTGACTGTTCCTGTTGGTGGTAGTACACTCATAAATCAGCCATCGCAGTAGCTCCCAGAATAACAATAATTCTAAGTTTCCACACAACTTCCTTACAATTCTTAAGCGAATTAGATTATGGCTGGATCCAATTGTTCGCCAGCAGAAATCCTTCCCGAGGTAGTGTCATTGGTCAAAGAACTATCTTCACTAACTAAAACCCTTAAATCGAAGCCATACAATGATATTTACGATCCTGTTCGACCAAGTGGCCTCAAGAAGGCTATTGATATTTCCATGCCAAATTTCTCCGGTCATGAGTAGCATGACGCGTAAGAGTTTCTGTAGGGATTTCTGGATCATCTCAACGATGAACTCAAAGTGAAAAAGATACTTATCAGAAATAAAGAAGAATCTAGTAATTTACAGGTCTAGCCAACAGCAGCTATAGCAGCAGCAGGAGCAGCGATAAGTGATCGAATAAGAATTGCTTCTGCGATATTGCCAAATGATGTTTTAAATAATTAATTATCAAATCAGAAATCATCTTAGCAATAGGATTCACCTGATAAACTGTTATTACCGTAACAATCGTCTTCATCATCATAATAATAATCACCTTAGGCTCCTCAAGGCAATTAGAATTTAGAACAACATAACAGTGGTGCTGAGAAAGTTGAAACGGATAATGCTAACATCAAAACTGTTGAGGTTGCTCCTTTTTCAGGTGTTGATTCTCCTGCACCTATTGTAGGATCTGTTCAGCCAAATCCAGCTACTCAACCAGCTGCACCTGCACAATAATAATAATAATAATAATAATAATAATAATAATAATAATAATACAATCTAGAAGAAATCTAAGAACTTTCAATAATCAAAGACGTATACATGGGACAGACAATCAATTCCATCTAGTGTTCAATCTGCGGGAATGTCAACTAAAAAATTGAAGACTTCTTCTCTGTTTCTCTCCCTCTGCCTATCAATGTATTCATTTATCTATGGATATTAAAAACTATTTTTATTTTCTAACTTTTGGCTTTTGCTTTTCCTTTTAAGAACGAAGTACTTTACGAAGTGACATTCCTCCCAAGGGTATCTAAGGAGACTTCCAAGCCAATAAGGAAATATGGTGTCAAGGTACATAGACAAGCTACCTTCGGGGAGTTTTAAGTTGCATTCTAGAAAGCTGCAAAAATTAACCTCTCTTCAGTGATTTTTACTGAAATCTACAAGAATTAAATTCACAGGAATCTCTACAACATTGATCTTTCCATTCCAATGAGAAATCTCGGTATCCGCTGCAATGATTAAATTGCTGTTTTTGAAGTTATCACTAATGGCAAAGAGCTCGAAGAAGAAAGTCGTTCTTTGCACACTCTTCAGCCGTATCAAGGATCTCAACAAAAACAAAGAACTTCAAGCAGTTCAAAATAACCCTGGAAGCAAGGGGAATTTGTGGATTACTTTTCAGGCGGCTCCAAATGGCTTCACGGGAGAATCGAAGAAGTTCTCGTTTCTCATGACTCCAGGAAGGATTCATATGTTACAGTGAGAGTCCTTGAAGAAAATCTAGTAAAAAATAATAAAAATCACTCTCTTTTTCGACTAACTCATTAATGTTTTGTTTGATTATCTTAGAAAGTGTCAAATTAAGTGTCCAAAGTGAAATCAGAGTCCTCAAAAGTGATGCCATTCCGATCACAAGTTCCATTTTGTCCTAAAGAAAAAGCTTTCGTTGTGTTTGTGATCAATAGGCGGCCTAAAAATGCTTCCATGGAGAAGTTTGGCTTGCCTATTTGTATCATCATGCCAGCTTGGTTAACATGGAAAGAACTCCATCTTTTAGTGTATTCGCAGATCAAGAGATGCATCGATTTCGTAAAATTGCTTTTCATTGAGTGGCTTCAGTTAATTTTTTCCAATTTTTTCCTGTGAAGCAATATTTACTGAAGAAGCACCAGGCTAGCTGCAAGGCGCAGACAAAACATAAGAATAAAATAGCAAAAAGCCAAGGGTACACTTAGTTAAACGGTGAATAAGATGAACCTGATTCTAATCTTGTATAAAAGCATCATTTTGAAAATGATATTTAGCGCAGTGAGTTATAGCAGCGTATGAAAGAATACCTCCCAAGATAACGCACACCTTCTTTTGATAACGACGAAAAACCTTTTAAAAAACATCAAAATTAACATTAGCTTTAGAATCAATAGTAATAAGATCCCTCATAAAAACCTAGGAGATCCATGTCTAATCACAGGAAACCATCGCAAGATCAATCCGATTAGTATCAGATGTAGAATTAGCAGAATCGTCCTCAATAGGGTTTATTTAAATCTTAAACAAACACTTTAATAAATGAGAACTTTGAAGATTTCGGTGATAAACTTAGAGCTGATGATAACTCAGATAATTACATGTCCGAGCATGTTTCCCTGAATGCAAATCACAATTTGAAGCAGTAACAGTCGCTGCTATAGAATTACATCTCTGCTTAGACACAATCACATAGCAATAATAATAAAAACAGTTAGTTTTCTTCTGCAGAATAGCAGTTGCATTTCGCGGAATAATACTTCGCTGCGATTGCACCTGAGATACAGACTCTTATGGAGTTCCTACCATGTACAAAATCAAGGATTTTTTACTGAATAATTTCTTTTGAGTTTCTTGAAATTGTTTTTTCCTCTTCACATTGAGTTTTTTGTTTTTTTTTAGCACAAAATTGCCCATATAAATTCAGAGTTCTCGATTAGACAAGCTAGCGATGTGCAATTTGTGATTTACCAGTTGTGCAGGCTGGGGTAGGATCATCTAATAAGGAATCCTGTCAAGGATGTGAGTAGGAACTGAAAGATAGACCAATCTTCTGGGATATCAGGCAAACTAATATCATGATTGCAATAGATTGGAAGGATTCTCTGAGTTTCAATCCATCTAGCATGGTTTCACAGTTGGATGCAAGGTAATATTGCGATTTTTCTTGATTTTCGGATGAAATTTCGTTTTATTTTTATTTTTTGATTCTTTGTTTCACACAGTTACACTGAATTGAAGAAAGAACAGAATGAAATAAAGATGGGCATACCGATTGCAGCTTGTTTTAATCGTTTCTCAGCGATCGAGAAAGTTGAATTAGAGTGTGACAAATGCAAAAAGAAGCAGAGCCAATCTACATAATTACAACTCTACAAGATCCCGAACATACTCATTGTAAATAATTTTCTCAAAATCCCATAAAAACCTGAAAGTTTTTGCTTATTTCCATCTTTTCGAAGCTCATAATAATTTCATCCTTTTTTTTTCTCATAATATTAAGATCCATCTAAGTCGATTCCAATTCCAGAGAGGCCTCTTCGAGAAGATTGACGATCTTGTTAACTTTCCTTTAAAAAAGCTAGATCTCTCAGGATGGATGTTTTAAGACTCTAAAAAGCGTGAATCCATTCAGAAATCTTTACCAGATGTTAACAGCGAAGTCTATGATCTTTTTGCTGTAGTCAACCATCTTGGAAACGGACATGCTGGTAAAATAACAATAATTTAATAGAATTGCCTAGTGATTTCGAAAATTACACATTTTTGTGTTTTTTTGTATTTTGTAGGTCATTACACAAGCTACGTGAATGTAAGCGAAGGAACAGCTGAATCTAAGGATTGCTGGGTGCACTTTGATGATGAGTAAGTTAGTTACATCCCGCAAGAGAAGGTTGTGTCGAATAAAGCTTACATGCTAGTCTATAAAAAGAAATTCTCCACTTCAGCTATTATCAATCTCACATACAAAAAATTGTGACCTCATCCATCAATGAAATATCCCCCCCTTTACTTCCTTTGTTTCAGCTTCGTACACGTTTTAATGCAAACCCTATCTGTTCAAGTTGTCAAAGATCTATTTATTATTGTGTCTTTTTCTTCTTCCTCTCAATAGTAGATTTATCTTGCAGTTTAGTTCTCAAACTCATTTTTTATTTTTCTTTGGTTTTTTGCTAAAAAGAACTTGCAAATAATTCATAATTTCTATGTTGTTGTAAGGTGATTCATGTCGTTTTAAATCTTTACTTTGACTGGACAATACAAATAATTGAAATAATCTTTCTGGGTAAAAGGGAAATAAAAAACAAAAGAAGAAATAATAAGATAATAAAGATTAATAAATCAGCATAAAACAGCATCATAAATCTTGAAAGCCCAAGTTGCAACTTCTAGAATGAGCACCAAGAAGGAAATCGAATAGGAAATATATAATCTTTGTGAATCTGAGCAGAACTACAATGCGTACTACCCTCAAATTGAAGAGTAAATCCTCGCGAAAGATAAGTAAAAAATGACACACCGTTTGTTGAGTTTATTATTTTCTTAATTCCATTATTTCATTCTTCTTTTGGAACTCTTTTGACAGACTTCTTATCTAAGTGATAGTCAATGTCACAGCAAGTGCTTTGGATACCAACAGCAAGCCTCCAATAACTAATTTTCTGCTGCTTTTGCTCGTCCAAAAAGTGATTGTGAAAAGAAGCTAAGAGATGATAAACGAAGCACATTCATCAGAAGCATTTCTCAAAGCAATTGAGAAAATAGCTAGACATGATAAAAATAATAAAGATCCCAACAGAGGAAAGACTCTGTACCCGCATGATCCTGAAGTTGGATAGTAGTTGCTGATCCTAGTCTTGGAATTCATAGCTAAAATGGCGAAATAGTTTCCTGCAGATTCTTAGAAGAAACCAACTAAATTCCATTTGCTTTTCACCCGGCTTTCAGATGATGGAGTGGCTTTCCCAAAAGAACCGTATGTGTTTTTTGAGTAGAAAAAGAAGAAGAAACCACAACCAACTGCTGAAGATTAAGATAATATATAGTAATAATCTTCTAAAACACCTGGACCTGGAGCAGGATCGACAAAAACAGGCAAATTCAATCCAACAGCTGTGTGTAATAAAAAAAATTTATTTGAAAGGGAATATTCAAAAATCAAATGTGTTTCTGTGATTAAAAAGAAGAGAATCCACAATTTTGGATTTAATAACTGCTCCTTTGTAATTAATCTCTATTCTAAAATTATTTTATTTTTTTTTGCTTTCTTTTTAACCCAAAGTGAAGATCATGGAGGAAATAAAGTAATCTGTAGGTTTGATGATGGATTTCTTAAGCCAAACTGATGATTTCGATGAGGATCTTGAAAAAGAACTTGTCAATTAAACTTAGAGATTCACCAAACATGGAAAGACTTTGAGTGAAGTTATCCAGCAAGAAAGTGAGCTACCTGAGGACCTCATGCATAAAATTTTCTAACACATCGAATTTATAACAAATTTCTGTGATCATTCTCAAGAAGTTATCGGTGAAGGGTATCTAAAGGAGTCAACTTTGAAATTCAAGAATTGGTTGTTTTCATCGGAATTGCCATTTGCACTTGATGACGAAGAAAGTTAGTCAATCAAAAAGCGTAAAACAGAAAATGACAAAACTAGTTCGAAAAATGAGAAATAACCGAGTGATAACTTCGATTTCAACTCGTTCCCAGCCTAGTCGTCGTAATAATAGCAATCACAAGGAAATAGACTTTAATCGTAACAGTTGTAGTAGCAATTGCAAGATGGATAAGAAGATGCCTTCGGTGCTTTCAGTAAATCTGCAGTTAACAGACCATAACAAAGTAGTAATGCTGGCGAGCCATTCAGGTCTGAAATAAATAACCCTAACAATAATAATGCTGCGCCTAAGGCGAATAATGTGATTAATTCTAAAAACCAAAGAAAAGTCGCAGAACTTTAAGAAGACGATGACGAGGCAGAGTAGCATAGATTGCAAGCAGAATTAGATAGATAAACGAGAGGATTGAAATAATAACAAGAAGAAGAAAGAAATAACTAAAGAATAGCTGAGGAGAGATTGAAAAAATAAAAAGAAGATGAAGAGAAATTGAAAAAACAGAGGGAAGATGAAGAGAAATTAAAGAAATAGCAAGAAGATGACAGACTCAGAAAATAAAAAGAAGCTGAAGATAAGATAAAGAAATAGCAATTGGAAGAAGAAGAAAGAATAAGGTAGCAAAAAGAAGCAGATGATAGATAGAAGAGATAAAAAGAAGCAGAAGATAAATTAAGAAAACAGCAGGAAGATGAGTAGAATGCACTTAGAAGATAACGGGAAGAAGATGAACGAAAAAGGGCAAGAATTCAGTAAGATGCTGAGGAAGCTGAGAAAATGAGATAATAGCTGCTAAGAGAATAGCAAGAACATGATAGATAATTAGAAGAAAATTAGAGATCGCTTAAATAGCTGGCGAATTAAAGATCATAAAATAATTAGAATAGCAATCTCAGCAGTGAAGATCCAAAGAGTCGTTTTTCTTTCAATGGAGGTGATGAACCGAAGGCAACAGGTTATTTCTTTACTCCTTAAGAACCTGTGAAATAAGTACAGGGAGATTTTGCAGAAAAGGAAGAAAGAGTTCCTTCGAATCCTAAAAATCAATTTGCAAATTCTAAAAGATCAAAAATAGAATAAGCTTTCGGAGAAGTTCCACAAGAAAAATTCTCAGTAAGGATAATAATTATTGCATAGAATTATGAAGATAACTTCTCTTCCTTTCTTGAGAGTGATTTTTGTAATATAATTGGTTTTTTACTTTTTTTGTTCAGTTTGGAGATCCTCTAAAGAATCAAAACGCGAATCAGTTTGAATAGCAGAATAATCCCTAGCATCAGAATGGTACTATTTTATTCTTCGATAAGTTATAAAGCTAGCCACTTTTTTTTAATTTTATTTAATTTGTTTTTTCCTTCAAAAGATAACTAAACTGAGATGTCATTCAACGAACAATTTTCAGTCTCAAGTAATATACACAAGATATTAATATTTTGAGGGAGAAATTAAGAAAGAAGATGTTAATTTGATAAGGAATAGTAAAGGAAATTTGCTTTTTTTTGTGTGTATTTCTCGAAGATTTCTCTTAAATCGGTGGTAGAAACAATCCAAGCTAAATTGGATAAAATTTCCCTAAACTGATTAGACTAGTTGACAATAAGGTTTACAAAGGAGAGGAGATCAATGGAAGTTAACTTATCGATAGAATTCTTAACAGTAATCAGTATGATGCTATTAACAAAAGAAACTTTAAGAAAGCGAATCTAAAAAGAAAAAACACAATCTATGAGGATGATCGATTCTAAATTGGTTGTGTGTCTGATCTGATTTTCGATTAAATCAATTAATAGAACTATCTCAAATTATCTATCTATGTAGGTAACAAAACGAGATTACCGCTCAGAAATGTACAACTCGAATTCGATGGAGACGAATGTAAGCACAAAAAAATAAAAAAATAAATTTTATTTAGTTAACAAAACTAACTTTTCTTCTGCTTTTTGATGTAAAAGCTTGTTATGTCCATTAGAGGGTTGGAAAGGGCATAGAGTTCATCACAGCTAAGACACAGGAAAAAATGGAGATCTTTATTGGTCACTACGATGTACCTTATGGGTTAGTGAATATTATCTTATCCGGGTAATTAGGGGAGATTGAATCAAACGAAGAAGTGAATATCATTGCTTTCTTGCCAAATCTATTGTCGAAATATTTCATATTCATGGATTTAGATGCCTTTGCGTTTAAATCAACATGGAAGCAGATGAGCTAGTACATTCAGAGAACTGACATTTTCACTATTTCTAAGTCCATCATTAAGAGCCCAACTTATTTCAGGAAATTCTTCACAAAAACACTTGAACTCACACCTTTAGATCTTTTCCTAAGTTAGCAGAATTACGATACAAAATATTACAAATTAGGAGCGTTAATCGAGCTCTATGATGCAGAATCTAAATTTTTAATTAAATTCAATATTAGACCTGATAATACACTCTGCATTCAAATTATTGCTATTAATCAAGTCTATCGCACAACTGCTGCAGTTCTCCTTCAACATCTAAGGTTTTTGTTTCAAGGTTGAAGATCATTTGAAGAAGTTGTAATGAAAAAAACAAAAATTTACTTGTTTTTTTCTGTTTATTGCTTGAATTTGTGGAATAATTAAAAATGTCCTTTAAATGTCCTTATTAATTTAAGACAAATAAAGAGTTTTTGGTAATAAAAAGGTTAATTTGCTCAATCGGCAACAGACCTATTAAATACTTTTTTGTTTGTTCTTCTACCTGGGAGAATATATTATTAAATATTGATTGAATAATTAGAAGACAAAAAAGCAATCTAAAATTAAAAAATAATCAAAGATAGATGAGTGCAGATTAGCCAGAACAAGCTGCTTAAATAGCAGCTACAGTGAGTAAGAAGAACAAATACAGAAAGGACAAACCTTGGGATAACGATCCAACTTTGGATAAATGGAAGATTGAGGAATTCAAAAAAGGCGACATGCCTGAACCACTTAGTTCTGAATCTTCTTTTGCTACTCTCTTCCCTTAGTACAGAGAAAAATATATTCAAGAATGTTTCGGAAATGTCAAAAAGGTGTTGTCTGAATATGGGCTGAAAGCTGATCTCAATTTGACAGAAGGATCTATTACGATTAGAACGACTAAGAAAACATGGGATCCTTATGCAATTATCAAAGCTAGAGATTGCGTTAAGCTGTTAGCTAGATCTGTGCCATTTTAATAGGTAATTAACATGGAATTTATAAAAAAAAGTTAAAAATAAATGAATTTTATTTATTTTTTCAATAAAATTAGGCTTTAAGAGTGATGGAAGATGGTATTTTCAGTGATGTTATTAAGATCCGTAGTTTAGTTAGAAATAAAGAGAAATTCATCAAAAGAAGGTAAAGACTCATTGGACCAAATGGGTAGACTCTCAAGGCACTTGAGTTGCTTACCGAATGCTACATTATGGTTCAAGGCAGTACAGTTAGTTGCATTGGAGATTGGAGATAACTGAAGATTTTAAGAAGAATCATTGAGGACACTATGTTCAACATTCATCCTATTTACAATATCAAGGAGCTCATGATTAAGAGAGAACTCGCTAAGGATGATAAGCTGAAGAATGAAAATTGGGAAAGATTCCTTCCTTAGTTTAAGAAAATGAACATCAAAAAGAAAAAAGAAAAAACTGAAAAGAGAGAGAAAAAGGAATACAATCCTTTCCCTCCTGAGCAACTACCTAGAAAGGAAGATATTGCCATGGAAACAGGAGAATATTTCCTCACAGAATAAGAAAAGAAATCAAAGAAATTCACTGAGAAACTTCAAAAATCAGAATAAAACCACAAGGAAAAGAAAGCAAACAAAGAGAAAATTTACGAAGCACCGGAGATAGAAAAAGAAATCTCAAAGGAAGAGAAAAAGGAGAGCAAGAAGAGAAAGAGAGACAATAAAGAAGATTCAATTGAAGATCTCAAGAAAAAGTTCATGACAGGTGAAAAGAAAGTCAAAATATTCTGAGGAGAAAAAATAAATAAGTTTCTATTTGTTGTAGTTGTTCATTTTATCCCTTGTATCTTGCTTTTTAAGATGATAAAAGCTTCTTTTTTTAAATCACATTTATGATATTTACAGTTGATAGTAGTTATCTTAATTTACTCTTTCTCAAAAATAAACGATTTGCATGCTGCTGTGGAGATTCATTTATGTATTTTGCATACTTAATCACAAAAAGAAACATAATACAAATCTAAATTAAGCTAAAAGTACATACTAAACAAACATGAGAGAAGAAACTGGAAGTCATATTAACTATGGCGTTTAAGGTAAAATGGATGGGATCATGAAGAAAAGAGAGGATTATCGTATTAAGATCTACTAATTGTATTGCTAGACCATGAAACAATGCAAGTAGTTTATCTAGTAGAAGTTAATCAGGAAAATAAAGAAACACACGGATGCTGCATATGGTTTAGGTGATACTATGGATGCTGTAACTAAGAAGCTTGAGTTGACAAATAGAGCGAAGAAATCAGAGGAATAAATGAATCTCCTGAAGACTTTCAAGACATAATAAATGAAGGCCCTTGCACTTGTGTTTTTGGTAGACGAAAAGAAATATGATCTTGAAAAATGCAAGGAATATTTCAACAAAGAATTTCTAGGGGATTACAAGAAAGCATATGAAGATGCTAAGGAAAGTCTTAAAGATAAGAATAGTTAGTCATCAGTGTTCAAGAGAAAGCTACTGACAAGAGTTTAGTATTTGAATATGCTGTAATAAGTTGATGGAGTTACATCAATGGTAGATAGAAAGCTTGGAAAGAGCAAAGTGAAAAGGTCAATCAAGAAAGAAAGGTATAAACTTAAAATGTAAAATAAATTGCCAAAATAAATCAATGAGACAGGTGATAAAGTGGAGAAAAATAATAGTGAAAAAATGGATGTTGAAGGAAGTGAACCCACAAAGGAGGAGAAGAACCCCAGAAAAGAGAAGAAAGAATAAAAGAAAGCTAGAAGAGCTTAGGAAATGGGTGTGGTTCTCAAATATGATAAACTAGTTAAACAGTATAAAACTGAGCCAAAAGAACGCACTGAGTTTAAGAAAAAAGGCAAAGAAAGAAAGGAACAGATCAAATAAGAGAAAAAAGAATGGAGAAGTGCAAACATTAATCAGAATAAAGACAACAATAGCAATAAAGTTGTTGATTTTGCCAAATAGAATCTAAAGTAGATCGATCAATTGCATCCTTCATGGGCAGCGAAGTTACAATAGCAACAAACACAGTAGAATACTCTCACAGCATTTTCAGGAACCATCAAAATGCTTTGAGAGCATTTCAATTTATCTAAACTCTGTAAATTAGATTTTTAACCCAAAATTAGAGAAAAAAAGAAAGAAACCTAGCGATTCCCACACTAATCAGTTCTAAAATGCCTCAAAAGAACGGGAATTATTAATCTTTGCTTGTTTTTTTTATTAATTTAATATTTTCTAAACTTAAAATAACACCCTATTATTTATGTTCAGGAAAATAATAATTCTAAACTAAAAAATAAAATTTTATTCGCAGCAGTACAGAAGTGTTAATATGAGTCAAAATCAGCTACTAAAGAAGGGATAACATGAAGAATGTGCATTATATTATTAGTTTTAATTAATTTTCCCGTTTACATACTCTACTGCGCATATTCAAAATTTTGAAATCCAAATATCATTAAGAATTTGAATTCAAGCTCTTATTTTTTTGCGAGAGATCTATTCTCTTGATTAAGCTCTGCTAATAATTGTGATAGTTCATATTAATATCTACAAAGCGAGAAACTAGAAACAAGACACACAAAGATAGATTATCTAACAAAAGGAAGGAAAATATTGAAAAAATTATTATCAAAACAGGATACATTTACAATCACATTTTCAGCTTAAAGAGAGTAAATATGGAAGATCAGTAGCATTTAGAACTATTTAAATATCTGATCTAAGAAGATGACAAACCGAATCCCATTAAATTGCAGTATAATATTTATGACAAAGGGTTATTTTTGAAAATATCTTTCAGAATGATAGATTGTTTTAAGATTGAATTGTTTTTACCTTTTATTATGTGCATTGCTGCAGGTATTTAGAGAAAGAGGATGAGTAAGAATAAGAAAATGAGAAAGAAAACAAGCAGAATAAGATTATTAACGATTCAATAAATATATTCTCAACAATCACTGAAAAGCAGCCTTCATTATGGTAATTTCAATCTTTTTTTTTGAGATTCTTCATTTTAAATCAAAATCTTTACCACTGTTTTTTGAAAATTGTTCATTGTATTATGATTTTTTAGTAAAGAAGTTGAAAATACTGATGCCAACATCGAAAATGACAACTCTTCTATTAGTAATTCTAGATCATTTTACAGAGAAAATGGAGTTTTAAATGAGCTCGAATAGCATGAAAAACATGAGTAATAGCTAAAAGAACTCACAAAATCATCATAGAATTCCTCACATTCTTACAATGATTCAAATTATATCAGAGAAATGTAGCTTTAAGAATGGTTACAAATGAAAAAAGGAAAAACTAGCAGTAGTACTTTCAAATAATGTACAACACCTAATAGAACTCCATTCGGAAAATCAACTACAGTGAATCATTTTAACACAAGCAGTATGCTCAGTTCAGCTGAAAAATCTGCTTATGTCTCAGGAGCTGAACTTGCTGCGAAATATTTCTCCGAAAGAACTGGATATTTTTCAGCTGATGGAAAAGGATCAACGTCATTAAATGGATCATCAACGAAACCTAAATCGCCTAAATTTGAAACTGCATAAAGATCATAAATTCATGCTCTCAAGTAAGGAATTATCCTCTATATTAGTTAGAAATCAGACTTATTTTGATTTTTTCTGCTTGAAATTTGCTTAGATTAAAGTAAATCGCTGAAGAACAACAATCAAATCAAAGCAAAAGTTCAATAAAAAAAATTGATCCTAAAAATTTCTTTTTATAAACTGAACTACGAGCTCGATCTAGACCTTAAACACCTATTAAAGAAGAAGATGAAGAATTTTGCTTTAAAGCTCGTCCAATGCCTGAATTCAAAGAATTTTCTATATAAAAATTTGACTAACAACCTACAGAATTCAAATCATTCGCTTTAACTACAGAACAGCGAGGAAGAAGGAAAGAGCAATAACTCAAAGTTAAATTAGAAAATGAATAAAAAATATTAGAATAAAGTAGATAGTTCAAAGCATTAGATATCCCTGAATATTAAGAAATAACTAGCTAGCATCACAGCAGTAATAGATCGAACTATTCCCCTAAATAAACAATATAAAAAAGATTCTTATTCGAAACTGAAAAAAGAGCTGCTAAGAATACACAGATTATTTATCCATGTAGCTAATCAGCTGATAAATATTAATTTAAAGCTAAGAAAATGCCAGATTTTTCAAGAATGCAAGCACTCAAAAAACCATCTCCAAGAAAAGCTACAATTCCTATTAAAGTAGTGTTACAATCTACTGTTAGAGCTGAAGAAAGGAAATTATTTGAATAAGAAATTTAAGAAAAAAATGAAAAGGAATTTCAGGAATAAAGGTGAGACATATTATAAGATTTTATTAGATATAAATGAAAATTGTAATTCTTATCTGTTTTCTTGTTTTTTTTATTAAAAATAGAGTTATTGAGTAAAACGAACTCAGCAAAGAAGACCAGGAAAGAGAAGAACTTCGAAAAGTAGCACTTTTTAAAGTATTAAAGAAACAAGCTACTCTCAAATAAAATTGAATTCATGATAAATTTCACTTTCCCTTCTTAATTACTTTTTGTATTTTTACATAGGCTCATCCTATCAAGAAATACAAAGCAATTGAAGTACATAAGAGTGATTAACATCTAACAAAGCCAGAATCACCTAAATTTCATACAGATTAAAGACTCAGAAGTACTGAAAAATCTCAATAACTACATTGAATTTCTGATTGAAAAAAAACAAGAATAGCACATAATAAAGCCAAATACATTGTTATTTTCTTGTTTGTAGTTTCAATCTATCGTGTTTAAAAGAGTTAACTATTTTAAATTTTAAAATAACCTATAAAAATAACAAATAATACATCTTTAATTAGTCATTCACAGTAAAATATCTTTATTATTTGAGTTAAAAGGAATTGTTTCAAGAATTGTGAAAAATAAAAGACAAGAAATTTCATTAAAAAGCCACTTTAAATAAATTTATTTCTTTCACCTAAACTCAATATTAATCCTCTGTTTGATTAATTATTATACAACTTATGAAGATTTGAGCTAATAAAATAACATTTGATCCAGCTAAAAAATATATATCTCATACTCGATACTTTTCTTAAGTTTCAATAAAGAAATATTCTTAATAATAAAACCCAACAGCTGCTAAATATGAGCTAATAAGTCCAAAGCAATTATTAAGAATCCATTGATCAAAGCTAATAGCAATTTAACTAACCTTCGTCAGGGTGGGTAGAGACAGGTGCACGCATCAAGCCTTATTGGAAAACAGAAAGTGAAGCTGCAGGATCAATTGTGAGCGTAATATCAGCAGCAGATTAGTAGAAACCTTCATAAATCGTGGTGACTT